>Ga0208362_1000132_pt1 | contig 24820 bp, 17 predicted proteins | sample LakMenEpi13Oct10_FD_150693 | JGI IMG/M metagenome (GOLD analysis project Ga0208362, IMG submission 150693) | Freshwater microbial communities from Lake Mendota, WI - 13OCT2010 deep hole epilimnion (SPAdes) | ecosystem: Environmental > Aquatic > Freshwater > Lake > Epilimnion/Euphotic zone ... | reverse complement strand
ATATCTCGATCTAGACGAATTACTTCTGCTTCAGGGAAATTTTTTTTAACTTCCTGCTCTAGTTTTTGTGTTCCTAAGCCCGTTTGCTTTATTCTTGGGCTAGCGCAACTCGGGCATGAAGTTGGCAATGTTTGTTTGAAATCGCAGTGATGACAATGCAAGAGATTAGAAGTAGCATGAAAGATCATTGGAACTGAGCAATGATCGCAAAAAACCGCATATCCACAATCTCGGCAAAACACATAATTCGAATGACCACGCCGATTGAGTAATAAAATTACTTGTTCTTTATTCTCAATACATTTCTGAATAGAAGCTCTAAGAGTACGTGAGAAGATTGATTTGTTTCCATCATGCAATTCTTTGCGCATATCCACAATTTGAACCTTAGGCATAGCCTGATTCTGAAAGCGCTGATTGAGTCTAAGTAAAGAATTGTCATGCCGCTCATCAAAATCGGAATAGCTATGAACAGAAGGAGTAGCACTGCCAGAAATCAAAGCAGCTCCTTTAATTTCAGCCCTTTTTTTTGCAATTAACCGCGCATCATAAAAAGGCCTTGATCCGCTTTTATAGGAACCATCATGCTCTTCATCAATAATAATTAATCCCAAATTATTCAGTGGAGCGAAAACGGCTGATCGGGCGCCCAAGATAATTAGAGGTTTATTTTCTAGGCATTGCCTCCAAGCATGCATGCGCTGACCATCTGACAAATTGCTATGCCACAAAACGATTTCATGATTTGGAAAATTCGATTTGACTCTTTCAAGAAGCTGCACTGTAAGAGATATTTCGGGTACCAAGTAAATAACTTGTTTGCCTTTGCGCAATACTTCATTAGCAGCTGCAAAATAAATTTCGGTCTTTCCTGAGCCAGTTACGCCATGAATTAGAAAATCCTGAAATGATTCTTTCTTCAGAGCTTTTTCAATTTCCAAGAAAATTTCTTTTTGTTTTGCATTTAAGGGCTTGGTCAGCGGTAGGGGAGCAGTTGAAATTTCGGCACCCGTTCCATTAGCCTCACGCCCTAAGCAAAATGAAGCTTCACATTCTGTCTCATGAAAACTTGGAATAGCGCAACTTAGCAAAGAGGGTTGAGAATCTATTTCGACAACTAATTGATTCCTGAATGCCTTCGTGCTTTGGGACTTAGAATTTTTAAGCTTAGTATCTTTAGGCTTAGCGCTTGCAGCTTTTTTGAGTTCAATTCTTTTTTCAATAAAATTTTTACCAATTAGGCTCTGAATAAGCTTTTGAACATTAGGACTCGATAATTTTTTATTTGCATTCACACCTGGGTGAAAATTTTCAGAGGAAGTCTTTATTGAATTAAGCTTTTGTCTGATGTGTTTTAGCGATAAATTTCCATTTACAGAGTTTTTGAGCAGGTCGACGACAATCTTCTCCCAGTCAGACAAATCAAGATTTTTGCTAAATTCTACAAAAGCATTTTGATTGTTGCTCTCTTCCTTTACCTCACATTGAGATTTAATTTGAGTGGGTAAAAATACAAGATAAATCCTTTCTTCAAATGAACTTAATAAACCTACGGGTAAAACACCTTTGAGAGTAGTCAGCAAATCTGACAAATAAAAATTGCTAGTCCATTTCAATAAATCAAGGTATTCATCACTGAAAATGTTTTTGTGCAGGATTTCTCCAATTTCTTTTAATTGAAAATTGGGCTGCAGTCCACCTGAAGCTGATATGGGAATATCTTTGAGAGTAAAACCTTGAACGGTTAAATCCTTGGCTGAAATATTTTCTATTTTGCTTATCTTTGCCTGCGTTTGTGGATTTTCTTTGAGAAGTTCTTTTGCCTGTTGAAAATGCTTTTCAGACTTAGAATAAGCTTCTGGAAACGAAGCTTCCCATTTAGCATTCTGACTGACTTTCGACTCATGAGAATTTGCGTTTTCGGCTTTAATAAATGTCAAATCAGACAGCGAAAGCACAAAGCCTCTTTTGAAAGATGCACCAAATGGGACCCCAACTAGTGAACCAATTTCTACATGTCCTAATAAGCTCTTTGGAACAATATAATCAAAAACTTCTTTATCAGAATATTTATTGTTGAAATCTATTAAAACCTTGGCGATTTGAGCTGAAGCTTCTTTCATTCGCATTTACTAATTTCACTTCTTAAAACCTTTTCTTTAGCCCAAAATTATTTTGCTTAAAAGCTCATTAATTTATTTTATAAGACTTACAAATATCGCGTCAAAACCAAACAAAGTTATTAAAAAAGCCGATTAGTCAATTAATTCACTAGCTTTAAAGATTGAATGAACTTTGAGTTTACCTTCCTGCTCTAATAGCTCAGCACCAGAATCTTCTCTCAAGACTAAACAAATCAAATGATCTACTTTGCATCCGTGGCTCCTGAGGGCTTGCACAGCTCTCAGAGAAGAAGTGCCAGTCGTAATTACATCTTCTAGCGCGAGAATGCTATTGCCACTTTCAATTGGACCCTCAACTAATCTAGCTCTTCCATAGCCTTTTGATTCTTTGCGAACATAACCAGCTTTGAGAGGATGCCCAGCAAAATATGACAGCTGAGATACTCCGCTAACAATTGGATCAGCACCGCTAGAAGGACCAGCAATGCCATCGATTTCATTTAAGATTGGTTGAATAATAGACCAAATAAGATGAGATATAACGGCAATACCTTCAGCGGATAATGTTGTGAGGCGAGTGTCGAGATAATAATTGCTTTTCTGGCCTGAAGCTAAAACAAAATCACCTAAAAAAACAGATTGCTTCTTCAAAAGCCTTTTCAACTCTTCTCTATAATCCTCAAAAGCAGCTTGAGAAATGTCGGGCTTTAATATCCCTTGAAAGGAGGATTTGCTTTGATGAATCAATCTATTCTATTGCCTAGCTATGTGAAATTAGAACTAAACAGACTTAAACAATCAAAAAATTATTTGTCAGTCTTTGGAGCAACTTCTTTTTGTTTTTTTGCAATTGAATTTACTCTCTCAGAAGGAATTGCACCAACTTTAAACCAATGATCAAAGCGATCGAGCTTGATAGAGACTAAATCTTTAAGCGGGTCAAACCAGCCTAAATCTTCGATGCAACGGCCATCTCTTTTTTCTCTGGAGTCAATTACAACTATTCTATAAAAAGGACTTTTTTTGCGTCCAGCTCTTTTCAGGCGTATCTTTGTGCTCATTTATCTTTTGTCTTTAATATTAACGAATGGAATTTATTAATTTAGTAAGGAAATTATATAACAATGAAATTCCATATTTCCTTGCAAGCATCTTAGTTTATCAAAAACATCATTTTATGTTTACCTGTTTTTAGCTTTTCCTTCAGAAATTGTGAAATTGACCTAGATTTGTTTCACAGATAATTTGTGTCTTTCACAAAAATTCGTTAAATGTAAGCTGAAGAATTTCAGAAATTATTGAGGATTTCTTTTTTCTTTCACCCAGCCCTTTTTTACCGTTTGTTGATTTCGACTAATAATTAAGCTATTCTCATCTTTCACATTGTCAGTCACCACACTTCCAGCCGCAACCATACAACCATCAGCTATTTCAAGAGGCGCAACCAAAACGCTATTGCTGCCAACTTTGACTTCATTGCCAATTTTAGTTTGTCCTTTTTCTCCGGTAATGGCATTGAAATTGGCGGTAATTGTACCTGCCCCAATATTTACATCTTCTCCCAGAAAGGCATCTCCGATATAGCTCAGGTGAGGTACCTTTGCATTGGATGAAATAAGACTGTTTTTGATTTCCACAAAGTCACCGACTGAGGAATTATCCTCAAGCTTTGTTCCAGGTCGCAAATTTGCAAAAGGTCCCACTGAGCAACTAGAGCCTATTTCAACCTGAACAATATGGGAATATTTGATTGATGAATCAGAACCAATTGTCGAATCTTCAATATAACTATTTAAGCCTATGGAAGAGCTGTTTCCTACAATTACATTTTTGAGATAAACATTAGGCCCAATTTGATTGCCTTCTCCTAGCCTGCAAGACCCACTAAGAATACAATTTGGCATAATCACGGTATCTTGGCCAATTGTAGTTTCGGGTGAGACTATTTGTGATTCAGGGTGGAGAAACAAGACCCCCTTGGTTTGCAATTCCTTAACTTTGCGCATGCTGAGAATTTTTTGGCATTCACTAAAATCGGCTTTGGTATTTATCCCCAAAATCTCATCTGGATCTTGGCATTGATAGGCAATTGTGCTTAATTTTTCTTTTTGTGCCCACTCAATAATATCAGTCAAATAATATTCACCTTGTTTGTTATTGGTTTGCAGACTATTTAAGCCTTGTTTCAGCGCATTTAAATTCATATTAAAGAAATAAACACCTGCATTAATTTCCTTGATTTGCTTTTCTTCCTCTGAGGCATCTTTTTCTTCGATAATGGCGATTATTTCATTTCCATCTCTTTTGACTCTGCCATAGCCAAACGGTTGATTCAATGAAGCCGTTAAAACGCCAATTTGTGCTTTATGCAATAAAGTATGTTGAATCAGGCTTTCTAGGGTCTTGGATCTCAATAGGGGCGTATCTATGCAGCTAACCAAAATCCCTTCAATTGAGTTTTCTTTATCATTGTCAAAATTAGAAATTCCTGTCAGCAAAGCATGTCCAGTACCTAATTGTTCTTTTTGTTCAATATAAGTTTCTCCATGAGTCAGGTTAGCGGCAATTAAAGGAAGTTGATGACCAAGTACTAATTGAATTTGTTTGGATTGGAGCGCATGCATGGTAGTCAGCACTCTTTCTAAGACAGTTTTTCCCAATAAATCGTGTAGGGCTTTGTGTTTGCTTGATTTAAATCTGGTACTTTTGCCTGCGGCTAGAAGAATGATTTTCACAATTATATTATTTGATCTTATATTGCTTAAGTAACTGTTTATTTACTTGTTCTTACTGATTTTACTCTACAAATTACAACTACTAGCAAGGTTATCCCTGTGGGAATTCGGACTAAAAATTTCAGTATTCCCTTTTCATGAGTCAAAGAAACTGTAAGACGGGCAAATATACGTTAATCACATTAGCCAGGGGTATAGAAATACATGGCATACACAATTCAATTAAGTCCACAATCAAGTTTGATGGGTTGGGTTTATCTCAATAACAAAAGCCTTTCACAATTCTTGCAGAAATACACGCTTCCTCCTCTTAACGCGCTTCTCACGCAAGACACAAATACACCTACAATAAATACTGCAAATCAATCAGAGAAATTCAAGCCACCGACTATTCCATATAGTCAAGTTATTCAGAAACCATTTTATTCTGGTTCTAATACTCTGAGTAATACTTCCAATGCTGTTAGTCAACCACAAACTTCTTCCCAAATTCAGAATAAGCCACAAAATCAAACAGCTTCAAATGATTCTTCTCAAGATTCTTTTTCTAGTATATCTTTGGGAAGCAAAATACAATCAAGCCAAAGTTCAAATCCAAGTTCAAATCCAAGTTCAAATCCAAGTTCAAATCCAAGTCAGACCTCAAGCAAAACTAAGGCAGCAGATCCAATACTTAATTCCACATCAATTAATTATGCAGCTCTTTCTCCCGGAGAAGCCTATACTCAAGCAGCAAAGCTAGACAATAATGAGTATTTAATTACAAGTCGAGAACAATCAGTTGCAACGGCCATACTCAATTCAGGAGTATATAAAGAAACTCCAATAATTGGAAATAATATTGTTTTTCTATCTAATCCAAATGCACCAGCTCCTAATGAAGCTAAAGCTCTGCGAGAATTTCAGGCTATGGCGAATATGCCTAATTTCAGTAAGTTATTTAATGATTTGAAAAATAATACTGGTGAAAAGCTTATTGTAATGATTGCAAACTATGGGCCTGGATATGCGGCTGGTAATACTACGCTTACTGATAATAATGGACAGAAAATTAATGTTTTAACGCTAGATCCTAATTTTATTGATTATGATAATAATGATCCAAGTAAAAGAAGTACTTTAGCTGCGCTATCAAATGAGCTTCATGAAATTGATTCAAGAATACAAGAAAGAAAACAAGGTTTAAGCTATGTAGCAACTAGACCATTTTAAGAATCAACATTGGGAGTTGACCAATTAATGGAAGATTTTATTTATAGCTTTGCGCAAAACAATAATATAAATTTTGGAGATCTATCTGCATATGACAGAAGCCGCATATTATCTGTTTTGCAGTCTTGGACACCAGAATTATTTGTGAGTAATTTACAAAAAGATCTAGATTGGGCAAATAACAGTGGTAGTTATGCAAGATTTGGAAATATAACTGACTTAAATACAGCCAAAGCTGGTGCACAAGAATTGAACAAGAAACTTGATTATCTTCTTGGCACTAATCGTAAAGTAACTTTTGTTGTTAAAGCTTCAGGTAATGGATATGTGTTTGAGCCACAAGTAATATAAATCCAATTTAAATCAACTGAAAATAGTTTTTAAACGGTTCATGCATGTAATGGTAAGTAATAAAATAGCTAAGCCGAAAATGATTTCCAGATAGTTTTGTATTAAAGGAAAAAAGTATAAAAGCAAACTCAATAATCCGACAAAAAATGCACGGTCACTTTTGCCCATAGGCCCCTGATATGAACGAATACTAACCATTGATTTGCAAAGAATACCGCAAAACTCAGTCAGGGCTGCAAGAAAAACAAATAAGAAAATCAATAGCATTAATAAAGATTTGTTGAAAAGAAATAATAATGGCAAATATATAAAAGTATCTGAGAGTACATCACCAAGCTCATTTAGAATTTCTCCGAGCTTAGAAGAAAGATTGTAGTTTCGAGCCATCATTCCATCTAAAGCATTAAGAGCCATTCTAAGGAACAAAACAATTGGTATTAAAAATAATATTTCTTTTTGATTTCTGAAACAATACAAACACAAACCACAAATCAAAGAAAGCAATAATGACAAAAATGTAATTTGGTTTGGAGTAATTTTCAGCTTGTATAAGAGTTCTAAGATCGGAGATAAAAGCTCTTGAAATTTGGGTTTTAAATCGTAAACAGATGGCATATATTTATTTTGATTTTTTAGAATATTTGACAATCTATCATGAGTTAGATCGATAAAAGAAAATACGAAAAGCTTGGAATCAAAAGGAGAAAATATTGTTTTAATATTCATTTTCTGCTGGACTGGATCCTTTAACTGGAACAGCGAGTCTTAATAGGAAAACTTACAATTTAAAAGATAATTCGGCATAAGGGAAAAAATGGCAAAGTTTGCACCAGTTAGAGACAAGATGTTTGTAGCTTTTACTAATGATCGAAAAGAAGCCCCACTTGCACTCAATAAACTTATACAATTTAGTTTTATACAGGAATAGTTTTAATTAATATAAGTCGGTTCTTGAAGCCAAAATAAACTTGGATTTTGCATGTCACCTATTTTGCATATTCTAGTATTCGGCAAAATTTGTTTAAGTATATTTTGATCTTCGTTATCTAGGTTTTGTCCAACACTTCCAATTCTGCCCCTCAGTCGACCTAATGAATGAGGTAAATCTTCTAATTTCTCTACTGTTTTCAACCAAATAAGTCCATTCCCAATACTATATTCAAATTCTTTGTCAGAAGAAAAAACAACACTATTCCCATATACTCGGTAATCGTTTGATAAGCATATATCCTCGATGAAAGTTTGTTTTTGATATGCTTCTTCTGGAGATAAATGTAAACCACTCGAATCAATCATATTTGCTAATTCAAACGCAAATTCATCTAATTCTGTGTACTTGATTTTTTCGGTGAGGATATAAATAACTTGAGGTGAAAGGCATCCTTGCTGCTTGAAAGCCTTTATGTCTTGGATTATTTGAGGAATTACTTTTTTATCTAAAGTACAAATAATAAAACTAGCTTTATGACCAAAACCTAAAATGTTTTTTTTATTGCCGATAAGCTTCATCTGATCAATAGTTTCATCGCTTCCATGCACAATAATGCAATCAGCCTTGTCAATCATCAATTGAGTCATATTTTCATCTTCTCGTGACCAATGAATGAATTTAATACAATCTTGAAGTGATGATGGTATTAAACTTTGAAAATAGTCATAAAAGACGATCGGGTAATTCTCTGGTATTCGACAAATAATCGGTGTCTTGAGCAGCAAAGAATAAAGAATCTCAGGAAAAGGAGTAATCGGAATAGTACTCGCTCCGCAAAATAAATTTAGTTTTGAATCTTTTGGATAATGAGATTTTTCAATTAGAATTTTTTGTAGGCTAATTAAATCCTCAAATGAAAGTTGTGAATAAGTCTCAAAACTTTGTTTCAATAAATCAAAATTCAGTTCGAGATATTCATTACAAATAACAGTTAAATCTTCATTCTGAAACCAATTTTGCCAAAGCTCATAAATCAGTTCAAGCAATTGGGAATTAGATAAGTTTTGCAAAAAATCTTTTGGCATATATAAAAAACCAACACATTCTTCAGCGGTTAGATTTGTACAGTTTCATAATGCCGAAAGAACTATCTCAATCTTGAAAGTTCAGTAAAGTTCCAACCACTTATTCAAAAGCTTTCAAAACCAAACTGGTATTGTGTCCACCAAAACCCAATGAATTCACCATTGCATATTGAACATGTTTGCCTTCTCGAGCCGTATTTGGTACATAATCCAAATCACAAGCTGGATCAGGATTATTGTAATTTATGGTCGGAGCTACAATTTTGGTTTGCAGAGTTTTGACGGTAGCTACGACACCCATAGGGCCAGCGGCACCAATCATATGCCCTGTCATGGATTTAGTACTGCTCACCCACAATTTATAAGCATGGTCTCCAAAAGCTCTCTTTACGGCTTTAGTCTCTCTTTCATCATTAAGTGGAGTGGAAGTGCCATGTGCATGAATATAACTAATATCTTCCAAATTCAATTCACTTCTAATTACTGCTTCTTTCATTGCTCTAGCAGCACCTTCTCCGGTTTCGTGAGGCGCAGTAATGTGATATGCGTCGCAGGTACCAGCCCCTCCAACTATTTCGGCATAAATTGGAGCTCCTCTTTTCTTAGCGCTTTCTAACTCTTCCAAGACAAACATTGCTGAACCTTCAGACATAATAAATCCATCACGGTCAGCTGAAAACGGACAACAAGCTTGTTCAGCTGGGACATTTCGACGAGATAAAGCTCTCATATTATAAAAAGACGTAACTGCAAGCGGCATCAAGCAAGCCTCGGCACCACCCGACACAATTGCATCTGACAACCCAAATTTGATATTGTAGAAAGCATCCATCATGGCATCTAGACCACTGGCACATGCAGTAGATTCATTTTTTGCTTGTCCTTTTAAGCCGAACTCAATTCCAACCTGACCAGCTGGAGCATTGGGCATAAGACGAATAATCGAACGAACGCCAACCTTTTTAGGTCCTAAATTAATTAGTTTGTAAATATCATCACTGGTTGTTGTAATACCACCAATGCCAGTTCCTACAAAAACCCCAACTCGTTCAGGATTGACTTTACCTTCTTTAATTGCTTGGCTAAGCCCAGAATCCTCAATTGCGCCCTTGGAAGCAGCTACACAAAAAAGAGAAACTCGATCCATGTCTTTGAACATTGAGTCAGCTCTTTCAGTCGGAAAATAATCAGCAATCGAAAAGTTTTTCACCTCGCCAGCTATTTTTGCATCCATATTAAACTCAGCTGGAATGAAAAGTTCAATATTACTGATACCACTTACACCATTACTAAGGTTTGACCATATTTCGTCAATTTTGGTGCCTACTGGAGAAATGGCTCCCATTCCAGTAATTACAACTCTTCTTTCCATTGATTATATAAATTACTTTAGGTTTATGTTTTACGTACTGTGCGATTGCTGAGATTATTGAGTCACAAACTCAGGGTTAATAGCTTTGCTTAAATCTCAATTTCGAATTTCAAAGTTTTTATATTTTAGCTAACCTTGCAGGCCTTCAGGAAAAAATAATTCTAATTCTCTTTTTGAGCTCTCAGGACTATCAGAAGCATGAATTATATTTTCAGCAATACTAATAGCAAAATCGCCTCTAATTGTTCCGGGTGCGGCTTTTACTGGATCAGTTGCTCCAACAACTTTGCGAGTAATTTCAATAATAGAATTTCCTTCCCAGGCCATGGCAACAATTGGTCCAGAGATTATATAGTCAACTAAACCGTCAAAAAAAGGTTTTCCTTTGTGTTCACCATAATGCTTTTCGGCGAGTTCACGAGTCACCGTCATAAGCTTGAGGCCTTTTAGATCAAAGTTGAGATTTTCAAATTTCTCAATTACTTTGTTGACTAATTTTCTTTTTGTTCCATCTGGTTTGATTGCAACAAATGTTCTTTCTATTTTGGATTTTTCTTCGCTCATAATTTTTAAATTAACAATTGACTTTAGATATTTTTCTGTATTGCAAAGCTAACTCAATTTTAGGAAATTTTATTGAATCAGTTTTAAGTTCTTTATTTTATTGCTTTCGAGATTCATTTGACGATAATTATGAAATCTTGAAAGATTATTTAACAAAATCAAGCCCTTGAATAGATTTCTAAAACTCTCCGAATTCTATCAAACACTGAAGTTGAAATAATGATTCAGCGTTTTTAGCGATAATTACACAATATTAATTTCAAAGTATTAAATTTCAAAGCATTAAATTTCAAAGCATTAATTCAATTTCCAACCATCCAAGATGAAAGTCTCATATCTAATCAATCACTTCCTAATTCACAAAAAAAAGCTTTTGCTAATTGTCTTGGACTTTTTATTTCTTTTGTCTAGCATATTCATTTCACATCGCATTCTTGAATATCCAAAATTCGGAATAATTCCCTCTGCTGATTTTGATACGTGGATTTGGTTTATAGGTTTTGCATTTGTTTTGCAATTTGTGATTTTTTATATTGCAAATCTTTATTTGATTCCTAATACTCATACTGAGCTCTTAGAGCAAAAGACATTAATACTTGGTCTTTCACTTGCTGTAATTTTTGCTGGAACTGCAGTTTTTTGTTATTGGACAAAATTTCCACTTGGCCGAGATGTAATACTTCTGAGCTTGCTTTTGAGTTGGTTGGGCTTGCTAGCAGAAAGACTTTCTATCTTGCAGGTTTTTTCACCCAAACACTTTGCCCTTGTCAAGCTTATCAACTGCGCATTTCTAAGTAAAAGTCAGTTGGCAGAAGAATTAATCAAACAAAATTCATTTCAAAATAAATATAAAGCTATTTTTCTTTCAGTTAATTCTGTCACTGAGTTAGAGAGTTTAATCAAAGACCAAGGAATAAGAATAATTGTCATTGATGCTAGCTCAGATCTCAAATCTCAAAATCAATTGCTGATCAATTGTTTGACGAAATTAAAATTTGAAGGCATTCAGGTTATAGCTCTAGAAAACTTCTTTGAAAAAATCACCTCTAGAATACCTTTGCTTCATATTCCGGGAAATTGGTTTTTGAATTCGCAAGTTTTTAATGAAATCAGTAATCAAGCCATCTTGAGAAGCAAAAGGCTTTTTGATATTGTGCTTACGCTTATCTTGAGCCCTCTTGCATTACTTCTGATTTTTGTTAGCGCACTTATTATTAGGATTACCTCCAAAGGAGCTGCTCTTTACAAACAGTCTCGGGTTGGGCAAGGCGGAAAATTATTTGATGTTTTTAAATTGCGCTCAATGTATGTGGATGCAGAAAAAGATGGCATTCAATGGACTCAGGAAAATGATACGCGCATTACTCCATTTGGCAAAATCATTCGCGCTACCAGAATAGATGAGCTTCCTCAGCTTTGGAATATTTTGCAAGGAGATATGAGTTTCATTGGGCCTAGACCAGAAAGACCAGAATTTGTTGAAAAGCTCAAAGAAGATATTCCATATTATGATTTACGACATTCTATTAGGCCTGGGCTGACTGGATGGGCACAGATAAATGAGCCATTAGCAACCCCTTCAGACGCTCTGGAAAAGCTTGAATATGATCTATTTTACATTCGCAATTTATCTCTGTGGCTGGAAGCCGATATTATCCTCAAAACAATTAGAGTAGTTTTAATGCGTCAAGGTAGATAGCTCTTTCACAATGATGATATAAATCAAAATGTTATTGTGGCTAGAATTAAGTTATTTCAAGAATAGTGAAATTACAAAGGGAAATCATGTCTAAGGAAATTGATCTGGCAGGTCTATGGGAAGGTGAATTAAGCGGAGATGATCAGGGTAAAGCTTGGTTGAACTTATACTGTGATGAACAAGAAAGTAATGAAGAAATTAGGAGTTATAAAGGCTCTGCACTTTTTCGCTCAAAACCAAATAATGTAGCTCTTTATTACGATGTTGAAATAATAGTTGAAAATGCAACAAATCAAATAAGCACTAGCAATCTATACAACATTCATTTCTCCGCCTACAAATCAATACAGGATTTTAGTGAGACTCGGATTACACAAAAACCTTATAAAGGCAAAATGTGTGATCTTTCTTTCAGAGAAGATAAATTGTCTGGAAAGTGGCAAGCAATAGGAGGAGGTGAGGCTGGAGAATGGGAAACAAACGGTAATTTATCCTTTTCTAGGTGCTCAAGAGAAGATATTTTCAAAACGATTCAACCTAAGAAAATTTCATCTCATGATTTAATAAAGGAATTGAACACTATTTATCCGAATGGGTTCTATCAGAGCGTAATATTTAGAGGACAATCTTCGACAAAATGGAAGCTAAAGACTTCTTTTCATAGAACCAAAAAGGCAAAAGAACTTGATGCTCTCAAAACTTTTATGTTGGATTATCTGCCAGAATTGGCAAATAGTATCAATTCAGAATCAAAAAATTCTTTGCAACTTCAGAGAGGCTGGTTCAAAGAGATTCATTCCATAACAAAAACTGAGTATTTGATTTGTTCTATCTTAAGTATTGCTCAACACCATGGCCATCCAACGCCTTTACTAGACTGGACTTATTCTCCTCATGTAGCAACTTTCTTTGCAAATCAAACATCTCAATCAAATATAAGCACCGCACGAATATTTGCCTTAAATAAAAAATGTTTAGATAAACTAGAAAAAAGAGGTAATTTTGTTTTTGATGAAAATTTTGCAAATTTAATTACTATCCCAGCCATTCATTCTTCAGACAATCCAAGAAGTGTTCCACAACAATCACTTTTCACATTTTCTACAATCGGAGAAATTGAAAGCTATTTAGAGCTTCTTGATTATCTTACTCTTAGTGGAGAGATTCCAAATCAACATGAATTTGCCCAACCACAAAGACTTCTTCATCGTTTTGATATAGATTTTTCTGAAAGTTTCCTTACGGAGCTAGACACTATGGGTATCAATTTTGCTTCCTTATTTCCTGGATTAGAGGGTATTTGTAAATCACTTAAACAAAGACATTTTTCCTGAAATAAAAACACTAATGCTTCAAAACAACTATCTAGCTAGCTTTGCCAATAAATAGAAACTAAGAATATCAACCAATTTGGCGTTTAAAGACTCTCACGCTAATTCCAAAAATAATAATCCCCTCAACTAAAAGAGCCGTGAGAGGTATCCAGAGATGATGAATCTCGGCGCCTCGGAGAATAATACCTCTCGATATACTCACAAAATGGGTAACCGGTAAGGCATATCCAATACATTTGAAAATAAGCGGCATTGAATCAAATGGAAAAACATAACCCGACAAGAAAATTGAAGGCAAAAGTGACATTTGTGTAAGTTGCGCAGCTTGAGCTTGATTCTCGGCTACAGATGAAATGATAAGGCTAATTCCTAATGCTGAAAACATGAAAATCAAAACTGCAATTTCCAGAACTAATAGGTTGCCTTTTACTGGAATTCCAAAGGCCACATACATAAAAAGTAAACTTAAATTGAAATCAAAAAAACCAAGTCCAATATAAGGAATGATTTTTCCAGCCATTAAACCTAACGGACTCAGAGGAGTTACTAGCAATTGCTCCATTGTGCCTCTCTCTTTTTCTTTAACTATAGAAAGACAGCAAAGAAAAGTTGTAACCAAAAAAACAATAATCCCCAAAAGTGCTGGAACAATGAAAAAGGGAGTTTTGAGATTTGGATTAAATAAAAATCTTGAACGAACATCTATGAGGTTAAATCCCCCTTTTGTAAAACTTCCTTGTTTTTTCTTTTCTAGAATCTCTGTAGACAAGTTCACTCCAAGCTGTTGAATGGCAGCTGCTGCTTGATTAGCTACTGTAGAATCAGAGCCATCGATAAGTGCTTGAATTGAGACAACTTGCCCAGCATTTAATTTGCGTCCATAGTCTGGAGGAATAACAATAGCTACTTGAGCTTTGCCTGAGACTAAGGCATCAGATAGTTCATTACGAGAAATTGCAAATTTTTTAATTTTGAAAAAAGTAGTTGCTTCTAATTTTTCTACAAACGCAGCGGAGGAGCTTGATAAGCTTTGATCGAATATATAAGTTCTGATATTGCGAACTTCATTATTTATGGCAAATCCAAAAATAATCAACTGAAAAAGCGGAATAATAATTGCAATTCGGAGCGTAGATGGATCATTAAGAATATGAATCCATTCCTTCAAAAGAACTGGTTTTACTTCATGTTGCCAAAAAGCTTTTAATCGATTGTCCTTTTCATTAAATTTATCTTTATCCTGGATTTCCCATTCAGAGGCATTTTGCATTATTCACACAAATTATTTCTATTTATTTTTTATCTAAGACTTTAACTGCTCAGGCTCAAACCTCTTTCGCTTTCAAGTTTTTCTACCGACTCTTCGATAAGCATCATAATTGCATTCACATTTGGCTTACTTTTTTTTCTTCTTTCTCTTTTTCTCTTCCGCTTTTCATTTGGATCAACTGGTTCTTTGCTTGCATTTTTTTCATATTCTTCTTGAATCGCATCAAAAACCGCTTTTTCATCTTCAGCCGATAAATTGAATTTTTTACCAAGCAATTGTTTGAGGCAAGAGTAAGTACAAAAAGCCAAAGCTTGCTTACTATCAGGAGGTACTTTATATTCGGTGATTAGTTTTTCAACTTGTGGGTCGCTAAGAGACTTTTCCAATAAAGAGCTTAATTTGCCAACTAACTTATTTGGCGCAAGTTCAAAAAGCCCTCCCCAATTATTTGAAGATGGAACTGCAGCTTTCTTTCCTTCTTTAGATTCGGTTTGCTTGGCTTTTTCAGTTGGCTTACCAAGAGGATTTAAAGGCCCAAAACCTGGTAAACCTAATTTACTTGGATCCATTCATTTAGCTCCATTCATTCAACGCAATGAGCAACTTGAACTCAGTATATAACCAACCTAAAGGAATTGGATATAGCTGAGTTGAATTTTGCATGATTAGCATTTGTAATAGTCAAAGTTTTACTCAAAATAATTTATTTCATTTTCCTTATCAATTGAATAGATACTGGAATTATTAATTCGGCTATTTCTATTAGAGAAACCATTATTAGTTCCGGCACTTGCATAATTGATTGGCATCATCGATCCAGCTTCTAATGAATAGCTAGACTGCTGGCTACCAGGAACAATGAATTTCCCAGAAGCTTTTATGAATTTCTCAGTTTCATCTTCAAGAGAGCTCTCCCCTCCAATCGGCAAAATTGTCTTGCCAGAAGCTTTTATGTAATTTTCAGCAAAAGGCAAAGATTCATTTGTGGAGTTTCCATAAAGAATATAAGCACCCGAAGTTTTGACAAAAATTCCACCTTGAGAAGATGGAGCAAGATTGGAAGAAGTTTTTATTGCAACTCCAATTGGGGTAGTATCGATAAGTGCTTGTCCGATGAATTGACCAAGTGCAATACCCTTATTTGAAGAATCATCAATATTTAGCAATGGATAAAGTGCAAAGCCATTATCTTGAACTAAGAAATTCCACAAGTCACGAGTAAAAAACTGAACGCCCAATTGAGCGGCTTTGTCATTTACCAAACCATTTGGAGCTTTGAGACCGATTGGAATTTGATTAGCTCTGTCGCCAACTCTGTCACCTTCTACATATAAATAATTTCCAGCTGTTAGTTTGGGGAATTGATTACGACTCAAACCCTTCACATTTCCATCAGATGTAATATACATATCTGCCAAAGCAGTTAGTGAACGATCAAAGAGATTGATGTCGCCATTATTGGTAGTAGTCAAATAAATATTTCCACCAAGTTGATCACCCAAAACATTGAGATTACCTGAAGTAGTGACATCTAGTGAACCAGTTCCGACATTTGAAGCAAGTAAATCTAGACCGTTTAAATCATTTAGCTCAATATAACCGCTGTTAGATGTGGTTTCAAAAGAATTAACATCATTGTTTGTGCCGATTAAGGATGCATCATTATCAGAAGTTATAACCGTAAGTTGATCGCCTATGATTGAACTATCAGCACTTTCGGTTATATCGGAATTGTTGCCCATTGAGCGAATTCGGATATCATCGCCAGCTGATACATTGGTAGAATTTTGGAAAACAATACCTGAGGAATCTCCATTGGTGAGGAATCTCATATCATCACCAGAGACAAAATCAGATGAATCACCGAGAATAGCAGAAGCATCACCTGTTGTGCGAATCCTGAGATCGTCTCCAGCCAACATGGTTGAATCCACAATATTCAAAACGCCCGATCCATCACCGTTTGTCCTGATTCGCAAATCATTGCCAGCAATTGTATTTGCTCCATTAATATTCACAAAACCAGAGAAGTCACCCAAAGAGCCAATATTAATATTTTGAACTGCCAGAATATTTCCTGCATCATTCGTGATAGCCGAAAAATCACCAGTAGTATCAAAGTTTGCATCTCTTCCAGCAATCACATTTCCACCGTCAACGGTGATACTTGAATTATCGCCAAAAGTTGTGGCAAATGTATCTCTTAGAGCACCAACTGTTCCACCAATTGTGATTTCTGAATCATTAGAGATAGTAGTTAAATAAGCATCTCTACCTGCACCAATAATTCCATCGACTGTAATATCTGCATCATTTCCAACTGTTAGTCCAAATACATCATTGACTGCAAGCACAGTTCCAGCAACAGAAATATTAGAATCATTTCCTACAGTAACTAAAAATGCATTGTTGCCAGCACCAACTAATCCATCAACTGTAATATCTGAACTATCACCATTTGTAATAAGAGCCACATTATTGTTTATAGCAATGACACTACCTGTGCTGCTTACTAAAATATCTGCATCTATGCCATTGGTTGTGAGAATAGCATTATTGTTTGCACTAACTAATCCATCAACGGTTATGCCTGAATTATTGGAATTGGTAGTTAGATTTGCATTATTCAAAGCAATTACATTGCCAGTTGTGCTTACAAAGATGTCAGCATCTAGCCCATTGGTTATGAGATTGGAATTATTGCCTGCACCAACAATTCCATTCACAATAATGTCGGAATTATCTAATACTGTATTCAAGTTCACATTATTTGCAGCAGATACTGATGTAATAACTGTTAAATCACCTGATAAGGTAGTTGCACCGTCAAGATTGTAATTACCAACTGTTGCTTCATTATTCACAAGATGAATTGGGTAACCACTGAGTGGAGCTGCAAAAAGTGAGATTTGAGTAGCGAGAACTACATCATCAACATCTTGAATATCAACTCTTTCAGCAGAAGCGGATAAATTATTTGCATCAATTTGAAGAGGATTTGCTTCGGTACCAATTCTTCCATTTTCGGCTTCAAGAATTACATTTGATCCAGCAATAAAACCAGAAGCATTATTAGTAATATTTCCATCCTCAAGAGCGACTAGATTGACTGTATTTCCTGCTGCAACATTACCAACAACTCTTATACCTGAATTTGCATTTCCATTCAGATCAGCTGAGGTTTGAGTATCTGAAACTACAACAAGATTATTGGTTGCGCTGGAAGCACCTAAACGAACTCCATCAACATCATAATAACGAGCACTACCACTACCACCAGTTGCATTTAAAGTAACTGTATCAAAATCATTTTGTGGATTCAATCCAAGCAAAGCATTTGGTAAATCAATATTGCCATTTACTGTAATTGCATTGAGATTATCTCCGACCAATGAGCTACCAATTGATTGTGTAATATCTCCACGACCTGCTGTCAGGTTAACATCTCCATTAATTGCTTCTACAGAGCCGCTGACATTAATACCTCTATTTGTACCTTGAGCTATAAGACTGAATGTATTGGATCCGATACTAGTACTTCTATTATTATCAATGCTTACACCACTTGCATCAGAAGTCACATTAAGTGAACCACTACCAACATTTGCATTAGTAATATTTATACCGTCTGAATCAAAGAAAGTAATATTAGAATTTGGAGTCAAAGAGCTGGTGGAAACCGAAAGATTATTAATGTCATTTGAAACATTATTGAGATTGAAAGTAGCATCATTAGTTTGAATCGAAAGGTTTCTGGCTTTGATTGCTCCAATCGCTCCTGACTGATCCACAGAACCACTATCAACAATTAAATTCAAATCACCGATTGAGCCTGTATTGTCAAGGTCAAGATTTGCATTCAAGAGGGAAAAGCCATCGCTATCTGCAAAGTTAACATTTCCGCTGTTAGTGCTCACTGAGAATCTTCTAACGTCGTTTGCAGTATTTGAAAGTGTGATATTACCCGAGGCTGTTCTGGCGTTCAGTGTTCTTATATTTGTAACTGCACCAGTTTGAGTAATCCCTCCAGAGCCACCAGCACGTAGAGTCAAGTTGCCCGCTGTGCCTACACCATCAGCATTCAAATCCGCAGCATTTACATTAAAGCCATTAGTATCACGGTAGTTTATGTTTCCGCCGTTAGAGGTTGCATTTAAGCTATTAATATTGTTTCCTGCGTTATTTAAAGTGGCATTTCCAGTGGAACTTATTAAGGTTAAGTTATCCGCACCAGTTATGTCGCCTGTTTGGGTGATGTTCCCGCTTCCACCCGCTTCTAGAGAGAGATTACCTAGGGTTGCATTTCCATCCACATTTAAATTAGCTGAGACAAGGTCAAAACCGTTTGCATCTCTGTATGTGACAGTACCACTATTACTGGAGGCAGTTAAGTTTGTAATATCGTTGCTAGTATTGCTGATTGTCGTTGAGCCTGACTGCGTACTTACAATCAAGTTAGTAGCAATAATTCCGCCAACAGGCTGCGTAATTGAAGAAATTGGAATAGCGGCTGAGTCGAGCGCGGTGAAGGTTAAATTACCAGCATTAATATTGCCGTTTAAAGCTAAATCATTCTCGGCACCGAGCGGGTTGCCATTTGTATTTGCGCCAGTAGTGTTACTTGTGACTGAGAGAGCTCCTCCAGCACCAACATTTGAATCTAAAACTTGTAAGCCGTCAGTGTCAGAGATTGAAACATTAAGGTTAGTTCCATTGGCGGCGACTGTTGCAAAGTCAACATTTGTTAAGGTTGCACTGCTGCCCAAAGACAAGCCAGAACCGCTCAAAGCACCCGAATTAGCAATAGTTGTTTCAGTGCCAGGCCCGGCTGGATCTAGGTTGTTAGAGATAAGCGCGGCATTTTGAGAAAGGTTTAAATGGCCAGAGCCCAAGTTGCTAGCCCCTACCACAAAACCATCACGGTCTGTGTAATTGACTGAGGAAATTGTGCCGGTTCCATCGCTATTGAAAGCCACTTGGTAAAAGTCAGCATCAGCAATATTTGCCGAAACGCCGCTACCATCTAGGTTAAGATTAAGGTTTGTTCCTTGCAAGGTTCCTGAGCTTTGGCTGATATTGCCAGTTGTGGCGTTTAAACTAACAGTCTGCCCGGAGACATTACCGCTTAGTGAGAGGTCTGTGCCAGCCGTCGCATCTAAGGTTCCACTTGCCGAAACATTAGCCAAGTTAAGAGCATTGGCATCCACAACGGTAACATTGCTTCCCTGTGCATAGACTGTTCCAACAAAGTCATTAGCGGCAGTATCTAAAACAATTGAATTACCGTTGCTATTTAGAGTAGTAGTTCCCGTAACATTTATCGCTCCGCTGTCTGTAATTGCTCCACTTGAAGTGACGGCCAAGTTTCCACCGACGCTGAATTCAATAGTATTTGAACCTAAAAGGGTGTTCAACTGGTTGCTTATGTTAGGCGTGGCGGCGGTAAAAGAACCCAAATTAATAGAATCAGCGTCGGTATAAGAAACATCGCCCGTATTAATAGCGGTTAAATTAGTGAAATTGTTTCCGGCATTATTAAGCGTAATACTTCCCACAGCGCCCGTTCCCACTACCAAATTACCACCTGTGAGTGCACCACTTTGGGTTATATTGCCGGTCTCTGAACCAATGCCTAAAGTACCAGTTCCACCAACACTAGAAGTTTGCAAGTTAATATTATCGAGGTCGAGGTAAGCAATGCTTCCGCCAGAAGAGTTAGCCTGCAAATTAGTAAAACTGTTGTTGCTCTCTAGAAGGGCTGCTTCTCCACTTCCGGTCCGCAAGCTCAAGGTGTTTCCTTGAACGCTAGTTCCCGTAGTTTGCACAATATCACCAGCGCCGGCTCCACCATTTGCGGCTACCAAAGTGACATTGCCGGAGTGAGCATTGATATTACCAGTATTAAAGCCGTTCACATCACGGTAATTGATGTTTGAGGAAGCTCCAACCTCATTGGTAGCACTAAATTGATTGACATCATTGTTTGAACTTGTCTGATTGAGGTTAATGCTGCCAGTACCAACAGTCACATTCAAAGAATCAGCAACAATTATTGAAGTCCCAACGCCTGGCTGAGAGACATTTCCAGCGCCAGCAGCGTTACCACCAATTAAGGTTAAGTCTCCGGCTAAGCCGACTGCATCGGTATTTAAATTAGCTTGGTTAATTGTGAAACCATTTGTATCCCTAAAGCTGGCATCTCCACCTTCGGTACGTAAACCCAACGATTGAGTATTATTAACAAAGTCATCTAGGTCAATTGATCCAACCCCATTAGTCTCTAAAGTAATGCTATTTGCAGTGACTGCACCAGATTGGGTAATATTTCCTCCAGCAGTGGCTGTCACTTGTAAGCCACTTGAGCCTAAAGTAGAAGCATTAATGTTCACACCACTAGCGTCATTGATGCGGACATTACCAGAGATAGTACTAACCGCAAGATTATTTATATTTGTATTGAGCGCTGTTCCGCCAGCAGCACCACTTTGAGTAGCATTGCCCGCAAGAGTGTTGATTGTAAGGGTGTTGCCGCTAAGAGTACCTGTGCCACTAATGTTGCCAGTGCCAGCTCCTAAAGTTATATCTCCAGCACCTGCACTTAAATTTGCATTACTCAATTGTATTGAATCTCCAGCGGTCAATCTTATATTTCCTCCACCTGACGTTGTTACACCGCTGCCTGCATTAAAAACAATATCGTTACCAGCGGTAGCAGAGAAGCTTCTGGTATTTTGAATGGTGAGGTTAGCATTATTAGTGATGGTGTTACTCGCTTCTAACGTTATGTTTGCATTAATACCTTCAATTTCGGATTCATAAATGGTAAAGGTTCCGAGAACTGGGGCATCAAGAAAGTTGACCTCGCCGGTAGCAGGCGGCCCCGATGGACTATTCAAAACACTATTGCCCGCACCAGGATCAGATCCATCATTGGTACCTGAATTAATGTCAATGTTCAGTGGGTCAAACAACAAGGTTCCAAAATTCCCGCTAGTTGAGGATAAATCGTAAGTGCCTCTTGCCTGCAGAAACTCCTTGCCGCTTACTTCAGCAAAACCACCCTTATCGATGCCTTTAGCCGAAATGTCTCCGTAAAACCAAGTAGCTTCATCCGACCAAACAATAACTTTGCCACCATCACCGCTCTCAGTAGCGTTAGTTTTTAAGACAGCTCCGTTTTCAACATAGGTTCTTTGTGCATTATGAACTTCAGGATTCTTGCCTTGGAAGTCACCACCAATTAAAATTTCTCCTCCGCCTGTTTTGCCTGAAGCATCAATTGATGAAGTTTCACTGAGAATGATTCCATCACCAAGAACTTTTACTTTTCCGCCAATTCCTTGATCATTTAAAGCATTTATATTTCCTGAATTTTGAATTAAACCTTGTCCATCCTCACTAAAACCTAACAATTCAATGGAACCATTTTTATTTGCAATTCCTAAAGCTTGAATAATGCCTTGATTGTTGACGACGCTATCATAAAAAGCTCCTTGCAATGCACCTTGCAGCTTGACTAAACCCGCTTGCGCACTTAAAGTTCCTGTATTTAAAACAGCATCTTTTACTCCATCAACTTTATTTTTGAGAGCTTCATCGACTTTCACATCAACCACTATTCCACTCTCAACCGGAATAGAAATAGTTTCGCCAACTGCCAAATGAATTTGCCCTAAGGGAGCTTCGATTGAACCACTGTTCTCAACGGCTCCACCAAATAATCCGACTACGCCACCAGGAGCAGTTTTGATATTTCCTCTATTTACAACTGAGCCTAATGTCTCACCCAAAGGATTACTGAAAACTAAATTACCACTTAAAAAGTTTGCATTTGAAATGCTAAGAGTTGATGCAAAGAGTGAACCAACATTAACTTGCGAACTTGCACCAAATAAAATACCACTTGGATTGGCAATGTAAATACTTCCAATGGAGTTGATGCCACCAAATATTTCTGATATGGAGCCGCCTGTTACCTTAATTAACATTGCTGAACCGCTATCAGGAACATTTGCATTAACTATAGCTTGACTACCTACGCTAAATGTCACAAACGGAGCTATTGACCTTGCCGAAGAGGCATTAATATCCATTACATTCCCATTTACAGTTATGCTCGTTATATTCACTGTATCGTGAGAACCTGTTGGAAGTGCATTGGGCGATGGGTCAGCCAACGAAGACAAAATTGGGACAAAAGTCAGTATCGATAAACCAGCCACTCCAAGGGTATGAACAAAGTCTTTGCGGCCATTAACCAAGCCAATTAAAAATGAACCGAAACGCTTATACCAATATTTTTCTTCTTGCCTTTGAATTTCTGCTGTGAGAGTTTTTGAAATATTTAATTTAATTTCATTCAAGTTCTGTTGAGTAGAATTTGTTTGATTCATGGCTATTGATTAAAGATATTTTACTTTAGACTAATACGCAAGGACACGTTAATACTTTGTTTTGCTAGCCATTCTAATCTAGTCAGGAGAAAATAACAAAGCATTAAATCTAAAAATTTTAAAAAATTAATATCTATAGGCTTGACAAATTAAATTTTACAATCAGTACAAGGGAAAATTTAAACTTTCAAATTAGGTTATTTGCTTGCAAAAATTAGCCAAAATATTGTGAATATAGATATTAGTTCTTACAGAATTCAATCCAAAAATTATGGAAAAGACACTTGATACATCCATAGAACTTGCAAGGTATTTCGATAACAATGGGAATAAAAAAACAGTAACAATTGCAGATTACAACAGTTATGTTGATAGGCAAGAACGAGATTTAATTGCGGAGTTTATTTTCCGACGTCTACAAAGTAGGTATTTAAAACCATTTCAATTTGAAGACCAAAAATATACTCAACAGTTCAAAAATGGCTTCTCTATCATGGCTAATTGTTGTTTGCTGATTGAGACACTTCAATCTTTTAAAAATGGCTGGGAAGACAGCCAGGGAAAATCTATGGAAGCTTTTACACAGTTTCTATCAACTGAAACAAAATTTGCAAAAGTATTTAAGTCAAAAAAACAAAAAGAAGGGTTTTATAAAAACATACGCTGTGGCATCTTACATCAAGGGGAAACTACAGGCGGTTGGACAATAAATCGTAATCGTAAAGGCAAAAACTTATTTGATAATTCAACTTTTGAAGTGAACAGTATTGTTTTCGCAATAGAATTAGAAGCTTCCTTAAAAAATTATAGTGAGAAACTGAAAACAGAAAAATGGGATAGCGAAACTTGGGACAACTTTAGAACAAAAATGAGAAAAATAATTTCAAATTGTGAACGCTAAAAAGTTAGTCCATTGGAAATCTTGAAAACGTTATATTCAATCCCTAAAACGTCCAACATCTCAATTTGAGATTTGACATGAAGAACATAGATAAAAAAAGTTTAGAAAACGCTTATCACTTGTTTGAAACTGGTGATATAGACAAAATTGAAATTGGCACTACTAAAGGTTTGCAGCAAATACACAAATATCTATTTGACGAGTTATATGATTTTGCAGGAGAAGTCCGCACAAAGAACATTATGAAAGGCGGTTTCCGATTTGCAAATGCTTTGTATTTGAATGAGATTTTGATAAAAATTGAACAGCTGCCAGAAAATATCTTTGAAGAAATTATTACCAAATATGTTGAAATGAATATTGCCCACCCTTTCATGGAAGGGAATGGCAGAACGATGCGAATTTGGCTAGATCTGCTGTTAAAAACGAAATTAAAAAAAGTCGCAAACTGGCAGTTTGTAGGCAAGGAGCTTTACTTGCAGGCCATGGAAAGAAGCCCTATTAACGATTTGGAATTGAGAACCTTACTAATAGCTAATTTAACTGATGAAATAAACAACCGAGAAATTATTTTTAAAGGTATAGAACAGTCTTATTACTATGAAGGATATGAAAAAGTACGGGATGATGAACAAACTTGACTTAGAGCTACAAGAAAATAGAAACATTAATGATACTCACATTGCACTTTCTTCATCAGACAATATGAAGAACCGAAAACATAGCAATTAATTCCTGGTGCGAAAAAAATTTTGGCTCTTCTGGGAAATGAGTGAAAGTAAGATAATTAAATGAGAAAGAATTAACTTAATAAATGAATTAAACATGGAAGATACTCAACTTTTTCAGG
>Ga0208362_1000125_pt1 | contig 25278 bp, 22 predicted proteins | sample LakMenEpi13Oct10_FD_150693 | JGI IMG/M metagenome (GOLD analysis project Ga0208362, IMG submission 150693) | Freshwater microbial communities from Lake Mendota, WI - 13OCT2010 deep hole epilimnion (SPAdes) | ecosystem: Environmental > Aquatic > Freshwater > Lake > Epilimnion/Euphotic zone ... | reverse complement strand
ATCAGGAACATCTGGTTCTTCTGGATCAACAGGATCAAATGGTACAGCAGGTCCATCAGGTTCATCTAACACTTCTGGCACTTCAGGTTCTAGTGGATCATCTGGTTCAAGCGGAACATCCGGATTAGCAGGAGCTAGTGGTATATCTAATACATCTGGAACTTCAGGTTCAGCTGGTTCAAATGGATCATCAGGTGCAGCAGGTAATTCAGGAGCATCATCTACTTCAGGTACAAGCGGTACTTCAGGATCAACCGGTTCTAATGGTACAGCAGGTCCATCTGGATCCTCCAATACTTCCGGCACTTCTGGAACTAGTGGTTCTACAGGCTCAAGTGGTACAGCAGGGAACTCAGGTTTATCTAACACATCAGGTACTAGTGGTTCTACTGGTTCTAATGGAACGGCTGGAGCTTCAGGCTCTTCTAATACTTCTGGAACTTCTGGCTCAACTGGTTCTAATGGAACAGCAGGTGCCTCTGGAAGTTCAACAACCTCAGGAACAAGTGGTACATCCGGTTCTTCAGGTACTTCTGGTATAGCAGGTGCTGCTGGTCTTTCAGCAGTAAGTGCCACTTCTGGTACTTCAGGTTCATCAGGATCTAACGGTACAGCAGGCGCTTCTGGTTCTTCAAGTTCATCAGGAACATCTGGTTCTTCTGGATCAACAGGATCAAATGGTACAGCAGGTCCATCAGGTTCATCTAACACTTCTGGCACTTCAGGTTCAAGCGGATCTACAGGTTCAAATGGAACCGCAGGCCCTTCAGGTTCATCTAATACTTCAGGAACATCTGGCTCAAGTGGTTCGTCTGGAAGTACAGGTACATCAGGAGTAGATGGTGGTTCAGGTGTATCAAGTACATCAGGAACTAGTGGTTCTTCAGGTTCAACAGGTTCTAATGGAACCGCTGGCCCTTCAGGATCTTCAAACACATCAGGTACTGCTGGTTCTAGTGGTTCAACAGGATCAAATGGTACAGCCGGTCCTTCTGGATCCTCAAACACTTCTGGTACTTCAGGCTCAAGTGGTTCTTCAGGCTCAAGTGGTACTTCAGGACTAGCAGGAGCAAGTGGTTTATCAAATACTTCTGGCACTTCAGGTTCAGCAGGTTCAAACGGAACAGCAGGAGCCTCAGGATCTTCTAACACTTCAGGAACTTCAGGTACGAATGGATCAAATGGTACTTCTGGAGCGGCAGGAGCTTCAGGAGCGTCTCAAACTTCAGGCACATCAGGCACATCCGGTAGCTCTGGTACTTCAGGTATAGCAGGGGCTGCTGGTTTATCTGCAGTAAGCGGTACTTCAGGTACAAGCGGTTCAGCTGGTACTTCAGGTTTATCATTTAATGGTACTTCTGGTATTAGTGGTGGTACGTTTACTAATCAACCTGATTATCTAGTTAGAACTACAAGTACAACTCAAATACAAAGTGTATCTTTCCTATATGCTGATGTTACAAATAGTAGATTAGGAATTGGTACAGCATCTCCCGGATATCCTCTAGATGTTTCTGGTCAAATTAATGCTTCAACTGGATATTCTATAGGAGCAGCTCCTGGATATACTGGAGTTATAAACATCCCAATGAACCCTCCAGGAACTCAAAACATAAATGTTGTAGGAGGAATAATTACTGGTGTTTTCTAAGATAGTTTGGATATTTAAATTATTTTTCATATATTTATTGATATAAACTGTTATTAAAATAAATTTATGGCTACAAAAAAATTAACTAAAAAAGAGATTGACGCTCTTAAAGAAATCCAACAAAAAAACACTGCTCTTGTAAATGAATTTGGTAATCTTAGAATTGCTAAATTGCAACTTGAAGCTAGAGAAACTGAACTTGTTAAATTCTTTAATGATTTAAAAGAAGAAGAATCTGAAATGGGTAAAACTCTTTCTGACAAGTATGGTGCTGGTACTATCAACATTGAAAGTGGTGAATTTATCCCTACTGAAGTTGAAAATACCAAAGTAGCTTCATTCTAATTTTATTTAACAAAGGTTATGGAGAAACTACTATATGTAGCGCCTCATTTATCGACAGGAGGATTACCTCAATATTTAGCTAAAAAAATTGAACTATTAAAAAATAGTTATGATATTTATTTAGTTGAATGGGTTGATTGTACTGGTGGTATATTAGTAGTGACTCGCAATAAGATAACGCAGTTAGTTGCCCCTGAAAAGTTCTACACATTAGACGATAATAAACAGCAATTAATCAATATTATTAATAATATCCAACCCGATATTATTCATTTAGAGGAAATACCTGAGTTTTTTATGGATAGTAAGATAGCTGAGCAAATTTATACTCAAGACAGAAAGTATAAAATTGTAGAAACATCTCATGACTCATCTTATGACACAACTCAGAAGAAATTTTTCCCGGATAAGTTTATGTTTGTATCACAATGGCAGATTAATCAATATAAAGATATAGACATTCCTAAAGTATTAGTTGAATATCCTATTGAATATATTGAAAGACCGGATAGAACAGGGGCACTACAAAAATTAGGATTAGATCCTAATAAAAAACATATTCTTCATATTGGATTATTTACTCCCCGTAAAAACCAAGCTGAGTTTTTTGAATATGCTAAAGCGTTACCTCAATATGAGTTCCATTGTGTAGGTAATCAAGCCGACAACTTTAGACATTATTGGGAACCGTTAATGAAAAACAAACCCAATAATTTAACTTGGTGGAATGAAAGAACAGATGTAGATGCTTTTTATCAAGCAATGGATCTATTCCTATTTACATCCAGGGGCACAAACAATGATAAAGAAACAATGCCTCTAGTAATTAGAGAAGCAGTTTCATATCAAATACCTGTTTTAATATATAACCTACCTGTATATCTTAATTATTGGGATGATTATAATGTAAATTACTTAGACTTTACTGATTTTAGTTATAATTTAAGTTTAATTGAATCTACTTTATATTATTCTAATTTACCTAAAACTGAAGAAGAAGCAATAGTAGTTTCAACCTACCCAATTTTAAACTCTATAGTTGAAACAACTAAAGAATGTATTGAGTCTTTAAAGAAAACAGGTAGAAAAATTATATTAACATCACACTTACCAATTCCTAAAGAACTGCAAGAAATAGTTGATTATTGTATCTATGATAATAATAATCTTTTAACTAAACATACATTCTATAGTTATACTTGGTTTGATTATAGTAGTTGGAGAGTAGATTTGATGTTATCTGGAGAAAACAATGATGTTTATCATGGACCATCTGTGTATACTAATTATTACAATGCAGCTTCATTAGCTAATAGTTTAGGTATTAAAAAAATATTCTTTTTAAATTATGATTATATTTTAGAAAATGCTTCTTATATCGACAATGTATCTTTAATATTAAATAATAAACAAGCATATGTTGGTTTAAGAAAAGAACTAGAAGGCAATACAGTTATTACTTATTTTTTAGCTACTAAACCTCAATTTTATTTAGATCATTTTTTACCTATTAAAACATCTAAAGAATATGATTCATTAATGGTAAAATGGGGTAGTGAATCTAACGGATTAGAAAATTTAACATACCATACTTTTAATCAAGATGCTGATAAAATATATTGGGAAGAAGAATCTGAATTTACTAAATTAGTAAAAGATAATTTTACCCATAAAGATTACTCCCGAGTAGAATATTTTTCAGTACTACCTATTAAAGAACATCCAGACCAATTTGCCGTGTTTTTAAATATCGCTAATTCAACTGATAGTAGAAATATTAACATTACAGTTTACGAAGATGAGAATATGCTTTTTGAAGAAACAGTAAATGTTTTACATAAAATAGCTTGGTTTAGACAAGTTATGTTTGATCCTAAAAAAACATACATTATAGTTTATTCATCTTATGATATACATGATCAAACTCAAATAGAAAATAAAAAAATAATAGTTGATGAATATTATATTGAAAATCAATTACCTAAAAACGGAGTCTTAACTTTATATTAACTATGAAAATAGAAAAAACAAAATTTAGTTTTATTATTCCATGTTGGGAACAAACACACTTGCTTAAATGTAATCTTCAAAGTATTGTTTGTCAAACTTATAGTAATTGGGAAGTTATTTTAGTGCATGATGGTTTTAATAATAATCATAAAAATCAATTAGAAGATTATCTTAAAGATCCTAGATTTAAATATACAAATACAGAAATAAGACACGGCCATTGGGGTCATCATAGCAGAGAAGTAGGTACCCAATTAGCAACCGGTGATTGGATTATCCATACTAATGATGATAATTACTTTATGCCTATTTTGCTTGAAGAAATTAATCTAGCAATTACTAGGAATCCTGAAGTAAATTTTGTATATTGGGAAATGATTTTAGGAAAATATAGTAATATTCATAGTCATAATAAAAAAGATTATGGACATTTTATTCCTAAAATCCAACATAGTTATATTGATTTTGGTCAATTTACTACAAAAAGTGAAGTTATAAAAAAATATTCAATAGATAAACATGAAGCAGCAGCTGATGGAATATTAGTAGAAAATATGAAACATGAGTTAATTCCATATTTTATAGATAAGTGTTTATTTGTACATAATTAAAAATGAAAATCTGCCAAGTAAATCCAGGATGTGGAATACCAATTCCTCCACCCACATGGGGAGCAATAGAAAAAATTGTATGGGAATTTACATGCAATTTAAAAGAATTAGGTCATGAAGTAGATATAAAATGGGCTAATGAAATTAAAAAAGGAGATTATGATTTAGTAATGGTTCATGTTGCTAACTTAGCCCTAGAATTAGCAGACAAAGGCATACCTTATATCTTCCAGCATCATGACCACCATGCTTACCATTACGGTAAAGACTCAGATGTTTATAAACAAAATCGAAAGGCTATGGAAAAATCTATTTTTTCTTTAGTACCTGCTCGTTATTTAGTTGATTATTTTGAATTGCCTAATGTGCATTATTTTTCTCATGGAGTAAATACAGATACATTTAAACCAAATGATACAACACCTGTTTATCATAGTTTATTAATGTTAGCAAATAATGGTTTAGGTGGATATGGTTCTTATGATAGAAAAGGATTTGAATTAGGTATTAAAGTAGCTATGGCTTCTAATTTACCTATCACAATAGCTGGTCCAAAAAATAATGAAAATTGGTTTAATGACAATCCTTGGATATTTGGTTATCCTAAGTTAAGTATTTTAACTGAGCCGTCTAATGAACAATTAAGACAACTTTATAACTCACATACAATCTTTTTACACCCATCAGAATTAGAAGCAGGTCATCCTAATTTAACTATATTAGAGGCAGCAGCTTGTGGTTTACCTATACTTGGATGGATTGAAGAAGAAACTACATTCCATGGGTTATGGAGATCACCTCGTGATTTACAAGAAATGTTACGTGGGTTAGATACAATCATAAATGAATATAATGACTACAGGAAATTATCTTTACAAACCGCTGAAAAATTGTCCTGGTTAAATCGTTCTGCTGAATTAATAAATTTATATGAAAGACATATTGGTTAAAGAATATAGTAATACTAAAATATTAAATATTAAAAACAAAAAACCACAAAACACTTTTAATGTTAATTTTGTTAATGGTGCTTTCTTAGAAGTTTTAGGACCATCAGAACAAGAATATAAAGTTAAATTTATTAATAAAAAAACAAATCGTGTATTACATGAAAGTACAATTAATAACAATATGTGGACTCGTACCAACATTAAATATTGTGTTAATTGGCGTATAGAAGTTTATAGTAACAACAATTTAGTATTTGATCATGATTGGTGTGTAAAAGATAAACGCGTTTATATACACATTGATTCTGGGGCTATGGGTGATACTTTAGCATGGTTCCCTTACATTGAAGAATTTAGAAAAACATTTATGTGTGATGTAATTTGTTCTACATTCCACAATGAATGGTTTGAAGGAAATTACCCACATATTGAGTTTGTAAAACCTGGTTCTCAAGTAGATAACCTTTATGCAATGTATAATCTTGGTTGGTTTTATGATGATAAAAAAGTTATATTTGATAAGATACCAATTGACTTTAAAAAATATCCTTTACAACAAACAGCAAGTGAAATTTTAGGGTTAAAATACTCTGAAGTTAAACCTATTATAAACTCACCTAAAACAAAAACAGATATTAAAGGTGATTATGTTGTTATTGCTCCTCATGCTTCAGCCCATGCTAAGTATTGGAATTATAAAGGAGGATGGCAAACTGTTATTGATTATTTAAATGATAAAGGTTATAAAGTAGTAATGCTTACTCAAGAGCCTTTAGGTGATGAATGGCATGACTCTAAACTAGGAGGTACTTTAACAGGTGTAATTAATAAAACTGGAGATTTACCATTACAAGACAGAATGGTTGATATTAGGGATGCTAAAATGTTTATTGGTGTAGGTAGTGGATTAAGTTGGTTATCCTGGTCTTTAAACACACCTACAATTATGATTTCAGGATTTAGCCATCCATATACTGAATTCCAGGAATGTGAACGTGTTTATCCTGAAGATCCTAAAACATGTAAAGGATGTTTTAACCGCAAATGGTTAGATCCAGGCGACTGGGAATGGTGTCCAGACCATAAAGATACCCCTCGCCAATTTGAATGTACTAAAACTATTACTCCAGATCAAGTAATTATGTCAGTTAATAAACTTTTGGATATTTATTAATATATGGCAGGAATTTGGATGGCAACCGGCGTAGGTGCTAATAACACAGGATCATTAGATACTTTTTGGAATGGCCAAATGGCTTCTAGTAACTACAACTATGCTTACTTAGGCATCACACCTCCCTCTACTCCAAATAATAAATTTACATGGCCTACTGGAAGTAGAGGAAATAATGCATTAAAAGACTTTCAAATGTATACTCCCTATCCTGTAGGAACAACTAGAGGTAAATTATACTTCGTTCAATTATCGGCTTATACTATAGACTCTGCCTCTATTGCTACAGCAGCACCAGGAGTAACCTTTACTTCACTTAATGAACCTGCAGGTAATGCTTACTACATAGTAACACCTTCGTTGAATGATTCTACATTCGCCGCTGGATCTCACATAGTACAGTACGCTTTCACCGACGAAGATGATTTATTTCAGAATGGATGGAAATCACAAAGAGGATTACCTAATTCATCTAACCCACTAGCATCAGAAGGAACTTGGGTAAGTTTGATAAATAATATTTCTTGGACACAACCACCATTTAGCTTTAACTTAGCTACACCTGGAGACAAAGCTAGGATTGTAGCAAATATTTTAGCTTACACAGAAAACAGTTATACAATACAGAATACACTTGGTTTGAGTGCCGGTAACTTAGTTAAAGGAGCAGTTGTACTTGGAGGAGACACAACTCCATTTAGCATAACTGGAGAACCACTCTACGCCGGGATAGTCCCGTTACTAGGGTAAAAGAAAATAAAAAGTTTTATAAATAATGAAAAGTTTTGAATTAATAAATTACAATTTTGATGAACAGCGAATTGATCTTCGTGTTTATCACCCTGTTAAGAATGGTTACATAGTAGCTAAAGACATTGATTTAGATGCTACTATATACAAAATGAAGATATGGGACGTACAACCCGGTCTTTATGTATTCTTCCAACCAACCCCTAAACACGGATTTGATTTTAGTAGAGAGGATTTTGGAGGTTTTACCTTAGAATTAATTGATGAAGGTGTAGTCTTAGACAGAATCATTTTGAGGTTTAGATACACTAATCTATACAAGCATAAACAGAATATAAACGATTACTACCATCCATCATTTGTTAATTACCGAGAGTTTTTTGTTGATGACAAATATAAAGACTTTGATTTGAGTAATTGTGAGAAGGTAATTGACGCTGGGGCCAGTGTCGGTTTATTTACTCAATACATTTTAAATAAAGGAGCCAAGCTTGTAGCTGCTATAGAATGTGATGATAGAAGCATCAAGGCTTTAATTAGTAATTTTTTAGATAATATTAATATAACTATTATCGGTGAAGCACTATCTGACCGAGAAGAACAAACCGCTTTATACTGGAAGGAAGATAATCCTTTAATCTCAACTTTAGATATTCAGCACAGTGAATTTTCTACTTTCGATAATCCTAATACTAAAATAGTACAAACAACAACCCTGCAGAATGTAGTAAATACTTTAGGTTGGAATAAAATTAATCTTTTAAAATTAGATATTGAAGGTGAAGAATGGAATGTTATTGATAGTACATCAAATGCTATATTCGAAATAACAGATAAAATTCTTTTAGAATACCACAATTCACAAGGACGTTTAAATTCTATAGTTGAACGTTTTAATTCATTAGGATTTAAATGCCAATTTGAAGATGGATGTAATATTGAAAGTGAAAACGGAACAGTATTCTTTTTTAGCTAATGAAAGACATAAGTATACAGGAATTAATTGACTATCATGTTAAGGATTTCCTTATCGAACCTACTTTATTCCAGCAGGTTTATGAGGAGATAACTACATTTGGTTACTGGCTTAAAGGATTTCAAGCTAACAATATCCTAGAAATTGGATTTAAAGGAAGTTCATTTCATATTATGTCTCAATTATCAACAGGTAAAAAAGCAGCTGTTGATTATGAGGATAAAGGTAGAACAATTTGGTCTCACTATATGATGTATGGAGAAGACTTTAAGTTATTTATAGCTGATTCACAAACTGAAGAAACAAGAGATAAAGTTAAAGAGTTCTGCCCTGAATATGATCTAATTTTTATTGATGGAGATCATTCATATGAAGGTGTAAGACGTGATTTTGAATTATATCAAGAATTATTGTCACCTAGAGGGTATATTGTGTTTCATGATATTGATCCTGACCATATCTTTAGAGATGGTGCTGGTGGACAGGTATATAAATTTTGGCAGGACCTATCTTATGGTTCTAAAACTAACATAGTTACTATAAAATCATCAGGTAAAACAACTTGTTTTGGACAAAAAGAACACTTCGGTGGGATAGGAATCTGGAAACCATGAAATTTAGTATAAGCACATCATTCTATAGAAGAAGCCATTTAGTTGAAAAACTATACAAACAAATTCTAGACCAAACCCATCAAGATTGGGAATGGATTGTTACTGATGACTTTTCAGACTATAACAATGCTGAAGAATTACTAAAGGAAATTTGTAAAAAAGATTCTAGAGTAAAGTACTATCAGCAGTCTAGAAAAAAAGAATGCTTTTATAATCCACAATCTGGAACAACCGGAGAAATAGTAATTCAGTTTGATAGTGATGATTATGCTTATCCTCGCATTTTAGAGGTTTACAATCACTTATTTTTAAAACATCCTGATGTAGCGGGTATAAGCTGTTATTCAAAAAATATAAATGAAAAAGGTGAATTTGTAGAAATTCAAGGAGGAGGCCACTATGATTATGAAGAAATATCTACTTTTAACTATACCCCAATGGGACGGGCTTGGAGAAATATTATACCTAGTTTTGACGAGGGTCAATTAAAGTGGTATCAAAACGATACTAACATAGTTAGATATGTTGAAACTAAAGGAAAATGGTTGTATATTCCTAGAACCTTATATGAGTATAACTACTCAATAGACACATTTTCAAGAGAACCAGGAAGATCAGGTGAAACTTATGCTGAGATTGAAGCAGAAAGATTATTTATTGAAAGCAAGTTCCCTTACTTAAACAATCCAGACAAACTAACAACCTCATTATACTACCTACCTATCAAGTATCAATCTAGAGATTTTGCTATGGGTGATTTTAATACAGCATCTTCAAGACAGAGTATACTTTATGTAAAAGAAGATATTAAGGTATATGAACGTCAGCTACTAAAGGAATTATTCTTTGATCATGATTTGTACTTTGATAGTACTTCAGATATGAAATTTGACGAAGTTATAGTTTGCCTTAACGAACAAACATTCAGTAGTCTAACTAACATTATAGATAAACTAAAACAAACTAATCCAGGCATCCACATTAAACTAAAGTTTGATGAACGTAGTAACATTCCGGAAAATTCTATTCATGATTTAATGAGTGAGAAATTCCCACTTGGTTACGGTTGGTGTCATGGAGGATATGAAACTTACTTCATTACTGCTTTATAAAGATACAATATTTATAACATATAACTGTTACTAAATGGCGAGTATACTCAATAATTCCTCTTTTATTTTTAATCCTGCGGGTAGTATAATTTCTTATCAAGAAGATAAGGTATATTCTGTTTTACCTAATGATGGTACTGTTGATGGTGCTGTTGGTGGAAATAGTGGAGGTGGTACTCGAGTTAACCAACAAGGTTATATTGAAACAGTACCGGCTAATTTAATAAATCAAAGTGAGGCAATTGGATCTAGTCCGTGGATATTAAATGATACATCTGTAACAGCAAACAGTACTATAGCACCTAACGGAACAACAACTGCAGATACTATAGCTAATAATAGTAATAATGCCGCCCATAGAGTATATCAAGGAGCATTTACAGGGTATGGAAGCCCACAAACAATGTCTTTTTCTCTTTATGTAAAATACAATAATCACCAATATTTTAGTTTTGGTCTTACAGATGATAGTGTCTACAGAAGTCAAGTAGTTGTTGATTTAGTAAATGGTACAATTACTCAAAATTTTGTAAACACAGGGGGTGATACTCTAACTTCTACAATAACAAATGTAGGTGGTGGTTGGTATTATGTAACTGGAACTTTTACATATGCAACTTCATTGATTGGAGGTAACTTATACTTTTTATGTATGTTATTAAACCAATCAACATTTACATCTGCCGGTTACGTTGGCACAGGTACAAGTGTATTTGTGTGGGGTGCTATGTTTAATACAGGTGGTGTAAAACCATACCAACCAACAACAGACCGTTTAGGTTATCCTCGAATTGATTATAAAAATGGTAAAGGTAAATTATTACAAGAACCACAAAGAACAAATGTAAACACTTATAGTCAAGATTTTACTAATGCTGTTTGGGGTAAATATAGTGTTACTGTAACAGGAAGTGCTGCTATCTCTCCTGACGGTACTATGAACGCATCTAAACTAGTATTAACAGCTACTAGTGGAGAAATAGGAACATCAGCTCCTGTAAGTGACGGATATACAACTATATTCGCTAAAGCAGGAAATGTTGGTAGATTAAGTTTATATAGAGGAAATACATCTTTTGGTACAGAATTTAATTTATATAACGGAACTATAATAAGTGGAACAGGTACAATTGAACCTTATAAAGATGGATGGTATCGCATAGGAGTTAAAATGGATGCTAACCGATCTATTAATCCTTATTTTGCCGGTGGTTACGCAGTTGGGGATTATGTTTATATTTGGGGAGCCCAAAGCGAAGAAGGAAATTTTGCAACATCATACATCCCAACAACTTCAGCAACAGTAACTAGAGCTGCTAATGATGTTGTTTTCAATTCACCTGGTCCTACAAAAGCATTTGCTTCTAAACCTGGAGTTATATTATATGATTTTGATTTTTATAATTTTGAAAGTGGAAATCGTTACGACACATTTTTATATAATAACCCGTCTGCAGGATCAGATTATTTTTATTTTGCTAATTTAGGAGGATCAGGACAAATATATTGGGATGGAAACAATAGTGGTGGATATTTTTATGCTGGGAGTTTTACTCCTAAACAAGGTAAAAATAGATCTGCTTGGTATTTTACCAATACCAATTCATATTGGTATGTAAATGGATCTTTACTATATACAGGAACATATTTTGATGCTCTTTATTTTACAAATATGCAAACTTATGCTGTCCCTGGTAATAATTTTGCTGTAAATACATTAGCTTCTATTCCTGATACTTCAATAAGTCAAGCCCAAGTTCAAGCTTGGACTAATTTCAATTCAGGTTCAGGTGGTACAATTTCATATTCAGGACCATTTACTATTCATACATTTACAGGTTCAGCAACCTTTACTCCTTCATTTACAGGTCAAGTAGAAGTACTTGTTGTTGCTGGAGGTGGTGGAGGTGGAGGAGCTGAATCTAATGTTAATGGTGGAGGAGGAGGAGGCGGAGGTGCCGGAGGATTACTTTATGTATCTTCTTATGGTGTTTCCGCAGGTAGTGGTATTACTGTAACTATTGGTGCCGGTGGTAGTGGAGGTACTATTGATCAAAACAATGCTACTAACGGGTCAAATTCTGTATTTGGCGGATTAACTGCTATTGGTGGTGGTAGAGGAGGTGCTGATCAAAATCCAAATGTACCTAGTATAGGAGGATCTGGTGGTGGAGCTGGTGGTGACTCAGGAGTAGCAGGTGCTGCAGGTATTACTGGTCAAGGTAATAAAGGAGGAGATGATCTTAATAGTTCAAGATCTGCAGGTGGAGGTGGTGGTGCTGGTGAAGCTGGTGAAAACTCTACAGATACCTCAGGTGTTCTAGATGGAACAGCCGGTGGAGATGGTTTAGCATATTCAATTACTGGATTTTCTACCTATTACTCAGGTGGAGGTGGAGGTGGAGGTAGTCATAACTTCTCAGGAACTATTCCTAATTCAGGTCTTGGTGGACTTGGAGGAGGAGGTAATAGTGTTGGATTAATTAATGGAGTTTTAACCCCTAATACTTCAGGTGTTTCAAATACAGGTGGAGGAGGTGGTGGTGGTGCTAATGCTACTACAGCTGGAAATGGTGGCTCAGGTATAGTAATAGTACGTTATTTAACTTAATATGGATATTTTTGAACAATATTTAGGGTTATGGGGTGTAGATGTAGCAGTTAAAAAATTACGTCCACATGCTCAATTTGAATTATATAATACAACATTTACCAAGTGGAATGATCCTACAGGAACACAACCTCCTACTTGGGAAGAAATAAACGAACAAATAGAAAAAGATAAAACACAATGGGATACTTCGCACACATAAACCAATACAGTGTTGTTACTACTGTTATAGTAGCCACTCAAGAATTTATCAATACAGGCGCCGAAGGCGATCCTACTAATTGGATAGAGACATCAATAGACGGTTCATTCCGCAAACAATACGCGGGTATAGGTTATACCTACGATGCTGAAGCAAATGTATTTATATGTCCCCAACCTTACCCGTCTTGGGTTTTAGACTCAAATTATGATTGGGTAGCTCCTGTGCCTTATCCAAATGATGGTAAGTGTTACGTTTGGGATGAATCAATTATTAATTGGGTAGAAGTACCTTGTATGCCAACTGGATCAATTTAATATGTATCAATACAGAAAATATTTAATGAATGATTTATCTCTATTAAATGAGATAACACAAAGCATTACAACACCTGGTGGTGAAACAACTTGGCAATATACCCAAACAGTTTATGTTATGGGTCCAATTTGTGAACAGTATGTAAGCGCAAGCTCTCCTATGGGAATGCCTATTATGTCTTGCTCACTTTGGTCTACAGCATCAGCAGTAGATATTTTATGGAATCAAGAACCATTACCTAATTTCAGTTCAAGTGAGGTATGGCCTTTTCCTGGTACAGAGTTAACCACATTTGGTAATGCAATGCCTATTTACCAAAAAGATTATTGCGAACGATTTGAATGTCCTACAGGTTCAGCACCTACCGGTTCTCCATATTTATAATCATACACTATGCCAAACCCAGTAGCTGTTAATGACCTATCCCCAATTTCAGGAAGCTTACAGACATCCAGAGTTAGTTACGGGGTAGAAACTGCCGGAAAAAATTACGGGCAAAACTACAACAGTACTAATTGGTATTCCGATATTCCAAATAACGGACAATTCTATACAATTATTTCAGATAATTATACAGCTAACTACTATGTATCTCGCTCAAACGCGGGAGGTGCTTATGTTGAAGGCGGTTTACCTGCAGTAGATGAATATTCAGCTCCTGTGTTTTGGGTAACAGTAGGTACATCTTCTTTAGATGTTATAACAATTGTAAATGGTTTACCGGATAGAATAGGTCAAACTCCATTTAACTCTGGTTCACAAGCGTTGAATTGGATTGCCTCTTCTAGTAATTATTTTGCTGTTGGGCCTGATTATTATGAGCAAATTGATGCTGATAATTTAGGGTTATATATTCATGGTAATCAAATTATTTCATACCCTACAACAGGATCTACTTGGTATGATATAAGTGGTCAAAATAATAGATTTAATTTAATTAACGGGCCTACTTATAACTCAAACGGATGGATTAATTTTGACGGATCAGATGATTATGCTGTAGCTGTTAACACAACTTTACCAAGTAATACTACTTCTTCTTTTACATTAACTGCTGTAGCTAGAACTAGTGGTGGTGGTACTTACCAAACAGTATTAGGTACAGGAGGATTACTTTCTCAGATTGGATTTTACAGTAATAATGCTTTCATGTATGGTAGAAATGGAGGTGGGGGTGGATTACTTTACACCAACGGAGGCACTATAGCTACAGGACGTTTTTATCATTTAACAATGACTTACAATGGTTCAACAGCAACTGCTTATTTAAATGGAGTAGCAACTCAAACGGGAGTTAATATTGGAAGTAATGGAGGAACTAACGGAGTACATGTTTTAAGTTCCTATACTCCTTCAGCAGCTAGTGAAATATTAACTGGGGATATAGCTCAAGCTTTAGTTTATCCTAAAGCACTCACAGCAGCAGAAGTAGCTCAAAACTACTACGGTGGTCCAATAGTAACAAGTGGATTAGTATTTGCTTTAGATGCTGGTAATTTAGTATCATATCCTAAATCAGGAACCGCATGGTACAATTTAACAGGAAGTGTTAATGGTACTTTAACTAATGGACCTACGTTTAGTCCTAAAGATGGAGGTGTTATTGTATTTGATGGAACTGATGATTATATAAATACTACATACAATTCAGCATATGATTTTGCTAATGCTAATTTTTCAATAGAAGCATGGTTTTATGCTAATATTGTACCTAATGGAACCTACGAAATTATATGTACTAGAGCAACTTATGGTGCTAATGAAAGAAGTTTTGAATTGTACATTGCTAATGATACAGGAACTCCATATATTTGGTTTGGAGTGTTCAATTCAAATTGGACTTACGTAAATAATCCTGCACTTACAAATATACAATATAACCAATGGAATCATGTTGTTGCCACATCAGATGGTGCAGGTAATGGTAAGGTATATATCAATGGTGTATTAAAACAAACTAATTCAAGCTTCAATACAGCCGTAACATCAACAACAGTTCCTGTTCAAATAGGAGCTTATGTTGGGGGAGCTGTTGGTGGATTTTTTAATGGTAACATAGCTAGTGTTAACTTATATAACAGAGGATTAACAGCAGACGAAGTCTTACAAAACTATAACGCAACAAAATAATGAGTAGATTTGAAGGTCCACAAGGTATAGTAACAAATGGTTTAGTATTAAACCTAGATGCAGGCGATCCGGATTCATACACTCGCTCACAACCTCCATATGTTGAGGTATTAGTTGTTGCTGGTGGTGGTGGAGGTGGATTTGACTTTGGTGGTGGCGGAGGTGCTGGTGGTTTAATATATAACAGTGCTTATCAATTAACTAATGCCGCTGCTATTACTGTAACTGTTGGTGCTGGTGGATCTGGTGGACCTCCTGCTGGTCAAAGTACAAGTGGAAATAATTCTGTATTTGGTTCACTCACTGCTATTGGAGGTGGAGGAGGAGCTAATGGATCCGGAGCTTATGTTTATGGTCCTGTAAAGAATGGTGGCTCAGGAGGAGGAGCTGGAGGTTGGGTTAGTAGTGAACGTACAATCTTCGGTTTAGGAACGGCTGGGCAAGGATTTAACGGTGGTATAGGAGACCCAAATACTACTAGTGGTGGTGCTGGTGGTGGTGGTGGAGCTGGACAAACTGGTCAAAATGCCAATGGGAGTACAGCTGGTAATGGTGGGAATGGAAATGCATATTCTATTTCAGGAACCTCTACTTATTACGCAGGGGGTGGAGGTGGTGGAACATACCCAAACCCACCAGGAGGCACAGGAGGACTTGGTGGTGGAGGTAATGGTGCTGGTGGAATTAATGTAAATGGGTTTGCTGCTACTGCCAATACTGGTGGTGGCGGAGGAGGAAACTCTGGTGGTGGTGGTGGAAGTGGTGGTAACGGTGGCTCAGGCATAGTTATAGTACGTTACCCAGGTCTCCCAGCAGCAACCGGAGGTACAATTACATACCTAAACGGATACACAATCCATACATTTACCACTAGTGGAACGTTTACACCATATTTGTGGAATGATGTAAGTGGGAATAGTAATAATGGAACGTTAGTTAATGGAATAGGGTTTAATTCTTATCAAAATGGGGGTACTTTAACATTTGATGGTAGTGATGATTTTGTTACAATAGCTGGGGGAACTTTAAATAATGGAAGCACTTTAGAAATGTGGTTCAAACAAACAACCAATAAACAAGTTGAATTACTAAAATATGGAACAGGTACTATTGACACCCCAGGATGTCACGCTGTTTATTATACACCTAACACACTACGTTGTTTGAACTTTATTAATGGGACAAGAACATTTGTAAGTTTAACTCATACAATTAATCTTGGGGACAGTACCTGGAGGCAACTTTTATTATCATACACCGGTAATCTAACCGGAGGCACAGCTTCATTATATATTAATGGACAACTAATAACTTCAACATCAGCAACATCTACAAATTCAAGTTTTGATGGTCCTGGGTTTAGCTCAAATTCATCTTATGCCTTTCCAGGGAATTTATCTACTTTAAGAGTCTATAGTAGAGGTCTATCAGCTGCTGAGGTTCTTCAAAACTACAATGCACAAAAAGCAAGATTTGGTTTATAATTAATATTTATAACAAAATAATAAAATGACAACACAAGAAGAATACGCAAACAGACGCTTTGTAATTTTTAACGTTACAGAACTTCCTTTAATCGACTTTAATCAAGTCTATGAAACCTCAATTGATACAGTTCGTAAATCAGTTGATAAAACTCAAACATTCGTTAAATACGATATGCCTCAACCTTCATCAGTTGCTGCTTTAACTACAAAATCAATCGAATACACATACGATGAGATTTTAACTATTTTAGCAACTCCAGAATGGACAGATCCTAATCCATTCCCTTCAGGTTCAGCAGCTTAATTAAATGTCTAGACCTATAGCATATAATGCTTCTGGTCCTTTATCAGGAAGCATCAGGGGAGGTAATGTTAATTACACTGTAGACAGTGGTAATAGGGACTATACTACCTTTGCTTCTAAAAAATGGGTACCTTCGGCAGACGGTGCTGCCCCAATTGTTTTTGTAACAGACACTTATACTCAAGGGTTTGAAGGTAATCCTAGTCTAGCAGTACCATTGTTTTATTCTTGTAATGGAACAGGTTCGGCAGCTATTTTATATACGGCTAATCGTATACCTGGTTCACCGGGTAATTATTCTGATGCCAATGTTGCATTAAACGATTTAATAAATGCTAGAGGTTATTTTATTTTAGAGTCAAATGATCCATTTGAGGGAGTAGATGCTGATAGTTTAGCATTTGATGTAGATGCTTCTAAAATGTCTTCATATCCACAAACAGGGACTAACTGGAGAGATTTAAGTGGGAAAGGCACAAATGGAACTTTAACTAATAGTCCTACATGGAATTCAAATGGATATTTTGCTTTTGACGGTACTGATGATTATGTAAACTTCCCTAATGACACAGCATTAAATAGTGACAGTATTACAGTTAGTAGTACTTTTTCTCCAGCATTAGCATCACAAAATGGATTTTTATTTGAAAAAGGATATGTGAATACTCAATATGCTTTATTTTTTGAAAATCCTACTTTTAAATTAAGGTTTATGTTTAATGGGATTGGAATGCAAGATTTCCAAGTTGGTAGTTCAACTTATTTTATAGCAAATAGATGGTATAACACTATTGTTACTTATGATGGTAGTGTTGCAAAAATGTATATCAACGGTACTAATGTTTTATCAACAACATATAATGCCACAATCCAAGTCAATAATAACGGTGAAAGAATTGGTAGTTGGTATAATGGTTCAACTACAGGATATCACTTTAATGGAAGTATAGCAAACACTCAAGTTTATCCTAGAGCTTTAACAGAAGCTCAAGTCAAACAAAACTATTTTGGAGCACCAATAGTCACAGACGGTCTAGTATTTGCTGTAGATGCTAATAATATAGTATCATACCCTAAATCAGGAACAGCGTGGTATAATTTAACAGGTAGTGTAGGTAATGGTGCATTAACTAATGGACCTACTTTTAACATAAACAATGGTGGTTCAATTGTATTTGATGGTACAGATGACTATGTTAATTTTGGTTCTACAGGTTTAGATTTTGGAACAGGAAACTTTAATGTTTCTTGTTGGATAAAAACTTCTAATCAAAGTTCAAGTGACTATATGGGAGTTGTTTCTAAATATGATGATGCAGCTGGTACAGGATTATGGATTCAATTAAGTCCTACAAATAGATATGTTGGTTTTGGCTGGGATGGAGGTGCGTTTTTAATATCTACAACATCTGTAAATAATGGAGCCTGGAGGCATATATCATGTCAAAGAACAGGAGCAACAACTGCTGAAATATATGTTGATGGGGTTTTAGTATCCTCTGGTGCTGGAGCAAATACAAATAGTAACACTACAGTCCAATTAGATATTGGAAGAATAAATATCTCAGGAAGATATTTTGATGGTACTGTAGCCAATACTAAAATATACAATAAAGCACTCTCCGCATCCGAAATCCTCCAAAACTATCAAGCTGAACAATACAGATTTGAAACACCAGCTGGCCCAGTAACAAACGGATTAGTACTTAATTTAGAAGCAGACAATTTAGATTCATACCCAGGAACAGGAACAACATGGTATGATATTTCAGGAAATGGAAATAATGTAGCATGGTTACAAAATCCTGTCGGTGGAACTAATGGTAATTCACAAATAAATTGGAACCAAGTACCCGGTGGAGGTATGTTTAATTGGAATCCTACAAATAGTGATACTGACTACTTCTTTAGAACAGATACTACTACAAGCTTACCTACAGGAAATCCTAATTATAGTATTGAGATTGTAGCTAATATGCTAAACAATGGCAATAACTGGCATTTATTTGCTTATGGCCAACAAAATCCCAATCAATCTAACGGTATATATTATAATGTTGGAGCTGATGGTTTATATAAATATTATTTTGGTAATGATTATGTAATGGTTCCTAATTTTTCAAGCAATGTAGGATTTGGAAATAATTTTCATTATGTTGAAACTTACAATCCTTCATCAAGTAATTTAAGATGTTATTTAAATAATAATTTAATAGTTAATGTTACTGTTTCTCCAACTCCAAATATTACATTATACAGTTCTGGAAGATTAGATATTGGAGGAGGAGTAATCACAGATGATAGGCCAGCTTGGGCTGGAAAGATGGGAATATGTCGGTTATATAATCGAACTTTATCATCAACAGAAGTAACTCAAAATTATAATGCTATTAAATCTCAATATGGAGTTTAATTATGGAAGAATCAACTTATATAATATTTAACACTTCTGAAATAGGAACTATTGATTATTCTCAAGTAGAAGAAATTTCACCATCTACTACTAGAAAAACTCAAAATGAATCCTTATCAACAGTCAGATGGCTTGGAGAGATACCCTCTTCAGTTAATGCTTTAAATACCAAACAAGGTCCTTATAATTATAATGAAGCTTTAGTTATTCTTTCTCAACCAGAATGGATAATAACTGGATCTTTATATTACTAAAACTAAATGCCACAACCAGTATCATATAACCCCGGAACACCAGTATCAGGTAGTATACAAGAAAACAGTATCTCATATGTTGTTGATGGACAACAGCGTAACTACAGAGGAGGTTTTGGAGGACTATCTTGGATGAGTGAAGTACCGGCAGAAAACAATGTTATCTTTATAGGTAATTCAACTAGTTTAGGTAGAGGACCGGCAGGTAAACCTTTATTTTATCCGGCTTATAATAACAGTTCGGCAAATATTGTTTATGCCGCTAATACATTACCGGGTTCTCCTAGAAACTTTACTACAACAGGTAGTGCTTATAACTGGGTTGTAACAAATAATTTCTTTATTAATAACTCGGATAATCCTATTCCTAGGATTGATGCTGATGAGTTAGTTTTGTATGTTGATGCTAATCAACCTACATCATATCCACAAACAGGAACTAGTTGGTATGACGCAAGTGGTTTTGGAAATAACGGCTCTTTAATTAACGGTCCTACTTTTAATTCTTCCTTAGGAACTATTTTTTTAGATGGTGTTGATGATTTTGTTACGTGTAGTATAACTAATATAGCTCCTACTACCTTTAATAATCAGGATATTACATTCGAAATGTTATGTAGTACAACAACTAATGATAATGCTTATCATACATTAATGTCTGTAAATGACATAAACTATCCATCAGGCAATTATGCTCATATAACTTTAGGTCAATGGAGAAACGGATTACAAAATGGTAGTTTTTATTGGCAGATAGATACCACTGTTCAAAGTTACTTAATTGATTCTTCTACTACTTATACTTCAACAAATATAGCTACAGGAAAATTTTTCCATGTTGTGGGTACATGGAGTAAAAATGGTGCATCGTACACAGGGACTTTATATGTTAACGGAACTTCTATCGCCTCATCAAATTCTGCTATTACAACTTATACAGCATCTAATGCTACCAAAGCTTATATAGGAAGTGATATTTATAATTCTTATAGACAGGGTAATATAAATAATTCTAAAATATATTCTAAAGCATTATCACTTTCAGAAGTTAAACAAAACTATTTCCAAAGTAATATTGTTCAAGATGGATTAGTATTCATGGTAGATGCTAATAATTTAGTATCATATCCTAAATCAGGAACAGCATGGTATAACTTAACAGGTAGTGTAGCTAGTGCTACATTGACTAACGGACCTACTTTTAATAATATAAACGGTGGTATTATTAATTTTGATGGAGTAGATGATTATGCTGTAACATCTAATTTCCCATCATTATCTAATTGGAGTACAGAAATGTGGTTAAATCCTAATGTTTATACTACAGCTCAAAAAGTAATCCTAGATGTGAATTTAGGAATTAGATTTGAAATATCAAATGGTTTTTTTAACTCACATTTTGGAGATGGAAGTGGATGGATTTACACTAATTTACCTTCAACTACTCAAATAGCTCCTAATACCTGGTTTCATGTTATTGTAACAGTAGATGCTAGTGTAAATTACCAAGCTAAAGTTTATGTAAATGGAGTACTGGAAAATACAACAGGTACATCTTCTGGCACTACACCTAATGTACCTCTGTATATTGCAAGATTTACGGGAGCAGGAGGATATGAATTTAATGGAAAAATTGCAAACACTAGAATATATAGTAAAGCACTCACAGCATCAGAAGTCCAACAAAACTATCAAGCAACTAAAGACAAATTCCAAGGCCAACAAATAGTAACAAACGGATTAATAATTAATTTAGATTCAGCTAATAAAGATTCATACCCCGGAACAGGAACAACATGGACTGATTTAAGCGGAAATGCTAATAACGGTACTTTAATTAATGGACCTAGCTTTAACATTGATAGCGGTGGTTGTATCGACTTTGATGGAATTGATGACTCCGTTACTGGTAATAAACCAGTTCTCAGTGCTGTAACTTTAGAATACTACTGTAAATTAACAGGTAATTCAACTGGAGGATATCCACATTTGGTAATGAGTGGAAACACGTTTATAGGCCTTGTAGGGAACACGTCTTCTGCTAGATTTAGGATAGCTATTAATCCCGGAGCTGGTTATTCAGAAATTACTTCAGACTTACTAAATCCTTCAGCAACTTTTAAACTATACAGTATGACTTATGACGGCACTACTGTAAAAATGTTTGTTAACGGAGTTCAACAAGCAAGTACTATGAATATAGCTTCTACATTTGAATTAATGACCGGAAACGCTTACCAGCTTTCTGCAGTTACAACACCCTCTTATGATAAAGCTCCTAATAAGATGGCTGCTTTTAGAATATACAACAGAGCATTATCTGCAACCGAAATAGCTCAAAACTATAATGCAACCAAAGGAAGATTCGGACTATAATTTAAAACTTAACTAAAAAACATATATTTATTAACATATGGCATTAAAAACCCTCTCTACATCAGGTATATCTAACGGTAATGTTATATTACCCGGACAAGTAACTCAATCAGTTGACGCATTTACTGGTACTGAGGGATACGCCATAACATTATCTGGTTCATTTGCATTCTCTGGAGCGACTACAGGTAGTGGTTTTTTTACTAATGCTGTTTCTTCTAGTAAAATATTTGTAGCTAGTAATGCTTCTACAAACAATGAATATACATTAGTATTTAAAAACTCAACAGCTGCTTTAGATGATTATTATCAATTAGCAGCGGATGGTACTAACGGTCCTTACTACAATCCTTCTCTTAATGTGCTAGGTGGACTAGGCGGAATGACAGTTTCAGGCTCAGTAGGTAAATTTACCTCTATTACAGGTTCATTATCTGGTAGTGTAGCAGGAACTGCTTCTTATGCTGTTTCAGCCTCTAATGCTGTATCAGCTGCTACTTCAGATACATCTACTTCAACTTTAGGTAATACAAGTTATTATGTACCTAGTGGTTCAGTAGTAGCAGTAGCTGGTATATTAAAAATGTTTGCTGGAGCTGGTAAAACATCAACAACCCCTCCATATCAGGCTGTAGTAACTGTAAGCCCAGTTGATTTAACTGGCAAAACATTAAATCAAAATTTATTTTTAGGATTAGCAGTATCTCAATCTAATCAAGTGGTGACCGCTCTTACAAGTAATAATACATCAATTACTTTTGAAAGTGCTGCTCCTGGTGGTGTTGATTTTACATTTATTGGAACTTATATTTAAAAAATAACATATGGAAACAAAAGTTTTAGAACAAGAAGAAATCCAAGCAATTAAGGATTTAAAAGTGAAAAGAGAACAGTTAATGGCTGATTTTGGTTTTATTGAAATAAGAATCCAAGAATTAACTTTACAAAAAGAAACATTAACTAATCTTTTAGTAGAAGTTATGAACTCAGAAGCTACATTAAACAATACTCTTCAATCTAAGTACGGTAACGGAAGTATAGATTTGGACAAGGGAGAAATTACTGTAGTGGGTTAATTTTGATTTTTTCTATGATATTTATCATAGAATAAAAATCATTAATTTTTAAAACATGGCAGAAACTTTAATATCCCCTGGCGTACTCGCACTTGAAAACGATCAGTCATTTATCACCCAACAGCCAGTAACTGTAGGAGCCGCTCTTATTGGTCCTACTGTTAAAGGCCCTGTAGAAATTCCTACAATCGTTACTTCATACAGTGATTATCAGAATAAATTTGGTACTACTTTTTTAAGTGCTAGCCAAGTTTACACTTATTTCACCTCAATTGCTGCTTTCAACTATTTTAATAACGGTGGAGAGACATTGTTGGTATCACGAGTAGTGAGTGGTTCATTCACTTCAGCTACAACCGCTACAGGTTCAGTAACTGGTGGATCAGGTGGTGGAGTATCTATTTTAAACTCAGCCTCAGCAGCTGAAGCTTTAGTATTAAATACTATTTCACAAGGTAAATTAATGAACAGTTCTTGCTCATTAGATGCTAGTGGATCATTAACAGCTTCAGGTTCAGCTGATAATATCAGATGGCAAATTGCAAACCAAGATACCGCTAACGGTACTTTTAGTTTGTTTATTCGTCAAGGTGATGACACTACAAATAACATTACTGTATTAGAAAGTTGGACTAACTTATCAATGGACCCAACCGCTCCTAATTTCGTATCTAGAATAATTGGTAACCAAGTAAAATCTTACAATTCTGTAGATAACCAAATTTCAATCACTGGAGACTATCCTAACAATTCAAGATACGTGTATGTACAAAGTGTTAAAACTCCTACACCATTCTATTTTGATAATAACGGTATAGCTAAATCAACATTAACCGGATCTCTTCCAGCTAACGCAAGTGGATCATTCATAGGTGCTGTTGGTGATTTATTCGGTTCAGGCGCTGATTATTATAATAACATTGATGTTGCTTCAACTAACACTCAAGGTTTAACAGGCAGCGATTACAGTGATATGATTAGTTTGATGGCTAATGCTGATGACTACAGATACAATGTATTGTTAACTCCTGGTTTATTTGCTAATACAGCTACTATTGGTGCTTCCCAAGTAACATCAATCATTAGTAACACTCAAAATCGTGGAGATGCTATTTATGTAACTGATTTAGTACCTTTTAGTTCAAGTGTTAATGATGCTACCTCAGCTGCTAACGCTAAAAATACTTCATACGCTGCTTCATACTGGCCTTGGGTTCAAACAGTTGATCCAGATTCTGCTCAATTGGTTTGGGTACCAGCTTCAACTATGGTTGGTGGTGTTTATGCTTACAATGATACAGTATCAGAGCCTTGGTTTGCACCTGCAGGTATTAACAGAGGTGGTTTAAGCACAGTGGTAAGAGCTGAAAAGAAATTGACTCAATCACAACGCGACACTTTATATCAAAATAAAGTTAACCCAATTGCTACTTTCCCCGGAACTGGAGTTGTAGTTTACGGACAAAAAACATTACAAACTAAAGCTAGCGCTTTGGATCGTGTAAACGTTCGTCGTTTGTTAATTGCTCTTAAATCTTACATTTCTCAAGTTGCTCAAAACTTGGTATTTGAACAGAACACAATTGCTACTCGTACTAGTTTCTTGAACCAAGTTAACCCATATTTGGAATCAGTTCAACAACGTCAAGGTTTGTATGCTTTTAAAGTAGTAATGGATGATAGCAATAACACTCCTGATGTAATTGATAGAAACCAATTGGTTGGTCAAATTTACTTACAGCCGACTAAGACAGCTGAATTCATTTACTTGGATTTCAACATCTTACCTACTGGAGCAACTTTCCCAGCGTAATTTTTTAAAAACAGAATATTTATAACAAAACAAATAAATAAATAAAATGGCAGTATTAGATCCAAACGAAATATTTTTCACAGCCTTTGAACCCAAACAGG
>Ga0208362_1000121_pt1 | contig 25503 bp, 30 predicted proteins | sample LakMenEpi13Oct10_FD_150693 | JGI IMG/M metagenome (GOLD analysis project Ga0208362, IMG submission 150693) | Freshwater microbial communities from Lake Mendota, WI - 13OCT2010 deep hole epilimnion (SPAdes) | ecosystem: Environmental > Aquatic > Freshwater > Lake > Epilimnion/Euphotic zone ... | reverse complement strand
AGTTTTATCATCTGAAATACAAAAAATTGAAAACGATCTAAATTATTTGGAAGCTTTCATAAATAATTATGAATTTATTTCAGGTAAAGATGATATGTACGATAATAACTATATTGAAAAATTTGATACGCTTCAAAATCATTATAAATATGATGGCTATAGCTTTACAATTAACGATAAAGATGGCACAATATTCCCACTAGATGGAAATGTAAAAATAGATTATACAAAAGGTGTTATTGGAATTGGTAATTCTGATGTGTATAAAAATGTCATTGATAATATTCGTACTATTGTCATTAATTCAAATCATGAAAATGATATATCATCACAGTCAGATTTTCATAATGTGTTTACCGATAACAAACAAGACGCCTGGACAAGAACCATAAAAAGCAAAAACATAATTAGCGCTGGCTTAACAGAGTTTAATTCATATATACCATATTCTCAAGTTGGATTAAAAGGAGCTAGAACAGCTGTTGAAGTTCTATTTAATAACACAGTTAGGGCTGACAAAATTAGAATTAATCCAAATTATGCAGAAGGAATGCAGTTACTTCAAATTGTATTATTTACACCAGTTGGAAATACTAACTCAAATACTTCCGATAATTACACCCTATGCATGCGCTCGCCACAGCGTTTAGATAAAACTTTAGATATCTTCTTTAATGTAACTAATATATCAAAAGTTATTTTTATATTTAATCAACCAATCTATTTTAGATCTAAACTAACTGCCCTAACATCTGAAATGAATTCAAAATTAATTAATAATTTTATTAATGATAAGATGTCATACAAGAGAAATCGTTTTAGTATTCTTCAAGACATTGTTTATAATCAATTCAAAAGAAAATACACTATAAAGGGAGTTTCAAAAAATACAAAAAATTCCGATAAATTTTATAGCAATCGTTTTCCTATTGAAAAAAATGATTATTTTGAATTAATTTCCAGTGAAATATTTAGAGCAAGCAATTCCGAGTTTGATGATAAAAAACTTTTATCAGAATCTCCAGTATTTGTAGATCTTTTTTATTCGATGCTGTCACATATGGATAAAGATATTTTTGAAAGTTATTCAAATTTATATATAGAAAATAATTCAAATAATTCTTCTAGTTCATTATTGGCTTATCCTGGTTTCATACCTTACGGAAATACAAATACAAAAAATAATCAAAAATATCAATTCTACGAAACAATTAGACAGTTAGGTGGCTCGAGCGACGCAGTAAGAAAGCTGTTAATTAATGAACCAAGTGATTTATATGAATATAATTTTTCTATAAATTCTATTGATTTTATTGAAACATCTAGCGAATCAAATAGTAAGGCTTGTTTTGTTAGTAAAAAAATTCCAGTAGATGGTCAGGTTGCTGCGATAAAAGCTGATCTCCAAATAGATAATGAGGAATTTGAAGTACTAACGCCGAGCATGTTGAGATATCCAGTATCTTATGAATTGTCTGTTTCCAATGAGGAAATCCCAGTAAATGAATCAAGTTGGACTCCAATCCTACCGAATAAAAAGGTAGCCGTAGATGCCGAAGTTGTATTTTTTGATACAACAGACTATTCATATCAATTAAGATTTACAGCAAAACAAGATACGATCCTATTGTATAAAAATGGCTTAAGAGTTTCTCCAAGCTTATACTCATATTCTCTACCCTCAAATAGAATTACCCTACTGCAGACAAATATTTATTCATCAACAGATATATTTTGCGTATCATATTTAGTTGATATATCTTTAAAAAATCCATATGAAATTGACTTAAACACAAACGCAGGATATAAAAAACTAATAAAAAGATATTCAACATCGCTTGGTTATGGCCAAAAATTTACTAATACAGATATTAATTCTTCTGTAGTTCTTGAATATAATCCATATGTAAATCAAGACTACCTAAAGGATGCAACGTATATTAATGGTTTTGGTACACTATTTATGAATACAAATTATTCACCAATAAGAATACAACTTTCAAATGGTTCAATAGCAACAAATATAACAAATTATTCAAATATTATTGAAAAAGTTAGCTTCTACGATACAGACCTAATTCTGTACATGCACAGCGGGAAAAACATTATTTTTAATAAACCAATAAATTCTCCATTTACCGTAGACTATGAATACGCACCGTACAATCTTAGATTTAAGCTTGTCATGAGACAGACAACAAACTCGATGCCTTTGGCGTCTAGTGCAGACGCTGTTATACTAAAGATAAAAACGGCAAAGTTTGATAATTATTATAATAAGTTAAATAAAACATTTATATGATTGGAATAAAATGGCTCAGATTTCCGCAAATACTATAACATATGATCAAATTTTCTTGAAATTAAAAAGCTTTATTGTAAAAGATTTTCAGAATGAGTTTCGAACAAAAGCAGAAAAAGTTGAAGAATACAATAAATTACTTAAAGAAATACAAGAAAGTATAATTGATCATCAGTTTTATTATGATCCATATATAAAAGGTGAGCCGCCAACTTCTGCTAAGTTAAATAAATTTTCTAATAATTTAACTGATAATATTAATTCTTTAGCAAAACAAATGGATTATTTAAACGCAAAAACAATAAATAGCTTTAATATGTTTTTTAAAGAAATAGAAAATGAAAAAAGGTATTCAGAAAGAATAGCCTCTAAAGCAAGAATACTACAAATGTATTCTGAAAGTCCATCTAATGATCTATTTTATTTAGGCGACTCATTTGATAACTATGATTATATAGATATTGCAAAAATTAGATCAGAATATAATCCAATGATTTCAAATGGAAAGTTTACTCTTCCAATAAAATCATTTAAAAAATGGAATCCATCAACAGCCACAATAGCATCTACTGTTGGTTTCCTGGGAAATAACCATCAAGTTGTTAGATCTCAAACAGCAACAAATCCTGAATATGAATATGTATTTGAAAAGTATCCAGGAATTAGTTTACTTAACAATGTAATTGATTCTAATCCACTTACATACTTTGAATACGAAGTATTAAATGTAGATAAAACTAATATGCCAGGAGATAGAAGTCTTGTTTCTGAAAATGAATTTTGTTTTATAGCAAATAAAAGAGTTAACAATGGTGTAACTGAGGGCGAATTAGTGAATTGGTCAAACTATAACACAGAAAATGCGTTAACAATGACTGTTGTTATGGAGGCTCTAAATGCAAAAGAATTAACAAATTATGTAGAAATAATTCCATATTTTGGTTCTTCAAATTTGGTAAAGGTTAATCAAATAAAAGTTACTGATGTATCTGGAAATACACAAAATATTCTCCAAAGACCAATCTATATTGGCTCATCTGTTTCAGCAATTAGCGCAGAGTATTATAAAGATTACTATTACAATAAAGCTACAGTTAGATATAGTGAAAGAAAAACTTCTAAAATAGAAATTATTTTTGAACAAAATAATATCCAAAATATTGAAATTCAACATTTATATTGGAAACCAAATTATCCAGCAGGATCAACAATCAATAGCCCATTTGTCGGCCTTGCTAGATTTAATCCAGACTTACTTAATCGTGAAATTTACGAAGAAGTATCATATGATCGAAAAGCCTTATTGCCATCTAGTAGCAACGCAAACGAATTTAAAAAAACAGGCCTTCCCAATATATCTAGGTTTAAAGTTAATCTAAAAAAGAAACCAATAACATATAATAAATGGGTAATAACATTTAAATTAGATGAAACGTTAGTATATTTCTTTGATTTCATAGAAAATCTGCAGCAGACATCAGATGTAGACTATGTAATAACTCAGCCTCTTCCAAATAGCCCAGAATACAATAATGGTATATTAAAAGTGGGGGCAAGTTTAACTAGCTCAGAAAACGCAGAGCTACAAGTTGCTGGTGTAAGTGTAGATGTGGATGATATTATTCTGATAAGAAATCAACCAGACCCACAAAGAAATGGTAGATATATTGTATCCAATAATGGTTCAGCTACTAATGAGTGGGTACTCGAAAGATCTATTGAAATGCAGTGGACAGATGACGTAGTTTTTGATAATCCAAACTTAAGTCCAAAATACTTTGAATCAGAGCAGGCAGCACAGCAATATGTTTCTGCAGTGCAAACATATATACAATCTCTTACCGATGGTGAAATAACATATCAAAAAAATGGACTAGAAGTTACATCCACTGTCAGCGATTTAAGATTAACTAACATTACTCGACAAAGCACACCCAGGCAAGAAGATATAGAAGTACCATTAAGCGCACAATATGAAGTGTATCCAGCAAAAAGACTAGCAGTTGGATTAAGGGATGTGTCTGTAGGTTATGAAGAATACTCCGATAAAGCAGAAATTGTATCCCTACCATTTTATTTCGATAAGCCAGTAGTAGCTTTAATGCTCTCGGTAGATAGAGAGCTAAATACTGATCAAAGTAATTTAATTGAATTAAAGTATTTTGTTTCTTTAGGAGATGATGTTTGGAGAGCAATATCCCCAGTTCAATTAGATAACAAAGGTATTGCAGAAGTATTTTCTATGAATGAAAACGTAGAAAAAGCATCTGAGCTGCCAGGTGTATACTATATAAATTATCCTGAAATACCAAAAGAAGTTAAAGAAATTAAAGTTAGAATTCAAATCAATAAAAGTAAAAGTATAAATATTACACCAGAAATATATAATTATAAATTAATAGCAAGGGTAAAGCAGTAATGAACATAGCAACAATACAAAAAAGAAAATTTTTAAATAATATATATAAGCTATTGTATTCTTCTGGTAAAACACCAACAGAGCAAGAAGTCCGAAGAATATTTAGCGCATACTTTTCTGTTAATGAATTCGGTCTTCCAGCAAATGTTAACTATAGCCTACTGCAAAACGTAAATGTAACTGATGTAGATATCATTAATGACGCTATGGCTACTACGCTTTTAAATATGGAAGTTCTAAATGATTGTATTTTAGAAAATAACGAAGAACTATTTTCTGTAATTAATGTTTTAAATTCAAAATTAGATGGCTTACGAGCAAAAAGAAGAGTACTTGAAGCTAAAGTAGACGAATTAATTTTTATTAATAATAATTCTGATGGATATTATTATTCTTTTTTGGATGATTATTTCAATACGGACAATATAGATCTAGCATTAACAAACGCCTTTATTGATATTGAAAAAGGTCAAGTAAAAATACCAAAGATTACTTCAAATCTATCAAACGCTCTAACTGTAGATAATATACAAACATTAAATGTAACATACTCAATAATAGTTAATGGAAATACAGTATCCTCTAGTCAAAGGGCAGTTAATTTTGATAATGTTTTTGATGGACTAAATGATACATATTGGTCAATTGGTCACTTAACTCAAACTCCTTCCATTGTTAGCCTACAGGTAGATATACCGATTCCAAATACTTTTAGTATTTCTAGGGTCGCAGGAAAATTATTAACTATAACTCCAACAACAACTCATATAACTTGTACTCCAGCAAATATTCAAATACCAGAGCATATGGATACGCAAGAACCAAACGCCGAGTATAATCAGTTTTCTTTTGCGATACCAACAGGAGCATATAATAAAATTTCTTTAACTTTTGTAAAAGTTGAACATGATACAGTAGTAGCGGGATCCCAATCCCCATATGCGTACTCTTTTGGAATTAGAGAAATGTCAATTGGCGCAGAGTATCATGAAACAAATGCAACCATAGTATCCAATCCAATATCTATTCCAACATCAGATAATTCAAACCTTTTTGTAGCCGCAGTGGCACTGGAATCTAAAGCACAGTTACCACCTGGAACTGAAGCAAAATATTATGTATGTCAACATACTGTAGATTATGGTAACATTACCGATTATAATTGGATACAAATTGAGCCAACTGCATTAAATAGCAGAGGAAAAGATATACCAGTTAATTTTTTAAGTTCAAATTTTTACAAAAAATATATAAGTAATTTTATTGGAGATGATTTTCAATTAATTCCAAAAAATACAACTTCGCCAAATATAAATGAAAAAAATCCATCTATATTACCGAACTCAAATAAAACTGTTTACAGAGTATGTGCGTTAAAATCAGATGAAAAATTAATTAATCCATATATATTATCAGATGTAAATAATATGCGACATTGGTATACGCTTCCAATAGCAGATACAAGAAATGGATCTCAAACTTCATATTATAAATCTCTTGATACATGGAATAATAAAATAAAAATCAATACTCCAGGCGATGTATATAATGCTACGCTTTTAAATCAAAGTAGTCAAATATCTATTAATAATTCAGGTGTTATTAATGGAATTATAAAGTTTAACTTATATTGTGATGAATCAATAAAAGTTAATCACAATGTAGTAAAAAGCTCTGATGGATTTAATCTTGGAATTTATTTAAATGGAATCCTGATAGCAGATTTGCCAGCTGGAACTGCATCCACGTTTGCGGAGTGGGATCTATTAACTGGAGATAACAATGTTATTATTACTTACGACAAAAGTATTACTGGACCTATTAATTTCAACATCACTGCTGGCGCATCGTTAAATGATTATGGAACTATATATCTAGACTATTATAGATATCTTGATCCAATTGATTTTAGAAATAAAATTACAGAAAATGACAACGTATTTACAATAGACAATTTTTATACAAGAAGAGAAATTATTTCTTCAAAAGAAATATCTAATAGATCTTTAATTAGATATTATTCAAATAATAATCAATTATATAATTCTATTAGATATAGAATTGATCTAAGAAGATACAATAACCCATTACAAACGCCAGTAATTGACTCTGTAAGAATAAAGTTTAAGCATATAGACAACTGAGGATAACATGCCGAAAATATATACAAATCAAACGAACGCTACAAGAATTAGGGAACCACTCTTCAATATAGAAAGAGTAAAGTATAAAAGTCCTAGATCTAGTCAGCAAGAGAATGTGGAAAGTAATCTTTTAAAATTAGATATAAGTAGAATTTCTAAGGAATTAGATGAAATTGATCTAACAGTAATTGATAATTTAACATATTTGATTGGCGATATTACTGATATTACTGATTCCGTAAAGTTAAATGATGGATTAAGTTATTCAATTACTGGCGTAAACCTTTCTACTTTTGGATTTAAAGACCCAGATGTAGAGCTTCCTAATACGCAAGTTTTAAGCATCGATGTTACTAATAAGTTGGGTGCAAAACTAGCTAGATTATTTAATAAAGTTACTCGACTAGAGAGCGAAATGTAAAATGACAGAAATAATTAATACAAAAAAACGAGACTATCAATTTAATGGTCCAGTTAATAGCTCAGATTATAATGCAAGAATTGAAGAAAACTATAAAGATTTAGTTTATCTATATAATAAATCTAATAGTTTAGACGTTAAACTGAAGCAGACTTTTGAAAGAGTTATTAAAGATCAAAGATTTCTATCCTTGGCGATACAGGACCTAAGCGATAGGATAAGTGCCTTAGAAGCAGTTTCAAATAGTATTTCCATACATTCATTTAATCAATTGGACTATGCGACTTTTGCCGGTACAGAATACGCAATTTTGTCAACCGAGTTACTATCATTTGATCCAACATATAATGTAATAACACTGCCAAAGATTAATAGTGGTTCATATTCAAAATTAAAAATAGGCAGTCCTGGTAGCGGTCAAGTAATTAGTGATTATATAAAATTTGCCGTCCAACCAACAGCTGTATCTGTAGATAGTGCTGGAGCAATAATAGACACAACGCCTATACACAACTGTATACTAGACTCTCCTGATAAAATTTGGAAAAGAAATGTAATAACTGAATCTACTGGATTAGGCGGAGCTGGCCTATATCTGTATGCAAATGTAGCTCCTGAGATATCAGGGTCTTCAAGAGCTAATATGATCAAAATAAATCCATATCCATCTTTTGGTTCTGATATTACATCTATTGAATTTACCCAAAAGCCAAACCCTACGTTATCAGAAAAAGATGGCTGGATTCCATTAAATTATCGATCATACTATAATGGTGAATCTGATGCCGTTGGGAAAGTTGCACCAGGTGGATGGACCACTACTGGTTCTGATTATATTCTAAATTCTGGTCCTGTAGCGTTTGCTTTTCCAGAGCTAGATATAACTGCCATAAGAATAGCTTTAAGGCAGAGAAATTATTTTACCGAATTAGGTAAATATATTTATACTTATGGTTTATCTGATTTAGACATTAGATATGATAAGTATTTGACTTCCGGTAAAATGATAATTAAATATACTCCTCCAGACGGAAGTATAATATATGACGTGACAAATGTAACACCAAAAATATACAACGTACCACAAAGTCTAATTTCTACAGCATTTAGTTATCGAGTTATATATCCAGATGGTGACGGATACGCTCTCTCCAGCAATCCTGGTGGATCTAATTATGTTTGGATAGAGGTAACATTAAACATGCTAGATGATAAAACTGCTCCAGTATTAAGTGATTTAATAATTCAATATGAGTAGTTAAAAATCTTTAAACTAAAATTACTATTATAATATCCAATTCTTATAAGGAGAAAAAAAATGGCCACTTTTTACGTAGGACCAAGACCAGTATTAAAGGGTAGAACCACTGCTGGTATGGTCAACCCATACACATCAATGACAGGAAAAGCCAAAGGTACTGGCACATATTCCTTCTATCCACTATACAGCACCAGCCATGTTTTAGACGGTGCTCCAGATAATCACTTTGCTCCTGGTACCGGTGAATTCCCAGGCAATAGATTCCTTTCTCAGGTCTTTAATGGAACTACATTGTATGTTCACCCTCTTTCAGGGACTTTCCCCGATGGTAGCGCAACCTATGATGGAGCTAGATTTAAGCCACTAGAGTACAAGGGCATCACTGGCGCTAAGGCATTTCCTGCTGATTTCGGTCATGCATCAAGAGCTGATACAGAATACTCACTCTACAATAATTATATCTTTGACGGTGTTACATCAGCTAACGTATTTGCTAACACAGGACATGGTCCCAGAACCGAAGCCGGTGGAGCACCATCATCATTTGGTGTGTTTAAGCCCGCTGAATTTCAGGGCGTAACTAGTACTGTAGTATTTACTAGTGGTTATGGTCAAGCAAATACAACTGGAGATTATGGTCGTGAAAAAGTCCAAGAATGGTACGGAGTACCTTCGGCTCAAGCTCTCTGATGCGTTAGCCGCCCCTCTTATTCTCGATAAGCAGGAAAAGAAAAGTGGCACTGTTGCCTGGGGCGGTCTTGCATTGGCGATTATTGCATACGATATATATGCAATAAAGTCCAAAAAGATCGAAACATTAACAAGATCATTTTGGAGATTAACTGAAAAAAAAATAACAGGTAGTATTTTCACAGGAGTGTGGCTAGGTTTAACTTTTCATCTTCTTATAGAGAAGCTAATTAGAAAAAATTTGATATAGAAAAGGATTGCTAGATGACTAAATTACATAAAGATATTATTGAAAGAGCAATTTGGACAGCAGCTCAAGCTTTCATTGCAGTGTATACTGTTGGTGGAGTTGATGAACTGAAGTCCGCAGCCACTGCTGCTGTTGCAGCGGGCATTAGCGTAATCAAAGGTTTTGTTGCAACAAAGATTGGTGACGCAGATAGCGCAGCTACGCTGAAGTAATTCGACACAATTGTGGTATACTATACCGCAACCAGTGAAGTGGGAGAGGCCCCGCCATTCGGCGGGGCTATCTTCTTCTCTGGGCAAGTTTATACCTTTTAATGATTTTATCTACAGTTATAAAGGATTTTGGATGTCTTTAGATGAGTTGAAAAAAGTAGCACAAGATAGATCTCTTCCGATGGATCTTGCACAAAAATATCTAAAACTGTATGTTGCCGATATAGACTGGACTGAACACATAACAGCTTTATGGAAGAATTCAATTTCTAAATATAAAGATGAGCAAATCGCTAAAGAGCATTTAAAAAAAGCCGTCGCATGCGCAGTCCTGCTTCCATATAGTGAGAAAACCCCTATTCCAGATCCTGCAAGTAATTTATTGTTTTGGTGTACTGGGTGGAGACAATTTAATCAACATGATTGGTTTGATCTTTTTATAGATGTTTTAAAAGAAGATATTAAAATAATTGAAAAAAGAAATAAGTTAATTAAAATGGGAGTTATAGATAGGGTGGACTTATTTCCCATGACACGTCAAGCATTTAATTGGTTATACGAAAAATGCGCTGACGATTACGGTAGTGAGCAAGTTATAAATAATGATATTAAAGAAAAATTATCTAACCTTGTTAAGGTGTATGGTGGTGCTGTTATTTGCAATGTTTTTGTAAATTACAAACTAAATATAGATAAAGTATTCAATTGGAGAAGTGGATACTTCTTTGAAAAAGAAATACATAAAATATATAGTTTTGATCAAATAGAAAAAATCAAACTATCAGAAATAAATAAAATTAATTCTAAGCATATTAAACTAATAGAACAAACTACAGGAGCTAAAAATGAAAACTAAAATTCTTTCTCACGAATTCGTCACATCTTACGCCAATAAGCTTGCACCTTGGGGATTTAATGGATTGGGTGAAATTGTTTATAGAAGAACTTACTCTAGAGACATTGAAGAATTGGGTAGAAAAGAGTACTGGCATGAGACAGTAGCTCGCTGTATTAATGGCGCACAGGATATAGGCGCTGGATATACCGAAGCTGAAGCAGAAAGATTATTTGATTATATCTTTAACTTGAAAGGAATCTTTGCAGGGAGATGTCTCTGGCAGCTAGGTACTCCATTAGTGGAGAAAATGAGTGGAGTATCATTGGTCAATTGTTGGATGACAACAATATCAAAAGTAGATGATTTTCAATTTTTAATGGATCACCTTATGGTTGGTGGTGGGGTAGGTTTCACTGTCGAAAGAGCAAATGTTCATGATTTTCCAAAAGTAAAATATGTAAATAAAATTGAACACATAAAAGCAAATGACGCCGACTTTATCGTACCTGATTCAAGAAAAGGCTGGTCCTCACTGCTTGGCAAAGTTTTAAATAGCTATTTTGAAACGGGAGAATCTTTCTCTTATAGTACAATTTTAATTAGAGGTTTTGGTGCACCATTGAAAACTTTTGGAGGAACAGCTTCCGGTCCAGAAGTACTGATAGAAGGTATCAAGAACATATGCGACATTCTAGATTCTAGGGTTGGCAAAAAGATTAGGTCAATCGACGCCCTAGACATAGCCAATATAATTGGAAAGATAGTTGTAGCTGGATCTGCTAGACGTTCTGCTCAAATAGCTATTGGTGACCCAGATGACTTCTTGTTCTTACGAGCTAAAAATTGGGGCAAGGGTGACATTCCTGCTTGGAGAGCTAACTCTAACAACTCAGTATACGCAGACGCCTATGAGGAAATAATTGACGAGTTTTGGAAAGGTTACGATGGTTCAGGAGAACCATATGGTCTTATCAATAGAAATCTAATAAGAAAGAACGGTCGACTAGGTGAAAAGATTAATGATTCACGAGTAATAGGAACAAATCCATGTGGTGAGATTGGCTTAGAAGATGGAGAACCATGTAATCTAGCTGAAATATTTCTTCCAAATATTTCTTCTAAAGAAGAACTACTTGACATAAGTACACTTCTATATAAAACGCAAAAAGCAATAACAAAATTAGCATATCCCTACAAAAAGAGTCAAGACGTTATAGAAAGAAACAGAAGATTAGGCCAAGGTGTTACTGGATGGTTACAGGCTACTGAGGAGCAACTGTCATGGGTTGACGACTGTTATAAAAACTTAAAAGAGTTTGACAAGACCTGGTCAAAAGATAATGGAATTAATGAATCAATTAAATTAACTACAGTAAAACCAAGTGGAACACTAAGCTTACTAGCTGGTGTTACTCCTGGTATTCACCCAGCATATGCAAAATTTTATATTAGAAGAGTTAGAATGGGTAGTAATGATCCACTTGTTAATTACTGTAGAGAAAAAGGTTACAAGGTACAATATGATGTTGGTCTAGATGGAAAAGAAAATCATACAATTTGCGTGGTTGAATTCCCTTGCATGACACCAAAACATGCAACATTAGCTGCAAATCTAACTGCTATACAACAGCTAGAATGGGTTGTAAAAGCCCAGTCTACATGGGCAGATAATAATGTTAGCGTGACCGTATATTATAGAAAAGAAGAACTGCCTGAAATTCAGGAATGGATGAAGAAAAACTACAAGAATAAAGTTAAATCAGTTTCATTTCTGCTGCATAGTGATCATGGTTTTAATCTTGCTCCATATGAAGAAATTACAGAAGAAACGTATATCAAACTTTATTCAAAAATTAAAAATGACGTATCCTTTACAGACTCAGGCTCTAGCGACTTAATAGATAGCTTAGAGTGTGAGGGCGGGGCTTGCCCAATTAAGTGATACCATAATGGAAAAAGATGAATTTGATAACGAAGATTTTGAAAAAATATTTAATGAAATAATAAAATCTGAAGATTTACAAGAGGTATCAAAAGATTTTGAAAATGAAATTAATTTAGGAATTAAAGAATTAATTTTATTACAACAATCTCTCGGAGATGCAATATCATACATTTCTGAAATACTTTCTTCTATGGTTCGCGGCAAAGAAGTTGAAGAATCATTTAACGAAGAATGTTTTGATTTACTAGGCTCTTTATATAAAATTTCTGAGGATTTTAATGAATGTATGATAGAATATTACGCAGATATAAATGTAATTCTTCTAGAAGATGAAGATGGAGATGAAGGAAACTACAATGACTACGAAGATGGAACAGACACCTGAATCGATAGATATAATAAAAGTTTTAGAAAATGGTTATGTTAGATTAGTTGATTATATGGGTTCAGATCTTTCTGTAGCAAACGCAGCAAGAGCTTCTTTTGCTAAAGAATCTACAGAAATGACAACTGCCGATGCTAGATTAATCGAATTTTTAGCTAGAGAAAATCATATGTCACCTTTTCGGCACGCTTTTCTTACATTTGAATTTAAAGCCCCACTTATGGTAGCTAGACAGCATTGGAAGTATGTAGTCGGATCAGATCATACAATGGACTCATGGAATGAATCTAGTCGTAGATACATTACTGTGGATCCTGAATTTTACATTCCAGACAAAGACAGTTGGAGACTTGCTCCAGATAATCGCAAGCAAGGCTCTGGTGGTCCAATAGACCCATGGACAGGCTCACTGCTAACTCAAGAACTTGTAGATTATATTAAGCAGGGCGAGGCACTTTATGCAATGGCCATGGAAACTGGAGTGGCACCAGAGCAAGCTAGATTGTTCTTGCCAGCTTACGGCATGCATGTAATCTATAGGTGGTCTTGCAGTCTTCAATCATTAGCCCTGTTCTTGCAACAAAGACTAGAAGAAGACGCGCAAAAAGAAATACAACTATATGCCAAAGCAGTAATGGATTTATCTATTGATAAATTTCCAGTATCGCTAACTTTACTATTGAAGAAGTAATATGGAAATTTTAAAGTTATTTATTTTTTCACTATTATTAAATTGGTGCATTTCAATTCAAATTTTAAATCAAACACTATCAAAAGGTAGACAGAAATACGCTGCTATTTTGTTATCGGTAATTTTTGGTTTATGTTCTGGATTAGTAATATTATGGATCTAAAGAAAAAAGATATTCAGTATATACAAATGTGTATATCTATGTCAGAAATTTTCTCAACCTGCTCTAAAAGAAAATACGCTGCAATACTGGTCGATGAATACGGTCACATTGTCGGAGTAGGATATAACGGTGGACCAAAAAATATGGTACACTGTAGTGATGGAGGATGTCCAAGAGTTACCGATAATTCACCAAATGGATCTATGTATGACAATTGTATAGCAATCCACGCAGAAGCGAATGCATTCCTACATTCGGATTATTCAGCTAGACCAAAAAAAATATATATAAATGGCCCCCCGTGCTTTTCTTGCGCTAAGCTAATAGCTAATTCAACAGTAGAAAAAATCTATTATATTAAAGATAATAATTATTTAGATTGGGAAAAAGTAAAAAGTTTTCTAGTTGAAAACTCAAAACAAGTGATAGAAGTGACAAATGCCAGCATCAAAGCTTAATTATATTGTAGTCTATGAAGATCACAGCCAAGTATATGGTTGCTCTTCTAAGAAAATAGCAGATGAAAGTCCACCGCCAGAAGGTATAGATATTTCTAAAAAGAATATATTTTTTATAACTTTTGAGCCAGATACCAATAACATCTGTTTGCATAAAATAAATAAGGAAAAGGAAAATGAGTAAAGGTATTAAGAAAAAGCATATAGCAAAACTACTTCCAGGCCAAGTGTGCCTTGTTTTTGATAGCGATATTGCCCTACATATAGCAGAAACATATGACTTTGTTTCCATGGATGCTGAGGAAGAGTACATTCAATACTATAAAGACGTAGCTGACTCAATTAGATTACAGGTTCAGGAAACTTATTATGATGGCGGAGAAGGAGAGTACGACGAATGGCAATAAATAATACTATTAAAAAAGTAATTATTACTTCTTTAGTTATAGGTTTTGTATCTATTAAATTTATGTCTAATAAATCTATTAAAGAAAAAATTACTGGACCATCATTAGCCCAATATTTAAATAGGCTTAAAGAATTTTATGATCATGAAATAATGTATTTAGTAGAAGATAAGTTTTTAACATTTGTTGATTTTGGAATTAGTCCAGAAGCAGCTTTTGAAATCCTAATAGAAGAGGGTGTTTAATTTGATTGATATATGTGTAATTAACTACAATACAAGACCACTGCTTAATAGATTATTAGATTGTCTACACAATGACCTGCACGCATCTCCTAAGAAATGGAGACTTTATATAGCAGATAATGGATCAATAGATGATAGTGTGGACTGGTTGAGATTTAATCAATCTAGATATCATATAGATAAATTAAAATTAAATGATAACATTGGATACTCCGCAGCATGTAATCAATTAGCCGCACTTGGAGACTCGGATACTATTGCGCTTGTTAATGCTGACATATGGGCTGATAGCAGATCTATATATGAAATAGATAAAATCTTTCAAGAGGATAAAAAAGTTCACATCCTTGGCCCAAAGCAAAGAGATGAAAATGGTTATATAACACACGCTGGAATAATTGGAACGAATACTCAGCCAAAGCACCGCGGCTGGAGAGAGCATGATCCTGAAGATCATCTATATAGAGATAGAGTTGATTGCGTTACAGTATCTGGTTCAGCTTATTTTGTGCGCAGAGATGTTTGGAATTCATTATCAAATGACTTAGAATATAAGGAAATGTTTCCAGATTCTACGGGAGCCTTCTTACCTACACCTCACTATTACGAGGAAACATGGTGCTCTTATTTTGCTAGACATAGAGGCTATAATGTTGTTTACGATGGGACTGTATCAATAGGGCATAGCTGGCATAAATCTTCTCCAGTTGGAGGGGAAGCTGATAAAAAGTTTGCAATAAGTAGAGAAATATTTAGAAAAGCATGTGACACTATAGGAATAGAAAGAGATTGATATGAAAGTTAAATTAAACCCCTGGATCTACAATGCAGAGGTCAAGAAGACAATTGATGGTGATACCTTCGATATTGTTATTGATCTTGGTTTTGACGTTTTGAAGAAAGGTAGAGTTCGCCTTTATGGAGTTAATACTCCAGAGAGTCGTACTTCCAATATTGAAGAAAAGAAAATGGGCTTAGCTGCAAAAGAATTTACTGATCAATGGTTGACAGCTGCGAATCATAAGGTTAAGATAGAAACTATAATTGACAAGAACGAAAAGTATGGAAGAGTTTTAGCAAAAGTATGGAATGAAGCCGGAGAGTGTCTCAATGATGCTATAATAGCTTCCGGACTAGCTAGAGAATACTTTGGCGTAGGCGACAAAACATTCACTGAATTTAAAAAGGATTAAAGTGCAAACATTTTTACCATATGCTGATTTTCAAAAGTCAGTAGAAGTATTGGACTATCGTAGATTGGGAAAGCAACGTGTTGAAACATTTCAAGTTCTTAATATTCTACTTGAAAGAACGCCTACGAAAGGTTGGCGAAATCATCCAGTCACGTTAATGTGGACTGGTTATGAGTCAGCCCTAAAATTGTATCAAAATACGACTATCCGCGAATGGGTTCGTAGAGGATATAATAATAATATGCAATACGAAGAAATAGAACCAGAGACTATCTTAATGCCAGCTTGGTTTGGTAATGAAGAATTCCATAGATCACATAGATCAAATCTTCTTCGTAAAGACTTTGGATATTATTCACAGTATTTTGATGAACCAAATGACCTAGAATATTACTGGCCAGGAGTAGCATATGCCGCTTAAAGTATTTCTTTCAGGAGCAATTGAGGGTGTTGAAGACTACGGTCGCTTTTGGCGTAAGTCTGCTACCAAGGCACTGCATCTTGCAGGTTATGATGTATTAGATCCAATGACTATTATTGGTAGGGATTATGAAACTCCTGAAGAAATAGTTGAAAAAAATCTATTCATGCAACGCAGAGCGGATATCATTCTGGTAGAATACATGTTACAAGATCGCGCATATATAGGTACTGATTTTGAACTAGCTTGGGCAAAGTTCAATGATCAGCCAGCAGTTGTTTTTTGCTGTGACTCTAATAAGAACAGAGTTTATCTAAAATATATGGCAACAAAGCTTGCACCAACAATGCAAGATGCGATAGAATATATCGCAATTAATTATCCATCAATATAACGAAAGGCAATACAATGTCAGATAACAAGTTCAAGTATTTCACCGTAACAACAACTGCAGTTGTTAAGGCAAATAATAAGACAGACGCGGAGAAGATTGCAATGAGCAATCGTCGCCCAGTTGGCACTCTTGGTGAGTTGATCATTAAAGATGTTGAGATTGAGCGAATCTCGGCTGCAGAGGCTCATGAGCAGCTCGTAGGCTGAACAACTCATTAAAGTCTAGTACTTGTTGGTTAGGCAGAAGGGGGGAGTAATCCCCCTTTCTGCCTTTAAAAAAGATTGGAATTATATGATATTCGCACAAATGATTGGGCGCAATGAATCTTCTAGATTTTTAGAAGAAGTTTTAGAAAGATTATCTACTCAAGTAGATAAAATTATTTTTACCGATGACTGTTCTACCGATAATACTCCAGAGATAGCTGCAAAATATGCAGAAGTTTTTCAGACACCGGAGCAGTTGTTTACTCAAAATGAAGGTCAACTAAGAGCATTTGCCTGGAGTAATTTAGAAAAATATGCCAGCGTAGGTGACTGGGTTATTGCAATTGATTGTGATGAAAAGTTATTTCATACTAATGACTTACCAATACGTGATGTTCTAGCAACTTCACCTTTTGATGTAGTCAATGTTCGCTTTTATCACATGTGGAATGAAACTCAATATAGAGTTGATAAACTTTGGACACCAAATAATAGTAGTAGAATTTTTAGATTTCTTGACAACGGCGCGTTTGTAAATAGAAAATTAGCATGTGGCTCAGAACCTTCTTATGTTAGGGAATGGATCAACAAAAGAAACTATTGGTTAAACAGCAGTCTAATCATGCAACATCTTGGCTATATTAATGATCTTGATAAAAAAATAAAGCACGCTAGATATTCAGAGTTAGATGGTGGAGAGTTTCATCAAATCGAGCACATAAATTCTATTGTCGACGAAAATCCAGTCTTAATTGACTGGGGTAATTTTGGAATCTGATTGGAAATAAAATGACTATACTAAATGTAACTGAATCAACTACTAAATTAAGTTTAGCAATGAATAAAAGAGAAAAGTTTGCCTATGTTAATATTCCAAAGTCATCAATTGTTGCTTTAAATAAAAATAGTGAAAATCCTTTTCCTCCACACTTTGCTAAAGGTGTTCTTAATTCATTAAAAAATACTGATAAAAATGTAATGAAAGCCATTTCAAACTCCCTTATCCCATATATTGAATCTGGCAAACACTTTAAAATAGGCTTAAATAAAAATTCAGAATATGTTTATTCTAATATATTTGAATATTATTTACTGAACAATAAAGAAATTTATGATACTCTTATAAATTACTTTATAAGAAATACACCAAAATTAGTTGTGTCTTTTCATGATAAAAAAATAGTTCAAAGAGTTTTTGGATTCAACTGTCATGTTATCAATGTACCATTTCATAACTACTATGACAAACTAGATAATGTATACGCTCAGATATCTGAATTTAATGAAGGTGTAGATTACTGCCTGTTTGATTGTGGAGTATTGGGTCTGGCTTTGGCGTCCAAAATTTGGGAGAATTTAGATATGTCTATAATAGATACAGGTAAAGTCGTTAGTTTAACAAAGGCAATGGCGCAACAAAACTAAATATGTCTAAAAGTAAAAAGGACATCAGTGATGATGATATTGAGTTTCTAGTAGATCTTCTACTAGAAACATCAATGTCTATCAGTCAAATAGCGAATGAACTAGGCGTATCTATTTCAGATGTTAATTCTAGAATAAATCAACTTGGCCTATCTTGGTTGAAACAATCTAGGAAAAAAATGTCTAGAGGGCAAACTGCACTTACTGCTGTAATGCAAAAACTTCTTCCTAGTGAAGAAATTATTAATGAATTTCATATTGGCGACAAAATGAGATTAGATGTGTATTGCCCTAGCTATGCCATAGCTGCAGAATATCACGGTCGTCAACATTTTTATTACACTTCTAGATTTTTTCCTTCTCGCTATGAGTTTGAAGAAGCTCAAAAAAGAGATATTAAAAAAGCTGAATGGTGTAAAGAAAATGGAATAGCACTTATTGTATTTCGATACAATGATTCATTAACTGAAACAAGCGTGTATAATAGAATGCTTGAAGCAATTAGATCTACGCCGATGCTAGAAAAAAATAGCGTTAAAAAATCTATTACATCTTCAAAGTATTATCAGGAAATGAAAAAGAAAAATTCTCAATATAAAAAAGATCTATATAGAAAAATAAAAGGCAAAAAAATTGATGACACTAGATGAAGTAGAGCAGTTCCAGGAAACACCACTTGAATATCAAGCCTTCTCACTATGCCTAAAGCAGGATGGGGCAATTGAATACTTTAGTGAAAATCTCCCACAAGAAATTGTGGGCTTGATACATGGAGAAAAAGGTGTATATGAATTGTATCAAGCTTTTTTAGCTTTTTATAAATCTACTAATCTACAAAAGGTAGATCCAATTGCCTTTAGATCATGGCTATCAGAAGAAACAGATATATATGATGCGCTAGGCGGTGCCGCTGGAGTATCTGTTATGTTGGATTATATACTAAGTGTTAATTCAACAGATAAAGAATCAATTGTAGAACTTCTTAAACATAAAGCTAATAAAAGAAAGCAAATTAATTATCTACAAGAATTACAAATTCTAATTAACAAAAAAGGTAATAAATCTCCAGAAGACATAGATCGTATAAGTCTTTTAACATTATCAATAAAAGATTTAGAAAGTTCAATTAAATATAATCCGTTTGAGAAACTGACAACAGCAGATGATATTATAGGGAGAGCTGATAGTCTCTTAAATGTACCTGACTTTATGCCAACGCAATTTAAATCGCTCAATAGAGCAATGGGCTATACTGATGACGGTGGATTTTTTAAAGGCGCTGTACATGCAATAATTGCACCCTCAGGTAAAGGTAAAAGTACGTTTGCTAAATGTCTAGCTAATCATTGGTTAGATACTGGCTATAGAGTCTTGTATGTAAACTTTGAAGAAGCATTGGGTCACTGGGAAAGAGTATTGATGACTCAAATAATAGGTAAAAACGTATACGCAGAAGTCGATAAATGGACTCAGGATCAAAAAAAAGAATACATCAAAATATTTACCAATAAATTAAAGCAGTGGGGAGATCGTCTCATGGTTAGACACGATCCAGAAACTCCGTATTTTGAAGACTTAGAAATTTGGTTAAGAGATTTAATTGGCCATAATGACAAACTTCCAGATGTAGTTATTATAGACACTATTCAATCAATGTTCACTAGGGGTAGTGGCAAAGGAAAGCCACGCTGGGGTGAATTTGAAGAAATGATGGTTAGGCTAGAAAAGCTAGCTAGAGATATGAATTGTGTTTTAATAATTACAGCACAAGAAAATTCAAATAGAATGAAGGAAAAGCGTGAAGTTGTTCAACAATCTGATACTGGTGGTTCACTAGCTATTCAGCAAAAGTGTGCAGTCACAATATTTATAACAGAAAAAAGACTTGCAACAAATGACGATACTGAAGATGAAAATGTTATGCAGCTTCAAATACCTAAAAATAGAATTACTGGTTCAGCATTTTTGTATGATCCTCCTTTGGTTAGGTACAATGATGAAAAGAAAATATATGAACAATATGAAATAGCTGATGATTCAATGTATGAAAAAGATTCTGATCTTCAGCAATTATTAAATGGAGAGGGTTTTGATTGATGTTAAAACTAACGGTAGCTGCAATAAAAGATTTCCAAACATGTGAAAGATTATATGACTACAGATATAAACAAGAGCTTTCTGAAAAAATTTATTCTAGAGATATATACACTAATAAATTTGAAATAACAATTAAAAACATTCTGTATTATTTTTGGTTTAAAAAACAAGCTGGCATTACCCCCTCGTACGCATCGTTATTAAATAGGTGGGAAAAATTATGGTTTCCAAAAAATACAGACCATTACGATATAATAACTGAACAACATGAAAGCATGTATGGCAATGTAGCTAATTTAACCTCTAAAGCCGCAGCACTGCTTTTAAAATTTTACGAAACATACTCTGATACCAAATTCATACCAATATCAATTAGCGACGACTACTTTGCTTTTTCGGGTTCAAATTCAAAAATTGAAGATAAATTTGATTTAATTTATTCTAATGGAGAAAATAATTTTGTTATTAAATTTTTATTTAATTATAAAACAAATCATAGACATATGTATCAAGTTGATTTTACTTCAATGTATCTTGGTTTTAAAAATAAACACCCAGGCAGATTAAGTAAAACAAAATTTGGGTATATCGATCTAGTATCTAATAGCCATCAATTTATTGAATATGAAATAACACAAGAAGACGTTGACGCTTTTGAGTACTGGTGTGATACAATATCTTCTAAAGAACTATTTGTTCCAAGAAGAGGTTTAATTTCCTATTGCAAGAAATGCCCCTTTGACGAACCATGCTCAAAATGGACAGGATGGAAATGAATAAGAAAAGTATATTAGATGATATCCTCGAAGAGGATAAAAGTGTATACACGCAACAAGAAGACGATTACCTAGACGCTCTCTTAGGTGAAATAAATCTTATTTCAGATGAAGTAATTAAGTCTTTCGTTAGATCCGTATTACTACAGGCATCTGATTTTTGGATAGTTCCATCAAGTTTTTCTGGAAAATATCACCCACCGGATGAGCACGGGCACGGCGGTAATGTACTGCATACAAAAAGAGTTACAAGAATAGCTGATACCATGTGTGATTCGTATAGTGTCTCCCAAGAGGAGCGAGACGTCATACTGGCAGCATGTCTTTTACACGATATAACTAAAGGGGTGAATCACTCTGATGACACCTTTCAGTATGACCCGATGCATCCGTACACAGTAAATAAATTTGTATCCAATGTAATAAGCCATGATAAAAAATATGCAAACGATGCGCACTCTTCGTCTTTGTTTATGCAAGAAGAAACAATACAATCTATTTTGAGATTAGTGAGATGTCATCTTGGGCCGTGGTCTCCTATTCCAGAAACTTATCCAATTACTTACATGGATTATATAGTTCATGTAGCGGACAATATAGCCTCTAAGTTACATACATACATAGATGATAGCGGACTTATAAATGATAAATGGACAAGACAATAACATAGAAGAAAGAATATCTAAAAGAATATATCTTTTTTCCAATCTAGAAGATATAATAGAAGAGTCAGTCTATTATAGGACTCACTCAGATAATTTTTGTTATCCAAAAATATCTATTCTAAATATAAAACATGATGATTGTAGGGTCAAAATTATATGAAAATTTGTGAAAGATCAAATAAGTTTTTATCTTCTTGGAAATATGTAGAAATAGCTAAATATGTTCCCTCCCTTAATAGAGTTATTAGAGTTAAATCTGGAGATAAAACTACATTTATAACCGATGAAGATATTCCTTCTTTTAGGGAAGACAATGATAATACTGGATTGTATACATCTATATGGAAATATAATTATCCAGATATTGAAAAATCAACAAGATTAAGTTCATTATATTTTGATCTAGATAACACCAATGGTGATATATCATTAGAGGAAACCATTAGATTAAAAGAATACCTATTGCAGTATATTCCTGAAGAATCTATTATTGTTTACTTTACTGGCAAAAAAGGTTTTCACATCGAGTGCGAAGCTGTTGCTCTTGGGATTAATCCATCTAATAAACTACCAGAAATTTTTAGGCATATTGCAAACAAAGTAAACGATAAATTAAATCTTACATCTTTAGATTTTAGTGTTTACGATCCAAGAAGAATGTGGCGCCTTGAAGGTACAATGCATCAAGATACATTACTTTATAAGAATAAAATTAATGTGGATTTACTATATACTAATATGGATACTATTAAACAATATTGCGTAAATAGATTCAGCAACATTGTAATTGATCAATCATTTAACTCTAAAGCTAATGAGTGGTTTAGAGATTTTACATATGATTTAGAAATTGAAAAAGAAAAATCAAAAGATTTTATGTCTTACTTCAATAAATATGGTTCATCTGCGTTTAAAAAGTTAGATGAATCAGAAAGAGAATTTACAAAAGAAAAACTACTAACAGGCTGCACCGCCGTACAAAGATTATATGATCAAGCAAAAGAGAAAAAATTTCTTGAACATGAAGCTAGATTATTCCTATGTTCCATACTTACTTACAGTGAAGATTCAATAAAATTTCTTCATGAAATACTTAGTAATTGCGACGATTACAATTGGGAAAAATCTAATAGCCACATAAGAGACTGGGTCAAAAGAAGAGAACTCGGAATTGGCGGTAGACCATATACGTGTGAGAGAGCAAATGCTGTTGGCGTTGGTTGTGGTGAGTGTTCTTTGGAGCAAAAAAAGAAATGGATTAAAGTTGGAGATAAATATATAGAAACAGAAGAAAAGTCTTCTCCATCTCCAGTTAGATTTGCGTACAAACTAAAAAATAAAGGAGGTGAAAATGTCTAATATACAAAATCCAGATGATGTTATTGGAGTGTGCTCTGAGTGTAAGTCGGATCAGCCAGATCAATACATGGAAAGAAGTCCTTTTGCTCAGGAAGGTAAGCCTGTTCCTTGCAAGTATTGTGGCGGAGTTGTAATTATTACATATAGAGAAACAAGAGATAGTGCTCTTGATGGCTCAGATAGAAGTAGAGGAATTTAGTGAAAAATTGGACAAATCTCCACAACCATACAGTCTATTCTATGCTCGATGGACATGGAAGAATTGAGGAGTATTTAGACAGAGCTAGATCTCTTGGAATGAAAGGTCTAGCTACAACTGATCATGGCAATATACACTCGTGGCTTGATTTCTATGATGCAGGTCAAGCTACGGGTGTAAAGCCAATTCTTGGTTCTGAATTTTATCAAGCTAGAAAAACCAGATTTGATAAAGACGAGGAAGAAAGATCTGGTCCGGCCAAAAATGAATGGGAACAAAGAGGGCCATATCATATAACAATTCTAGCTAAAAATAATGTTGGTTATAAAAATATTATTAAAATGTCATCAAGATCATTTCTTGAAGGATATTACGTTAAGCCTAGAATCGATCACGATCTTATATCTCAACACTCTGATGGAATCATTGTGCTATCTGGCTGCCTAAATAGTGAAGTGTCTCAGGCTTTACTAAGAAATGATTTTGACTATGCCCTTAACTCAGCTAAGAAAATGCAGGATATTGTTGGTAGAGAAAATTATTTCATAGAAGTTCAAGACCATGGTCTTTCCGAGCAACGCAAAGTATTTAACCAATTAGTTGAAATAGCTTCCATTATTGGAGCCAAAGTAGTCCCAAGTGGAGACTGCCACTACGTGCATCAAAATGACGCTCGCGCCCATGACATCATGCTATGTGTTGCTACAAACTGTAATATTCATACTCCAAATAGATTTTCTTTTAGTGGTGATGAATTCTATCTTCAGTCATATGATGAGATGGAAAGAAAATTTAATCCTGATTGGTTAAAGAATACCATGGACGTATGTGATATGGTTGATATTAATTTAAATTTTGGAAACATATATTTTCCAGATTTTCCAATTCCAACAAAAGAAACATCTAATGATTACTTCGAAAGATTAGCTTGGAGTGGCTTAAAGGAAAGATATGGCGATCCACTTCCGCAGCATATTATAGATAGAGCTAATCATGAAATACGTGTAGTAAAAGATATGGGATTTCCAGAATATTTCCTAGTTGTTTCAGATCTAGTTAATTGGGCTAAAAATAATAATGTTAGAGTTGGGTGGGGAAGAGGTTCTGCTGCTGGCAGTATATTATCTTACGCATTTAAAATCACTAACCTAGATCCAATTAAGTTTGGTTTAATGTTTGAAAGATTCCTTGTCGAGGGAAGAAAGTCAATGCCAGATATAGATCTAGACTTTGACGATAGACATAGAGATGAAGTTATTAACTACGCTAGAAGTAAATATGGCGTAGATCATGTTGCACATATATGTACGTTTAATAAGACAGGAGCTCGTCAATCTATACGAGATGCTGCCAGAGCATTAGGTCATGATTTTGCAGCAGGGGATACCGTAGCTAAACTTGTACCTCCGCCTATTTTGGGTATATCTAAAAATCTTTCTGAGTGCATGGAAGTTGCTGACTTTTCAGAATTATACAAAAAAGATAATACAGCTAAAGAAATTGTAGACACTGCATTTGGATTAGAAGGCCTTGTTCGGCAAACAGGAATTCATGCCGCTGGTGTAGTTATATCAAAAGGCCCATTAACTGATTACTTACCAATTATGCAAAAGGGTGTAGATAATCCAATTGTAACCCAGTGGGATATGGGTCGAGTCGAACAATGTGGTCTGCTAAAAATAGACTTTCTTGGTTTAAGAAACCTAGGTGTCATTGATTCTTGTGTCAAGCTAATAGACAAACATAAGGGAATATCAATTGATATTGATTTAATACCATTGGATGATACTAAAACTTATGACGAATTATGTAGAGGCAATTGTGCTGGAGTATTCCAGCTTGAGTCATCATCTATGAGAGAAATGATGATCTCTTTGCAGCCAAGAAGTATAGAAGACATAATGGCCCTTATATCACTACATAGACCTGGACCAATG
>Ga0208362_1000119_pt1 | contig 25562 bp, 44 predicted proteins | sample LakMenEpi13Oct10_FD_150693 | JGI IMG/M metagenome (GOLD analysis project Ga0208362, IMG submission 150693) | Freshwater microbial communities from Lake Mendota, WI - 13OCT2010 deep hole epilimnion (SPAdes) | ecosystem: Environmental > Aquatic > Freshwater > Lake > Epilimnion/Euphotic zone ... | reverse complement strand
GTAGAAATACAAATACATTTAAGATATGAAACTACACTGATTAATAATGAAGTTGGGAAAATAGGGGAGATACTGAAGGTAAGCACTAGTTAATCATTTACTAGTATATTGCTAAGGATAAGTTGGAACTCTACCATAGTTATTAATCAGTTTCCAAAGGGTGAGCAGTTGTAATTCTTAAGTAGTATCAACAAGAACTCAGCTTACTAATGTAGCTTATAAGGCAGCAATCACTGCATAGCGATGAGTAAGTTTTATGTTGTGCGGATTACAACTGAGTGCAGATGGGCAAATAATATTATTTAACAATCAATTAGGAGATGAAAACGTCCACCTACATTGTTAATAATCTTTACACTTAGTTGTAATTTGTAAGCGTGTTATACGAATATTTAACAGAAAGATGAACACTTAGAGTACTAAATATTACGTACACTGTTTAGTATGCTTTCAGTGAGGTAAAACTCAAAACTGTTAATAGTATAATAATGGGGATTTATATCCATGACCATTGTGCAAATTACAACTAAATGTAAATATTTTCTTTCGTAACTAACTAAACTTATATACAATGCACGCAGAAATAACAAAAGGAACAGTGTTAGAAATAAACAATGATCTTACTATAGACAGAAACTACACAATATTATATTGTGGTGTACCTGTAGGAACAGCTAAAGATAATCTGACTTGGTTTCCTTCTAATCCTAGAAAACCAGAACATAATCAGATTAAGCAGGTTGTTTATTTAGGTGATTACACATGGGGAGTTAAGCAATTAACTTCTACTATTGATGAATTTGAGTCTTTTGGTCAAACATTAAAAGATCAGATTCTATGTAAATTTCTTGAAATGCAAAAAGAATTCAATGAATTACATAGACAATGTTTTTTTGCAGATTAAAGAACATAGCAGTTATAACTTGTGCACAGGTTATAATAATACTGAGTAGTGACAGTTTAGCGCAAAAGGCACGTGGAACACTAACCATAAACAGTTATATTGGCCGCTGATTAGACAAACTCATCGTAGTTTGCATTGTATAGGTTACAAGACATTAACCTAGTGGTAATATAACTACCACGCATTTTTTATTTGTAATTAATTAAATCTATATAAATGTATTACGATGCATTACACAAAGTATTCTGTAGTATTGTAAAATCTACAGATGATTATACTATTGTCAGGGATGATGATGGTACAGAATATATTACTCACAATGATAATCTTATTAAAATATGACAAGATTAGAAGCAATGGCTCAAACTAGTAAACGCTTTACCAATTTAATGGATAATAGCGTTATTCCAAGTGCAAGTGTATTAGCTATAATTAATTACTACGAGTTTTTAATTGATAGTAATCCTGTTGAAATTAAATATCAATCAGGAATTGAAGCAAACTTTGCTGAACAAGAAATCCAAGAACTTCTTACTGAAGAAGATTATTGGGATGAAGATGTCCAATTTAGATGGTAAAATATAATAGAAAGGTCGTGATATCCGACGTATTCCTAAGCATGAAGACAAAAGGCTTTATTTTTTTATTCACTTTTAAAAACAACTAAAAATGTTACAAGTAAAACTCCCTCCAAATTGTAAAACTACTCTTACTGATAGTGGTATAAGAGTTAAAATGACTTATGCAACTAAACTTGATGTAGGTGAACACAAAGACAAAGGTATTACAGTCTTTCAAGGAAGAGATTCTTATGATAAGAATGGTAAATTTAAAAAAGGCAGTAAATACTATTCTTTTGAGTTTGATGTAACAACTCAAATGAATTTAAATAGAATGATGTCTGAAATTTATACCAAATACTTTGAATATAAGCAAAAAGGTATGGTGCTTAAATGCTTAACTGATATAGATATTGCTGAGAAACAAATTAAAGCATTGTCTAGAAGCATGTTTCCAGGTACATGGGATTTACACAATTTAAATAATGATAACGAATTGCCACCACCTCCAGATGAAATACATTTGGATTTTTAATTTAATTTTTAACTAACCCTTTAAAACTAAACAAGATGAAAAATTTATTTTTCCTTATCGTCCTAGTAGTTTTTACTGCTAATGTTTCTGCTGAAACTTACGAAATAAAAAGCTCTTATGAGCTTAACGATGGCAAACCTAAAAAAAAGAAACACAAGAAAAATCGCAAGGCGAGAAAACACGCTAAAAAAAATGGTCTTGTTGGACATGGTTGTCGTGGTATTAAAGCTTTACCTGGTAGACACTAATGTATATTGGCGAGATTGTGAACGTAGGCAATAGTTATTTTGTCTACGTTCCATCAGTGCCTGTTAAACAAAAGGTTTATAATATGTCAAGTATTCAAGCTATGAATATTATTGATAAATATGATAGCCGTATTGTTGAAATAGTACTGATTCCAAAACAAGATGAACTGGATGAGCAACCAGAATATACTGCTCATATTATTAACCCTTTAATTGATAACAATGAGGAAAACTCTAAGTAAAAGTTCATGGTCTGAAAAAGAAGACAAAGAACTAATGAAAATCATAGATCAAAATAACCAATATATATTGGAATATGGTCTTAATTTAGCTGCTAAAAAGCTTCATAGAAGCTTAAGTGCTATAAGGCAACATTATTATGTCTTATTACACAAACAAAATGAAGAAATATTAAAACGTCAATTTATTGATGCTGTAACATCAAGTAATTTTAAGATTGTTAAACGTAAAAACCAATTTATTGTAACTCTATGACAAGATTAATTAGAAGGCATCCACTTGCTACAATATCAATATTGTATCTATTAGTAACTCTAATCTTTTGTATTTATGCAAACACCTTATGAATTTCTTAGGCTTAAAATTAGCTCTTTGGTTACTAAAAAATCAGAAAGTACATTTATTTCTAAACCAATGAAGTTAACAAGAGTTAAAGCTTACAATGAAAATTTAGACTTTAACTCACAAGCAAATCATTTATTCACTTTAATTAAAAAACTATGACTACATTCACTATGCCTGTAAGATGGAATTCTTACGACATGACGGAGATTGATATTCTCCATAAGAATCTCCAAATGAATTTCATGTGGAGCGATTATTATATAAACAATGGTAATATGCCTATGTTTAATCAATGTCAAACTGATATAAATAATATTAGACTAGCTATAAAGTCTATAAAAGAAAAGCAACAATCGAAAAACAACAACAAACAATTTAACAAAAACAAAAACAAGTAAAATTATGAACACTATTGTAAAAACATCTGAGTCAGAAGTAAAACAAGACAGAAACAACAGAAGCTATAAAACAGTAGCTTTTAGCGAGGTAAAACATGTAGATACCCCTTTTGGGAAAATGTTATTGCCAGCAAGTCAGTCTAAAACAGTTAAAATCAATTGCTATGAGAATAGCTATTTAAACAAAATGGATGCAGGTTATGCAGATCCAATTTTCAATGCAAATAATCCTTCACTTGGTGGATGGTTCGCTGGTTCTATTGAAACCAGAGAGGTTGTAGCTTACGACATTACAGCATCTGATGGTAGCACTAAAACAGTATCAACATATACTACAATAGTATTTGGAGACACTGACTCTCCTGCTTATGAATCAACAGTGAAAGCTGCATTCAAAAGCAAAGGCCATGAAATTATGGCAGAAGCACCAGTTAACAACAATGTATCTGCTTTAGAAGCACTTCGTGCTGAAATTGGTGGATAATTAAACAAAGAGTTGTTGCTTTAATGGGGGTGTAAAAGCCCCCATTTTTATTTTTATTTTTAATCTCTAATCCCTAAATTAACATGAAAAATTTATTGATTGCTGCTGTTTTAATGATTACATTGACAGCAAATTCACAAGTAAGCTTAAATAAAACAGGAAAAGAACTTTACAATGATTTTAAGTTTGAAGGTATTGAATATAAACATTCACCACAGGGTAGATTTTATTTAGAACGCTATCCTCATTCTGATGTAATTGTTAATTATTATTTAGATGCAGATAGTATTTGTACTTCAATATTAATTTTAGCTATTACAAAAGAAGCAGCTGATTATATTATTAATACTTATAATACTAGAAAATACTTTAAAGTATATGATGGATGGATGTTAAGAGATAATGGAATTGTATATTCAATATACCATTATAAAGATGAAAGTGGTTACTTTTTCTATTGGCATTAAGATTTTACTAAAAAAACCATATAACCTATTTTAAACATAAAACTAAACAGTTTTACATCGACAAAATAAATGTTAGTTTTTATATGGCTTTCTAATATTTATTTTTTAATTTTACACATTGTTTCCATAGTTCAACGGATAGAACAATGGTTTTCTAAACCATCAATCTAGGTTCGATTCCTAGTGGGAACACAAATAGTCAGGAGGTCATTTTAGATATGACACCTAATCATTAGGAAATAGCAGGTGCAAATCCTGTTCTGACTACACGTTCTGTAACATACAACAGATAGTTCAGCTCTGAATGATGAGAAATGGTGTGATGGCCATATGAGATTGCTAATAGGACAAAGTTCTATTCAGATTAACTATCTGCACCAAAAGAGCTTACTAGTTGTGATTAGCTCAGTAGTTTATTCCTAACTTGATTAAATCAAGGACAGCCATAACACTTGTAGTTGGATAAAATAGAGTGTTAAAATTGGGGGTATCATGGTATTGATCAGAATACAAAGAGTAAGTATGTAAGCAAGTAGTCCCTTGTCTAATAATGTGAGGACTTTAAATATTAGTAGATAATAATAGCTGGAAACACTATTGAAACAGGTAAGATTGCTGACGTAGTTGGTAAATCTGCCATCGCAGACCTTGTAGCATCATTTAATGATGTTGAAGCTCCTGTACTTGAGCTTGTCTAATTAAGTACAAAAACCTTGTTCTAAAGGCATATAGAGGATAATAGAATCCACAATCTATCTGATAGTTGTAAGACTGTTAAAACCTGCTAGTAGGTATCTAGATAAACTTGTAGAAAACAATTGAAATTTATTTTGAGACATGGGTTCGACTCCCATTACCTCCACACTAATGGGGATTAGTTGGTGGAGTCCATCATAACTGTGATGGTCCTAATATAATTTTACAGAGAAGCATATAGTGTAGTGGATTAAGTTTCCAAGCACGCTCTGTTTAATTATATTTTTAACAATATTAAAACTTAAACATGATAGAAATTAAATTTGCATTATATACTCTATTAATGAGTTATAATCCTTGTGATATATTCACACATTATAATGTTACAGAAATGCATGGACTTAATCTTGCAGATTGTGAAAAGCATAATAATACAACTGAATCTGCATACATTGCAGGATGGTGCAATATTATTCCAAATTCTAATGAGCATTTTGTATTTATCAATTTAAGCAGATGTAATACTGACATTGAAACCTTTGGACTCATCATGCATGAGCTTATGCACATGAGCTTTGATTTACATAGTGATGAAGAAGAACTTATTACATGGGCAGAACTTGAATCATATAAAGTATTTGAAATTGTAAACAACGCTAAAAAGAAATTATGATTAAGATACAAAAAACTAAAACATTAGTAACTAAACCTAATGACAACAGTGCTAATTGTATAGCACCTAATGTTATATATGGTTGCTTTGGTGGTTGTGTTAATACATATTGTTATATGTCTAGACACAATGATACTAGAGTATTTGTAAACAGCAATGTAGATGATGTATTTAATTCTGTTGTAGAATGGGAGAAATCATATACTAAAGTACCAGACCAACAAGATCCTGTGTATACTATGGTAGATATAGCTTGTAATAGTGATTTGGTATTAATGCAAAAGCATATGCCTGAACCACTATTAGACTATCTTAAAAGATATGATGACCATCCTAGATTAAATACTACAATGGCTACTAAATATCCAGGATTATTAAAGCTAGATGTTAATCATTTTATTAAAAAACCTAGAGTTAGAGTTAGTTTAATGCCACAGAGATTCTCAGATATACTAGAACCTAATATGCAAAAAATATCTGATAGAATACAAGACATCAATAGGCTTAAAGATTTAGGTTGGGAAGTACATATTAACTATAGTCCATTGATATTCTATCCAAGTTGGACTGAAGCATATGCTTATTTATTTGCTGAAGTTAAACAGATGGCAGGTGAGAATAAATGTGAGATTATAGCTCTTACTAATCATCCTAATCAAATGGCTAAAACTACTGATGAAGCTAGAGAGATTATGAGATATAGTTCTGAAGTTAAGAATGCATCAGGAGTAATGAGATATCCATTAGAACACAAAACAAGACTATTAAAAGAATTTAAAGCATTATATGCTGAGTTCTTTGATTTAACAACAATAAGATATATTTTTTAATATGATAAAAGTTAGAGCAATTTATATAGCTTGTGACTTTGATGAAAAGTTTCCAGTAATTTCTGCAGACTCATTTGACAATATGAGAAAAGCATTAGATAATTATTGCGGTGCTGATGAAAGAAACTCAGGTAAATTTATAGCATTTATACCATATAATTCTAAATATCCTAGTGATTATGAAGGTTATTATGAATATGAATGTTGTACAAATGGTAACAATTGGGATAATACATACACAGATAAATTTAGAGTTTACTGTGTAGAGTTTTACCCACCAACAATAGATAAAATATGAAAGCAATATTAACATTATTACTGTTTATAACTATTAATAGTTATTCACAGAAACTATACGTTGTATACCAAGAGTGTTCAATTATAGTAATTACTACAGATAGTACAATATCTAGAAAACTAATTAAGCATGATAAATTACAAGAGTATTCTCCAGGTTGGAGTACTAACTATAGTGATAATGTAAACATGTATTGGTTTGCTATTGAAAACAAAGAAACAATATTAAAACAACTAAATGAATTATGAAAAATATATTTATTAAATTACATTTGCAAAATAATGCTAATTATATAAACATTAACATAAATCATATTGTTAGTTTGTATCCATTGCCTAATTGTACATCAGTAGAAACAACAGCTTCTCCATATAGAGTAAGAGAATCTCAAGAAGAGATTTTAGAAATAATAAACAAAGCTCAAAAAAGATGGTTATGAAAAATAAAATCATAAATATAAAAGATAGAGAAAAGTTAAATGAACTACCTAATCCAAGAATACATCAAACTATTAGTTTTATGAAATCTATGATTAGATTTGGTGCATGTACATTTTTAGGATGTAATATGTTAGTATCAGCAGCAATTGCTTTTGGTATTGCAGAAGTATTAGGTATAATAGAGGAGATATTCTGATGATAGATTACTATAAACAATGGAAAACTGAATGTGTGGATAATGTAAATCATCCAAATCACTATAAAGGTAAAGGCAATCCTTATGAAGCTATTAAAGTAATTGATGCTTGGGAACTTGGATTTTGTTTAGGTAATGCTGTAAAGTATATTGCTAGAGCAGGTGCTAAAGGAGATAGAATTGAAGACTTAAAGAAAGCAATATGGTATCTACAACATGAAATAGATAAAAATGGTTTACCTAATAACAACGAATCAGGAACTCTTTAAGAGTGATACTTATACTATCATTAGTAAAGAAGAAGCATACAATAAAATAGCAGAGTGTGGAGTAATTGAATTAGATACTGAAACTACAGGTCTTGATCCACATACTTGCAGTTTATTAACTCAGCAATTTGGTACAGAGAATGATCAATTTGTTATTGATAACAAGACTATTGACCCTATGTATTTTAAACCAATACTTGAGAGTAATAGGCTATTTATATTGCAGAATGCTAAGTTTGACTTAAAGTTCTTTTTGAAGTTAGGTATTAATATTAGGAATGTATATGATACATTTCTAGTAGAGTGTATATTAACTACAGGATTAGAAGATAGAAAACTAGGATTAGATGCACTAGCAATGAAATATTGTGGTGCAGTACTAGATAAATCTATTAGAGGTGGAATACATAGAGAAGGATTAACTACAAGAGTTGTAAAATACTGTGCTGATGATGTTACATATCTTAAACAGATTATGGATAAACAGATGGAGCAAGTTAAAAAATACAACTTAGAAAATGTAGTTAGACTTGAGAATCAAGTAACAAGAGTATTTGCTAGAATGGAATATACTGGTATATCTATTAACAAGACTAAATGGTTAGAGATAGCAGAGATTACAGGAAAAGGTACTCTTGAGATTGAAGGTAAATTAGATAGCATTCTTAAATCAGAACCAAAACTAAACAAGTATATACCAAAGTATGTACAAACTAGTTTATTTGAGTATGAAACAAGAGAGCTAGGTATTAACTGGGGTAGCCCATTGCAAAAACTAAACATATTAAAAGACTTAGGATTTGATACTGACAGTACTGGTGATAGATTCTTACAAATTAACAAGGATAAACATCCATTAGTTAAAGAATTGATTAACTATAATAGATATAGTAAATTAGAATCAGCATTTGGTAAAGAGTTTCTAAAGTTTGTTAATAGAAACACAGGTAGAATCCATTATGATGTATGGCAAATTCTATCTACAGGCAGAATATCAGTTAGTGAACCTAATCTAAATCAAATTCCATCTAAAGGTGAACTTGGTAAACAGATTAGAAATTGTTTTATACCTCAACAAGGTTATAAGATAGTTGGTGGTGACTATAGTGGTATGGAATTAAGAATCATAGCAGAGTTTAGCAAAGATCCATTATGGGTTAATGCTTTTAATGATGGTCAAGATTTGCATTCTGTACTATGTGCAGCAACATTTGATATACCTATTACTGATGTTAAACAAGAAACACCATTTAAGAAAGGTGTAGCTTACAGAGATATTCAGAAAACTATCAATTTTGGTCTTGCTTATGGTATGTCAAAGTTTAAACTTGCAGATACTATGCAAATTCCTGTTGGTGAAGCTGATAAGATTATCAAGAAATTCTTTAAAGTAGTACCTGATGTAGAAAAGTTTCTTAATGTATTAGGTGAACTAGCTAAAGCTAGAGGTTATATCAAAAGTGGTCAACCTTATGGTAGAATTAGATGGTTTGCTGGTTATGACAATAAAGAAAACTTTATTAGACAAGGTGAGATTGAAAGAGCAGGTAAGAATACTCCTATTCAAGGCACCAATGGTGATATTATTAAATCAGCATTAGTTAAAGTACAAAGGTTTATTGATGCTAGAGCATTGCCTATCAACATATTACTATCAGTTTATGACGAGATACAAACAGAATGTCCTGAAGATTTATGTGAATGGTGGAAGTTAGAACTAGATAAATTAATGGTAGAATCTGCTCAAGAAGTTATTAAATCTGTACCTATTGTAGTAGACTGTAAGATAGCAGATTATTGGGATAAATAATTCCGTATCTTTGTAACATTATGTACCCTTATATAATTTTAATGCTGATTGTATCTTCATTATCATTACAAGGACAAGGTTTTAGAAAGATTGAAGATAGCCTGTTTGATAGTAACCTCAGATTAAATTCTGCCTGTGACACATCAACATTATTGCTAAAAGAAATAAGCTATGTACCAGACTCTTATGAATTTCTTAGAAACAACCAATATTGTTATAGTATTGTTCCTGCTTCTAATTCTATTACCTATTCTTTCACATTTACTAGTGTGGCTGATAACTTCATTTATATTAACAGTGGTTATAGTGTACTTTCTTGTACAAATGTTAATTTTTTGTATACGGGATTATATGATAACACCACTTGTCAATTTATTGATGAAGGTTATTCCTTTCAAATTTTAGAAGGACACACTTATACATGGACTCTAACAGCTACTGCTGTTGGTAGATTTTGTCAAGGATTTAATGCTATATGCCCTTATTGGTTTGTAGATATTCCTTTAGTAATTGAACTATTGAGTTTTCAAGGTGAAACACAAAATGGTTTAATTAACCTATGCTGGACTACAGCAACTGAAACAAGTTCTGATTACTTTGTAATTGAGAAATCTAGTGATGCTATTAACTTTAAAGAAGTTAGTAGAGTTAAAGCTAGTGGTAACTCTACAAGAGCACTAAACTACAAAGCTATAGATGATAAACCTTATGAAGGTAATAATTACTATAGATTAGTAGAGTATGATTTTAATGGTGTGAGACATGAATACACAATAATCTGTGTATACTATCCATACTCATTACAATATAAAGTGTATGATATTATGGGATTACCAACAACTTTAAACACACCAGGATTTAAGATTATCAAGTATGAGAATGGTAATGTAATTCGTAAATTTATTAACTAAAACTAACAAAAAAAGATGAAAGTAGATTATTACAATAGACAAGGAGATACAATAGTGTTTGAAAAACTTGATAACAATACAGTTAAAATGTCTGGTTATCAATATTCAAGAAGTGGATTCAATGAAGATGGTTCTAAAATTGAGTTTATAGATCCAGCAGGTGGTCCATATATTGGTGTAGGTATGAATCTAAATACTTACTTCAATACAAAAAAGAATATGATTATCAAAGCAATTGAATTTGAACCTGAGAATGGATTAGTACTAAAAATCTAGTACAAAATAAGAATTTGAAATAAAGAAATTTACTTTATGAAATTCTTAATCTTAATTCTATTAGTATTTTTACTTAGCTGTAACCCTGACTTTGACCACCCACACTATAAAAGAAAATCTTTAAGTGGGTGGAAGAGGAAACCTGTTAGTGTCTTTAAACAAGGTACTTATAGGAATCCTCTTGTTAAGAAAGAAGCTAGACAGAAATTAATTAGACCAACAAACATAGACTTAGACAAATGGTAGAACAAGAAAAACCTAAACAAATTAAATGCTATTGTGGGCATACAGATTATTGTGATTGTGGTCCATTAGAAGAACCTAAACAAGAAACAACAGCAAAAGAATTTTATGATAAGCATTATTCAGATGATACAGTAGTTATAATGAGAGATTATGTTAAAATGCTAACTGATGGAATGTATAGTAAGGAAGATTTAAAAGAAGCATTTAGAGGTGGAAACAAAACATCTTGGATTAAAACAAATAGCTTTGAAGAATGGTTTGAACAATATAAAAAGATACAAAATGGGAAATCTAAAATCAAATAAAACAAAAGAAGAATGGGATGATTTAGTAAATAAAACAGAATCTCATTCAGACCAAGTAATTGGTAAAATGAATATTAATAAATTTATTGAAAAAGCTGCTGAAAAGCATGTTGATATAAATTATTTTAATTATATTAAACCTTTAGAAAAAGAAGCAGCAATAGAAAATTTTATTGAAGGTGCTAAATGGATGATGGAAAACATAGAAATAAACCTTAGACGTATAAAATGAAAGGAGAACTAATCAAATCAGAGCATGGTTGGATGATTTCTTATACTGAAAATGGAGAAGCAAAAGGTGTTTCATTACACTATGATGATGTAGACTATATTCGTGAACTTGAATTTACATTTGATAACATTGAAGCTAGAATAGCATCTAATCCTATAGTAGAATTTGAAATTGTCGAGAACCAAAAAATGAGTGGTGTATCTAGATATGGTAAACTAATCAACGAAAACTCTAAATGCCCTATATGTGGGTTTAAAAAAGATCACAGTAAACATTGTAGAACTAAACAACGACACTTAAGAAATAAGAAATTATGACAAGAGACACAGTAATTATTGAAATTGACCATGATGTAGAACTTGAGATATCAGGTATATATGATGAAGGAGAACCAGAAATATTATATCCTGTTGATGATGCTTATCCAGGTTCAGGAGAATCATTTGAGATTATGGAAGTTAGTATTAGAAAAGGTAATGCTTTAGATTTATTACACTTCTGTTCTGAAGAATTGTATTTTGCTAATGGGTATGCAACCAAAAAACCTAATAGTACTTTTGTAAATATCTTTGAGATATTACAACAAAGATGCTTAGACAGAATCAATGGCTCAAAATAAGAAAAGTGAAATACAAGATGAAGCATTACAAACTTGGGTAGATAATAAATGTGTAGGTGCATTAGCTATGGCTACAGGCTCTGGAAAGAGTAAGGTGGCATTACTTGCTATAGACTACATAATTAAGACCTTAAAAGTCAAGAAACCTAAGATATGCTTAATTGTACCAACAGAGAGTTTACGAGACCATAATTGGCTAGAAGAATTTAAGAAATGGAAGATGACAAAATACTACAAGTATCTTGATAGATATTGTTATGTATCCATTAATAAAATCTTTGATGAGAATTATGATTTAGTAATACTTGATGAATTGCATAACATTACTGAAAGTAACAGTAAGTTCTTTATGCAAAATGTATCCACTAGGATACTAGGCTTGTCAGCTACTCCCCCTACAGATGAAATTAAAAAGATGTTACTCAAAATACACTGTCCAGTAGTATATGAGTACAGGCTTGATTCAGCAGTTGAGGATAGTGTAGTTGCACCCTATAAAATCAATCTAGTGGAAATTCAATTAAATAGTATTGATAAGTATATAACAGCAGGTACAAAGGATAAACCCTTTATGACTACTGAGTATAGCCATTATCAGTATCTATCTAAATTGATATTGCAACATAAATATGGTGGCAGAGCAAAAGCTGCTATGTTTGCACAATTAGCAAGACAACGATTTCTTGGGAATCTTAAATCCAAAATGGATGTTGCCAAACTAATTAAAGATAAGTATATGGTTGGTGAAAGAGCTTTGTTCTTTTGTCATTCTATAGCTCAAGCTGAAGAGATATGTTCAGACACTTTTCATTCAAAATCCTCAGATAAAGCTTTAAAGCAGCTGCGAAATAAAGATATTCAGCAACTCAGTTGTGTAAAAGCTTTAAATGAAGGTGAGAATATTCCAGACTTAGATTCTGCTATTATCATTCAGATTAATAGTGTTGAAAGAAACTTAATACAACAGACAGGTAGAATTGTTAGGTGGAGACCTGACCATGAAGCTACTATTTGGGTATTAGTTGCTGTAGGCACTCAAGATGAGGTATGGTGGACTAAATGTTCTGAGAACCTAGATAAACAAAAGATAACTTATTTAAATTCAAAAAACTTATGACAAGTACTTTAGAAAAAGATGAAATTGTTTTCTGTATCAACTGTGTACAAGCTATCTATCCTGGAATATGGAGTAATTCTCCATTAAAAGTTAGAGACCTAGTACATGAAGTATATGATGAAGATGTACCACTTATAATTATTGAAGAACTTATTAATGAAAGAATTGTTGAGCAAGATGAGTATTCAATATTATACAGAAACAATGGGTACAGATAAAATTGAAGTATTAGTAGGATTAGATGCTATTACAGATTATTCTGAAAACTTTAAAGATGGTAAAGAAGATTTTTATGATGTTCTTAATGAAGTTAAAGAGAATAAAGATGTAATGACAATTTTTATTACTAAAGATGATGCAATAGCATTTTTCTCATCAGGTAAAGATTCAAGTAGTTTAGAAAAAGATTTTATTCTATTTATAGCACCAAGTGCTGCTGATTTACTTATATTCTTTCATAATAAGTATATTGAATGTATGCTAAATGGTTCACCAGACATAGAGATGAGAGAAAAAGAATGTAATTCTATAGTTCTATTGTCAAAATGTTTAGTACAATTAGCAGATTTAGATGAGGATGAATTATTAGACAAACTACAAAATGATATTGACAATTGATACTGATGAAGCTGCAAATTTAGGTATTACTCCTGTGGAGTATGCCTATTTGCAATGCAAGAAATATAATCTAGCTAATGATTTAGATATAGAAACTTTATTTGAGCTAGGTTTGATGAACACAGATGGTGACTTAACAAGCCATTGTGAACAATTAATGTTTCCCAAAGCAGATGATGCTACCATGCTCTTTGTAAGAGTATATGATTTATATCCTCATAAGATAGGTAATCGTGTACTGAAAGCTAAGAGCATTGATTCTGGTGATGGGAAACATTGCTTGACTAAGTACAGAATTTATCAAAGGCAAGATGTTAACATAGGTGCTAAAATGATGAAAGGTCTTCAGAATGAGATTCTTCTTAGGAAGAAAGGTAATAATGAAGCATTCTTTCAAGATATTAGAACCTGGTTTAATCAACAAACCTGGGATAAATATGCTGATTTGGATATTCAAGACACTCAAGAAAGGGTGGAAAGAGTATGAGTATTTTAACAAAAAGAATTAATGAAGGTCTGGAAGGGAAATTTCAAGGTTTAGCCAATGGATTTAAAGATTTAAACAAGTACACTTTTGGTGTTCAACGTGGAACCTACTATCTAATAGGTGGTTCTTCAGGTACTTATAAGACAACTCTGTTGGATTATATAGTCAGGAATGCTATAAAGTCTGCTAGTGATAATAATATTGAATGCAATGTCTTTTATTATTCCTTTGAGATTGACAAGCTAACTAAGATGTGCAATTGGGTATCATCTTTTGCTTATCAATTACATGGAGTAGTAATACCACCAGAAAAGATTAAAGGTCTTGGAGACTTTAGATTAACACCTCAAGAAGTAGCAGTTATAGAACCTATCATAACAATGGTAGAGGAGATGGCAGACAAGATTCATTTTAGATTTGAGTCTACTAATCCAACTGGTATTTTTAATGAGCTGTGGAAATTTGCAAGTCTTCATGGTGAAATCCAGTATGAAGAGTATAAGGATCATGAAGGTAATATTAAACAAAGAATATGTGGTTATAAACCAAATAACCCATATGCTTATAATATAGTAGCTTTAGACCATTTATACTTATTGAAAAAAGAAAGAGGATTTCAAACTAAGGAAGTGATGGATAAGATGAGTGAGTACTTTGTAATTTTGCGGAATATTTTTGGATTTACACCCATTATACTTCAACAATTTAACCAAGGTTTATCTTCAGTAGACCGTCAAAAATTTAAGGGTGTAGATCTGTCTCCTTCACAAGGAGATTTTAAAGATACCACTAATCCTTATCAAGATGCTGACATAGTTTTAGGTCTAATGTGTCCTTATAAATTAGATATGGATACAAGTCTTGGCTATGACCTTAGTAAACTTAAAGACAAAATGCTTATGCTTAAGATAATCAAAAACAGATTATCAAGAGATGGTATTGCAAAAGGTCTTTATGTTAAACCTGAATCTGGTAAATTCTTTGAATTACCTGAACCAGACTCATTAGAAATAAACAATTATTACAATCAACAAATTTAAAAACAAATTAAAATGACAAGAGAAATCTTTTATGTAGACGACATCAATGTAGCAAAAGCTTGTATTGCATTTGCAGAACAATTGAATTTTTCAGTATCTCCTAATATCTGTGATATGGAGGAAGGTATGTATTTAACAACAGGTAGTGATAGATTTGATATCAACTGGATTAGAAGAGAAGAGTATGCTGCTGGTAAAGCAACTATGATTTTTGACTTACTAGAAGATGGTGGTGTTAATGATTTCATTAGAAATGTAGTAGATGCTTATGTGCCTGATACTGACCATGATGAAGTTAATTTACATGAACCAGAATTGCCACAAGTACCTGATGCTGATACTATCTGTGCTTTGTACAACAAAGTAAGAGGTCAGAAGAAATCACCAACACGTTACTATGTAACTTTAAAGGATGGTCATTGGGTTGCTACAACAACTGATACTGAATCTTATGGTAATCTAGCATTACTATTTGTTACTAGTCAGAACTAATAATAAACAATTTAAGCCCCTGCTGTAAAAGGTAGGGGCTTTTATATTTTTTAATATGGGAAAAATAATATTAACAAATCATCAAGGTGACACAAAAGTACAATTTCCAAAAGAACTGATTTTCCTAATTAAACAATCTAAAGCTAGAAGATTTAAAGCTGGATTGATTTACAATAATGATACTAAAGTATTACAGTTAACAATTACAGATTTAGATTGGTATGAGATTAGTAATATAGGTTATATAGATTCAAATATAGCTTTTGTTGACAGAAGAAGAAGTATTTTAGTATCAACTAGTGAAACTCAATGTTATGTTAGAAGCACTGATAGATATAGAGATGATGCTATGAATACTATATCTTTTTGTGTTATGAAAAGTAAAGGCTATACAATCTGTGAAAAACTAGAATTAGACTATACAATATATCAAAATCCTGATGGTCAAATTGTAATTTCAGCTGCTATGTATGTAGGTAATTTACCTTTAAATCGTCATGAGCATAAAATTAGAGTTAGTAAAAGTTCTTTATTTTCAGAATTACATAGAATGGTACCTAGTATTAATAATCATCGTTTTTATAGTGCTATAAATGAAGTAGGTGAGATATACTATTTTAAGGAGATAAATGAAAATAACATTGTTTATGTAACTAAAGAAAAATATGCTTATGCTGTTGCTAATGGAATTAGTGAAGAAGCACTTTCTTTACGCAGAACTATGGGTATAGGTAAATTCTTTAAAGACCATCTTCCAGAAATAACTGAAGCTACTATTAATGCTTATATAGAGTTTAATAAAATGCTAACATGTTTTGACTCTAATCTATTTTCAATAGTTAGTGGTGATGATATTATAAAATATTATGATAAAGATAGTTATTTTAAAATGTCTGGTGAGCTAGGTAATTCTTGTATGCGTGATAGTAGTAAAAGCCATGTTATAAAGTTTTATGCTAAGAATTCTAAATTTAGATTGCTTATTATGAAAGCAGGTCAAACAGATAGTATTATGGCTAGAGCATTATTAGTTACTACAACTGATGGTACTGTATTTATGGATAGGATTTATACTGTAGATACTAAGATTATTACTTTATTCCATAGATATGCTAAAGAAAATGGTATTAAAAATATCTATGAGCATAGAAAACCTTATAGTACTAAAAACTTACTTACTATGGGTCCAGGTAATTGGACTAAGCAATATGATGATAACTATAAAGTAGATTTAGATTGGTTACCTTCTGCAATTGATAAGCAAAGTGATGCTGTTAAATATCAAGTAGCTGTAGCACAACAATCTAATATTAGTAGTAATTTTGATGTTCCTTATATAGATAACTTTCAGTTTATAAATGCATTTACTAAACAAGCATCTGTAAATGCTTTAAATTTCTTTACTGCTTGTGAATTATCTGGTGAACTTGTTGATAACAATGAAGTTTACTATGATAATGGTAAAGTATATGATAGGAGATTTGTCAATACAGGCTATGGTATAGATCCAACTCTTAAAGTTGATACAGTAACATTAGATGATTCTGATACACCGCAAGCTGGTGATTCTGATATTGATAGAGATTTTGATTTTAATTGGGATGATGATGATTTAGATAATGATGATTTAGAACTAGAGGAGGATTTAGATGCAGAGCAAGAAGTAGAAGAAAATCCTTATACTATAGCTGCTTTAAATGAAGTTGGTACATTAAATCATGGCCCAGTTAATATTGTAGTAACAGGAGCAGGAATACATGAACAAATAGCTGCTTATACTCCAAATGCTAATATAGCTAGACTTATGGATGCTGCTAGTCCTGAAATACAAGTAATATTAAATCAAATTAATGACATAATAATAGATGGTCAACAAGAACAACACATTATATTTTAACACAATGTTTAACGAAAAATTATTAATAGAGGTTCTAGGATGGCAATCAGAGTCTAGAAAAGAACAGGAACAGATAGTTCCTACATTAAGTGCCTATTTAGAAGCTTTAAATCTAAAGCTGAAACGTAAATTAAAAATAGAAAATGACACACATGGTAATATTTATGTTACTAGAGGTAAAGCTGATCTTTATCCATGTATAGTAAGTCATTTAGATCAAGTACATAAGTATGCTGAGCATAAAACCATATTTCAAAATGGTGATTATTTACTAGCATTCAATGGTCCAAATCAAGTAGGTACAGGTGGTGATGACCTAGTAGGAGTATTTATGTGTTTACAACTGCTTGAAGATTATGACTATATGAAAGTTGTATTCTTTGTAGCAGAAGAAGTAGGTTGCATAGGTTCTAGTGCTTGTGATTTATCATTCTTTGATGATTGTATGTTTATAGGTCAGGCTGACAGAAAAAATAACTCAGATTTCATAAATTATTCAAATGGTGTGCAACTATTTGGAGAAGAATTTAGTACATTTGTGGCACCTGTTCTTAAAGACTATAATTACAAAGAGTGTGTAGGTATTGCAACTGATGCTGGTTGTTTATCTAAAAGAAATGTAGGCATTGCTTGCTTTAATATTTCTTGTGGTTATTACAATCCTCATACATCTACTGAGTATGTGTCTATTAAAGATGTTACAACTTGCTACAATGTAATTTGTGATATCATTAGTAATTCTGATAAACGCTTTTTGTATACAAGACCTACAGTTACCTATGGGAGTAAACCTGCGGAACCAAAGTCAGAGCTTTATGAAGCGTTATATGAAGGCTTTAAAAAGAGCAAGCACTATCTCAATAATCCTAAACATATTTATGCTTATACTAAAGCATTTGACTATGTTATAGAATTAATTGAAGAACGTGATTTAACAATGGCAGAATATGCTGGTTATGATTTTCCTGTTGAACACATGCTTCTAGATTATATGGATGAAAGAAATACACTAGAAGAAGAAGAAAAACAGTATAATCAAACTTTTGAACCTGCTGATGTAGTTAAAATTGATAACAAAGCAGATAACATTAAGCAGTTAGATTTATTCATGGATAAACTAACACCATGTTCTCACAAAGATACTATGTGGGATACAGGAATGCAGCAAAGCTATTGTCTAGAATGCTTTAACTACATTGATGAAAAAGATGCTTATTACAGCAACCACCTCTCAAATGGTAGAGGTTACTATTAACAACAACAAAAACAAGAAAAATGACAGAAGAAACAGTAAGTTTTGAAGAAGTGGTTGAAGCTAAACCAGCTACAGACCCAAATGATGAGATGAAAGCAGAGTACATTGCTTATGTAAATGAGATTAAAGCAGGTAGATTCCCTTGTGATACAAGACACGAAGCTATTGATGCTATTAATACTCTTTGCAAAGTATTGGATTTAACTACTGTTGTTCCAAAGACAGATTTGCAAACTAGAGATGGTCAGAGAACTCCAATTATTATTGGTGGTACTAACATTGACTTAGTTAAGAGTCAGTATCCTGGATTGTATCCAGTATTAGTAGAACGCATACTAGAACTTGCAGTTAAATTATGATTGAACTACCAACTAAAAAGGTGTTAGCTACTAGAGCTAATCCTAAAAGGTTGGTTATCTATTCAAAGCCTAAAGCTGGGAAAACCTCAGCTTTGGCTTTATTAGATGATTGCCTTTTGCTAGACTTTGAGAAGGGTTCTGATTATGTTGATGCAATGAAGCTTAAAATTGATAGTCTTCAAACTCTTAAAGAGGTTGGTGCTGAGATTGTTAAAGCTGGAAAACCTTACAAGTATATTGCAGTAGATACTGTAACTGCTTTGGAGGAATTGTGTTTAGGTTATGCTAAATCTTTGTATATGGATACTCCTATGGGTAAAACATTTGCAGGTGATAATGTACTTAAACTACCTAATGGTGCAGGTTATTTATATCTTAGAGAAGCTTTCTTTAAGATTCTAGATTACATTGAGACATTAGTGCCTGATGATGGTAGTATTATTCTACTAGGTCACTTGAAAGATAAAAATATTGAAGTAGCAGGTAAAGAAGTATCTGCTGTAGATTTGGATCTTACAGGTAAAATTAAGGCTTTAGTTTGTGCTAAAGCAGATGCTATTGGTTTACTAAGCAGAAAAGGTAATCAAGTTATTTTGAATTTCAAAACATCTGATGAGATTACTTGTGGTGCTAGACCAGACCATCTAAAAAATCAAGAAATTATTTTAACTGAGTCTATAGATGGGAATCTTGTAGCGAGTTGGGATAAAGTATTTAAATAACAATAACTAAATTTTAAAATTATGTTCGGTGGACAAGACACTCCAGAAATCAATAAACCTAAGTATATTAGACCAGGTATTCACGAAGTAACAATTAAGTCTGTTAAGGGTGAACTTAATGCTAATGGTAATCCTACTATTACATTTTCTATGCACTTAGTAGGTGGTGAACCAGATTCAGCAACAGATTTGCGTTTCTATTTATCAGAAAAAGCATCAGAATCTACTTACAAGAAAATCAGACACATCTTTACTAAGATTGTAAAAGATACAGATTATCTTGCAGCTAAAGCTGATAGCATTGAAGCACTAGGTGAAGTGTATAACAACACATTATCTGGTAATTCATTAAGAATTAAATTCCGTGGTGAAGAATATCTTAAACAAGATGGCTCAACAGGTGTTAGATCTGTTATTGGTTATCCAGAATTTGCAGAAGCAATTCAAGATGGTGCAGAATACCCTGTGGTAGCTGTAACTAAGATGACATTCAATCCTGATACTGATATCAAAAAACTGGTAAAGCTACCTGATAATGATTTCTTTGCAACAGGAGGTAATGATGGCTTACAGTTCTAATTTTGGAGGTGTAGACGTTATTCATTTAACTAAGGATATGGTACTCAGGAATGTTTCTGAGTACCAAATTTTTAGATTCTATTGTAAGAACTTTATAGACCTTAATAAACCATTCTGCTCAGATTTAAGAATGGATAAATATCCATCTTGCAGCATTAAAGCTTATCCAAATGGTCTCTATTACAAAGACTTTGGTACTAATGAAAGTTACAATTGTTTTGCATATGTACAATATTACATGAGACAAAAATTTAATGAAGACCTAACTTATCACGAAGTATTAAAAGTAATTGCAAATGACTTTGGATTTATTAAGAAAGTTCAAAACAAAGAAATAATACCATCTTTAAATTATTTAGGACTACCTGACAAACATAATAGGCAAACTACCATTATTAGAATAAAAAAGAGAGATTGGAAAGAGTATGACACTTATTGGAATAAGTACCACATAGACAAAGACCTTTTAAACTTTTATAATGTTGTTCCAGTAACAGACTACTGGATTAGCGTTAAGAATAATGAGTTGCTAAATGTATATTCAGAGAGTGCAAATGACCCTGCTTATAGTTATGAGCATGGTAATGGAATGAGAAAGATACTTAGACCATTTGCTGACAGGCAAAATAAATGGATAAGTAATATACCAAGGAATGTATTTAGTGGTTACAATCAATTAGATAAACAAAGTTTAAATAAACAAAACAAAGAATTAATAATTACGAAGTCTTTGAAAGATTGTATGGTTTGGCGAGTATATGGTTATAATAGCATAGCACCACAAAGTGAGAACATTTTCTTGAATGAGAATCAATTTCAACTACTATCAATGAGGTTTCCAAATATCATAATAAACTATGATAACGATGAAGTAGGTTTAAATGCAATGAAAAAATTCTCTGCACAATTTGGTATAAAATCTTTAGTTATCCCTGATAATATTAAAGATATTTCCGATTACATATCCATGAAGGGATATGATCAAACAAAAAAATTAGTAAACAATTTAAAAGATTATTTAATATGAACACAGAAGTAACAATTATAAATATCTCTCAAAAAGAAGTAGCAGCAATGAGAGCATACAGAACAGATGCAAAAACAATGGCTGACCATTTTGGTATTAGCATTAAAGAAATGCGTGATGTACTAATTAAATTTGGTTTTGCTAAACCAACAAAAACTAGTGTTGATTATGTTATCAATCCTGTGTTTGATTTTATCATTAATAAGGTGGAAAATTTTACCGAAGTCGAAGCACCAGTAGTTGAAACAGCAACTTATAATGCTGATGTTGATGCTGTTGTAGGAACAGTATAAGCTAATGGCTTATGGATAAGTTAACAGAAACAATCCTTCAAGTCATTTATAAAAAGAGAGATGCCTGTGATAGAGTAGCCACTGAGTTGGATACTCTTGACCAGGATCCTTTAACAATTAGATTCTATGAAGGTAAAGTAGAAGCATTTAATGATATCATTAATGTTCTTACTAATAATAAACAAGATGAGAGAACCAAATAGACGTAAGATTAAAAATAAGAATGAACTATCTTCTGAGAAATCAAAGGCTAGACCCAATGTTAGGAGGATAGGTCATAATTATGAGAGGAAAGTTGTTAAGGAATTGAAAGATTTAGGTTTTGCTACAGCAGCAACTACTAGAGCTACAAGTAAAATTATGGATGATGCTAAGATAGATATCAATGGTATTCCATATAATATACAGTGTAAAGCTGTAAAAACTGGCTTGAATGTATTTACTGTTTTAGATGACATGGAATCTGCTATTCCTAAAATGGTTCCAGAAAGAGATGTTTATGTAAATGTGGTTTTTCATAAAAAAGAAGGTGAAGAAGTTGTAGTTCTTAGGAAGGAAGACTTTTATCGCATTATTAAAAAACTACTAGAACATGGAATTACACTCAGAAAATATAGCCTTAATTGATGCTGACTCTATAGTTTTTATAGCCCACTGGGACAGTGATAATAAAACCTATGAGAAGCCTTTAGAGGTTATTAAACAATCTATTGATAGTTTGATTAGTTCTATACTAATTAACACTAAAGCAACTAAGTATTTAGGGTATGTAGGATATACTAGAGCACAATTTAGATATGATGCATATCCTGAATACAAAGCTAATAGAAAAGACAGGGAGCCTCTTCCCTTTTACAAGGAGGCAAAACAGCATATGGTAGATCATTGGGGATTTATACCTTTACATGGTATAGAAGCTGATGATGTAGTTAATATGTTGAGAATTAAGCTTGATAATTCATTTATATGTGCAATAGACAAAGATTTACTACAACTAGAAGGAACTCACTACAATTACAAAACTAATGAATGGGTTACAACTAGTGAACAAGAAGCTGATTTATATTTCTGGCAATCCATGATTATTGGAGACTCAGTAGATAATATAAAAGGCTTAGAAGGTAAAGGTAAAGCTTTTGCTACTAAACTTCTTGCTAATATTGATGATGCAGAATCTTTAAGAACTACAGTTTTTGAAGAATATGTTAATCAATATGGTGAATACAAGGGCATTGAGAAATTCTATCAGAATTATAAATGTCTAAAGATTATGGATGGGGAGTATTTTGGTGAGGAAGAACCTATTATCTTAGATGTAAATAATCTTGTAGTATGACATTAGATGAAATTAAAAAGATTAAAACTAAAACAGTTGCATATCTATTGCCACTGGTGACACCTAGAAATGGTAAGATTACTGATTTTAAGGAAGATGAGTTCTTTCCTAAATGTAATTTTATAAATGCTTTTAGGTATTGCGAAGAGTTTCCTGAATTAACTCAACATGTATTTGTTTTGTATAAATATAGTCCAATTGCAGGTTTTGAAGCTTATATATCTAGAATGAAGAAAAACCCTTGTTTTCATTCATATGTAGATTTTGATAAAGTTTCTGTTATGTTGATTTATGAAATACCTTTTGAGTGCTTAAAGACATTAGCTTTATTTGATAGTGGTTCTTATTCTAAGTTTAGAACAGAAGATAAAAAGAAGATTCTTGATTTTTATTCTGCTACATCTTCTGATAATTTTGGTCCTTCTGGTGTTCTGTATAAGAAAGACTGGCGGAGATTTGAGATTGAGAAGCAGATTGGTATGAGTTTACCTCAAGATGCTGAGTTATCATCTATACCTTCTATAGAAGAAGAAACCTATTTTATTAAGTATAAAGTAGATAATGAACAAGAGGTTATATAAGATATTCTTATATTTGTATAAATAAAAAAATATGGCTAAAAACAATAATGCAAGGATTAATTTTGTATATGAGTTTTTCTGTGCTAAGCCTGGTTACTTAAAGAAATCTTTGGAAATTGTCAGTGAATTAACTGGTGAAGAAAATATTGAAATAATCAGATTAGCTAAAGAATTATATCGTAGTACAGTTAAAAGTACAGCCACAAAACTAGAACCTTATTTGGATGGAAATCCAGATAATGTTCTGGTTATTGGTGACCCACATGAACCATTTACTCTTGAAGGGTATATGGCATTCTGTAGGTCAGTACAAGAAGAGTATGATTGTGGTACTGTAGTTCACATTGGTGATGCAGTTGATAACCATGCTGTTAGTTATCATGAGAAAGACCCTGAAGGTATGTCAGCAGGAGATGAGTTTAACTTAGCTCTGTTAAAAATGAAAGAATGGTATTACACATTTCCTAATGTAAAAGTTTGCATTGGAAATCATGATGCATTACCATTTAGAAAAGCTTTTACAGCAGGCTTACCTAAGACTTGGTTAAAGACTTATCAAGAGTTATTACAAAGTCCTTCTACATGGCAGTGGGATTTTACACATGAAATTAATGGAGTAATTTATCAACATGGTACTGGATTATCTGGTGAATTAGCGGCAATTAATGCTGCTAGAGAAAACAGACAATCTACAGTTATTGGTCACTTACATACTGTATGTAATGTCAGATATTTAGCGTCATACAAAGACCTAATATTTGGTGTTTCAGTAGGTTGTGGAATTGACCATGAGAAGTATGCTTTTGCTTATGGCAAACAGAATACCAGAAAGCCAGTTGTTGCTTGTGCAGTTATCTTGAATGGTAAACTGCCTATCAATATACCAATGAGCTTGTAATAATAAAAAATACCCACACATCAGACAATCAAATGTTTGGTGTGTGGGTTTTATTATTATATTTGCCACCCCTAAAAAATTTAAAAATGGAAATTGGATTAGAAACACTATCTAACGTGGTAGTCTTTAATAAGTATGCAAAATACTTACCACAACAAAAAAGACGAGAAACATATAATGAAATCATTGTAAGATACTTACAGATGATGGTAGATAAATACCCTGCTCTTGCTAATGATATTATGAATTATGGTCAGTTTATCTTTGATAAGAAGGTATTACCATCTATGAGAGCATTGCAGTTTGCAGGTGGTGCTATTCAAAAGAATGAAGCTAGAATCTACAATTGTTGCTATTTACCTATTGATGATTATAGAGCTTTTGGTGAGATTATGTTCTTACTACTTGGTGGTACAGGAGTAGGTTACTCTGTACAGTTTAAACACATTGAGAAACTACCTGAAATTAATAAACCTGTTAAAGAACAGAAGTTCTTAGTAGGTGATAGTATTGAAGGTTGGGCTGATGCTGTTAAACATATGATTGGAAGTTATCTTGGTTTTAGAAATACTAAACCTAGATTTGACTTTAGTGATATTAGACACAAAGGTGCAAGATTAATTACTGCTGGTGGTAAAGCACCAGGACCTGAGCCACTTAAGAAATGCTTATTTGAATTAGAACAAATACTTGACAGAAAACAGAATGGTGAAAAACTATCTTCTGTTGAAGTTCATGATATAGTTTGTCATATTGCAGATGCAGTTCTTGCAGGTGGTATCCGTAGAGCAGCTTTGATTAGCCTTTTTAGTGCTGATGATGAATCAATGCTAACTTGTAAGTTTGGTAATTGGTGGGAACTTAATCCACAAAGAGGTA
>Ga0208362_1000117_pt1 | contig 25645 bp, 19 predicted proteins | sample LakMenEpi13Oct10_FD_150693 | JGI IMG/M metagenome (GOLD analysis project Ga0208362, IMG submission 150693) | Freshwater microbial communities from Lake Mendota, WI - 13OCT2010 deep hole epilimnion (SPAdes) | ecosystem: Environmental > Aquatic > Freshwater > Lake > Epilimnion/Euphotic zone ... | reverse complement strand
TTGTGTTAAACCCCAAATATAAGCTCCGAGTGCGGCGAGTGAATACGAGAAAGATAAAACAATTTGATAGATGTCTCTATTTTCTATTGAATATGTGAATAAATAAACTTCACGCCTAATAAGACCTATGAGCAATACAACTCCAACTGCAAAAATAATAGTGGTAAAGATTCTTATCTGAGATTCTTGATTGTTTTGATTGGTTTTCTGAATTGCTCGATATTGTCGACTGAGAATGAAAAGCACAAGCAATATAGTCGACAAAGTAATTGTTACTAAATGAGCCGTTAATAATTCTTGTCTTGAATATGAAACTAAATCAAAGATGGATTCAAGCGACATTAAGCTAAGAAAACCCACAAAAATACTAAGTAGTACAAATTTGGGTTTAGATAATATTTTTGCATTTGTTTCTAAATTTGAATTACTTGAGCAAAACAACCAAGTGATTATGGTTCCAAAGGCTATCAATAATCCAATGTGTAGGGTATGAGCGAGTTCATTTGGCATGAATGAATAAGAAAATCCATAGGCTTCACGTGATAAACAAATTAAACTACCAAATAAAATACCTGCCCACAAAAATATACTGAGAATTGAATTAGTCTTTTCTAATTTCTCATATTGCCCCTCGTATTGTCGGAGGCAAAAGAAATAAGTAGCTATAGAGATCAGTCCAGATATTGTGGGTAAACCAAGTGGATTGTATTTGTGAGTAATTGAGTTTATTGAGCTTGAGAATATTTCATCTACCAACATTAATCTCAAAGCAACAATGAATAAAATTGCTAAAAAATTGAATTTAAGAAATGAATAGTCTTTTTTCTGTGCAAGTAATGAAAGTATTATTGCTTGAATTGACCAGACAATGCTGACATATTTAATAGGTGCAATCAATCTGACTGAAATGGTTATTAATGCAACTGCAATCGAGAGAAAAAGATTTATATCAGCTTGATATGGATGTGATTTTTTGATTAACCAATTACTAACGAATACATTTGCCGCAGCAATCATCAAACCAGCAAGTCCAAGATATATGTGATCTTTTTGCGGAATTACAGATAAACTCAAAAGCAAGGCCAAAACATTATTTGAAATAATCAAAGTAATATCAAATGCATTCAGTTTTATTCCTTTGATGGCAGATCTGAAAAATGCTATACCAAAATACAGAGTATAAAATGTGAATAAAAAAGCTAAATAAACTGAAATTTGCATATCTGGTTTAGCTGCTTTTTCGGCGGCTGAGAGAAAGCTAAAGCCAGAACACCAAAGAATAAGAAATAAGTAACTAACAATAAAAGTAAGCCATTTAATTGCTTTCCAGCCTGTCCGTGAACAAATATAAAATATACTAGCAACCAGTATTAAGAAATAAGCACCTACAATAATAAAATTACCTTTACCAGTTTCAGAAGCTAATACAGGCGCCAAGAAGCCCCCGAGTACTCCTAAAATGGCAATAATCTGAGAATTAAATCTGAGTGATTGAGCAATAATAAGCGCTGTGATTGCAATATAAGCTAAAAATGCAGTTGGCTGATTTATAAAGTGAAAATTTTCTTTTGCAAACCAAGTTGATAAAAATAAAATACTTTGACCCAATCCAATAAAGCCAATTGAAGCAACTTTGTATTCTCTCTTTTGACAATATTCTCCAACAAGTATAGATAGTGCACCAAAAGAAAATCCCATTAATAATCTAAAAATTGGACCAATCCAACCATTATCAACAGCAACTTTAAAGAGTATGCCTACTGCAAGTAAAACTGTAAAAGCACCAATTACATTAATAAAGCTGAAAGAGGAAAAAAACTTTTTGATTGAAGAAATATTATTTTCTCTATTAATTGAAACGGGTTGAATTCTGCTTTCAATATCAAAATTGTTAGTTTTAGATATTGCATTTGGAATAAATAGATTACTAGTCTGGAAATTATTAGTTTGGGCGAAAGACTCGCTCGATTTATTAGGAGGCTCAAACTGATTAATTGGATTATGAGTAAGAGGTTGAAATAAAGATGAACTTGTGGCTTGAGCTGAAGAAATATTTCCTTGAGCTTTTTCTATCTTTTCAATTGATTCTTCCAGAGATTGAACTCTTTGACTAACTGTAAGTATTAATGATTTAATGGAATTGAGCTCTTGTTTTACTTCGAGAGAATAATCTTTATTTTCCATTGCGAATTCATATTAAAGTACATTAACTTTATTAAGCTTTATTCTATCTTTCTAAATAAAATCTTAGTGATATTCACTTCTCTGAAATAATTAATGCAGCTTACGCAAGTGGCATGATTTTATTTAGTCTCCGAAACAATCCTGAAATGAATTTAGGACAGTACAGGGTGGAATGACAATAAAAACTTCATCTTGTCTTCCTGAGTTTGTCTCAAGAACTATCCCAGTAAACAGAAAATAATTTTTGCGTAACATGAGTAATTATCAATTCTTAAAACAGTATTTGATAATCCTAATAATTGAATTTTGCTAAGTTGAAAACAAATTTTTATGAGTATAAATTCAGACTTTGTAATTACTCAAGATGGAACTCCAACCCTTTGGGATAGCCAAGTGGGAGAGCATCATCATAGCTTGATTGGCGCATATACTGAAGCTAGATATAAATTCGTCGAAATTGCATTGCCAATAATCAAAAGTAAATCAAGAGTTTCTTTATTAGATTTACCATTTGGGCTTGGCTATAACCTAATTGCCACTCTAAAAACTATTGATGATTTAGCACTTAATTGTTTTGTAGATTGTGTAGCAATTGAAAAAGATCTTGAGGTTATTCGCCAAATTGCTCAATTGGTTGAAGATAAGAGTATTTGGAGTCAATGCAATATTGGAAATAAATTAATTCAATACTTTGAAAAAATAAGTTTCTTTAGTAATGGTATTCAGAATATAAGTGCTGACTCTTTTCAAGTAAAGCTTTTGATCGATGACTTGCTTATAGTCTTACCAAAACTAGAAAGTAATTCTTTTGATTTAATCTTTTATGATCCATTTAGTCCGAGAGTATCTCCGTCTTTATGGTCAAAAGATAATGTATTAGTTCATCTAGAAAGAATATTGAACAAAGGTGGAATGCTTATTACTTATACGGCTTCTAATAAAGTCCGAAAAGGTTTATTGGAAGTGGGGCTTAGTATTGCTCCAGGAAATGCGGTTGGAAGAAAAATGCCTGGAACAATAGCCATTAAAGCTAAGCACCAGGACATTATTTTTAATAGTAACTATATATCTCAGGAAACTTTCACTAAAGAAACTTGGGAGAAAATAAACCGATCAATTAGTTATTAGCTAAAGCTATTAATTGACTTTTAAAAGTTCAACTTCGAATTTAAGTGTAGCTCCTGGTGGAATTACTGGAGGAGCACCCATATCGCCATAACCTAAATTTGCAGGAATAATTAAAACTCTTTTTCCTCCAACTTTCATCCCAGCTACGCCTTCATCCCAGCCTTTGATTACTTGGCCAGCACCGAGATTGAATTCAAAAGGCTCTCCTCTATCTAGTGAACTGTCGAATTTCTTACCTGATGGGTAGAGAGTACCAGTGTAATGGACGGAAACGGATTTGCCTGCTTGAGCGGTATCACCAGATCCTACTTTAGAATCTTGAATTTGGAGTCCTGATGAAGTTGTTTGAAAAGCAGCTTCTGAGTTTGCAGTTTGACTATCTGAATTTGACATTGAATTATTTGTTTTGTTTTGACCTGAATTATTTGTAAGATCCGCTTGCTTTGATTGAGTACAGCTAACTGTAAACAAGCTCAAAGTGAGCAAAGATACTAAACTGAGCATTTCTTTATTTAGTAATTTCTTTTTCATAGAAAATTTGTTTTTTAATATTTTGATTTTCTGAGTAGCCAACTAAGCATAATACAAAAATTCTCAAGACAAAATTAATTTCAATCTTGATTAGCAAACGAATTATAAAAATGATGAGAATCTTCGTTTTTTCTTTCTGGTTAAATCTTCTCTGTATGCGAACTTTTTGTAATCAACCTTGTCATTAAATAATAAATTGAAAGAAAAATTGATTTGTTTTCGGACAGGGTCAAAACCTAGAGAAAGTTTAAAGTCCTCTGGGCCTGCCGTTAATCTGATTTGCTGGCTTACCCAATTGTTGCGAGTTACGCTGTATATACCGCCTCCACCAATTGAGAGCCATTTAGACAAATTAAAATCACCATTCATAACAAAACTTTGTTGTCCTTGAATTACTTGATCAAAACCAAATGGTGATTTACCTACTGGGAGAAGCTGTTGATAACCAAATTCAAAGTCTGTGAATTTATGACCATGAACTCTAATCATTGGCCCTAAAGAAGTAAAAAGGTTTATATCTCCAGTAGTATAAAATCTAGCTGAACTGACAGAATCTAGCCTTAATGCTGCATTGTATTTTTCGGTTCCAATATCAATAATCGGTTTGGTACTAAAAGCTACACTTTCTTGAAATCTAAAACCCAAGACATCTTTTTGTCTATTTGATCCTCCAAGAGAATCATTTTGCAAACGACTAAAAAGATTATTTTCTCGATTCCGTAATTCTTGCGAATCATTAATGAAAGAAGCATCAGCCATTGAGCTTATGCCGTTATTTTGCAGAAAATTCCCAATAATAGGAATCTTGATAATTCGATTGTCATTAACTTGTGCAAATTGCTTGGTAATACCACCAGCTGAATAACTATTCCATCCATAAACAAAATTGTTATGTTTAGTTAGACGAGATGTTACTTCTGCCAATCCTCTCCCTTTTGCAGAGCCATATCCTAGAAGAGCCGTATTTTTGAGATCGGAATATTTAAGCATTCCTCCGAAGCCGAGTGAGCTTCCAGTTTGAACAAATGGGGATACATGAATAGCTCTCTTTTTCTTTGGATCACCTAATACAAAACTTAGTTTAGGCCCAACATTAAAATCACCCGCTCCAGTTCTAGGATTATTACCCAAAGTCAATCCAAACATTTGTTGACCGCTTTCCCCTGCTGTCATCACATAGTAAGGAATTGGAATTTTAATTGGAGCATTTTTGAATTTAAGACTAGCCCCTTGAATAATTAAATTGTTTTGAATGCGATCGGGATGATATGTAAGCTTATTAGCTTTAATTGAAAAACTTTGACTATTTTGAGCTAAAGCTTCAATTGGTGCATCATTATAATTTTGTGTCATGCGATATGATTCAAAATTACCAAGCATACCTCCACGAATTTGGATGGGAGAAGCCATTTTAAAATTGCCTTGAGAATAATCAGCCGATCTGTAGTTCTTATTAGATTTGACAATTCCCTCTTTCCCAATAATTGCAGCCATTGGGGTTTGAGTTTTAACGCCATTAAGATAAGTGTCGTTGTTATTTAAATTGATTTCTAAAGACTTGGAAAAAGTAAGCTGATCTTTTCCATTAATTAAAACGTTACCAATTGCTTTTAGTTTTGATTCTTTTGGCAAATATTCAATTCTATCGGCCGAAAGACTTACTCTCTGATCTAATATATTCAATTGAGCAGAACCTTGAATAGTAAAAGATCCGCTGTCAGGATCATAATTAACATCATCACCCTCAAAATGAGCTTTATTCTTGGAAGCTTGATTGGTGAGTGCAATTGGACTTAAATCTAAACGTCCTGTTTCTTTATTTATTCGCTTTTGCCCAAGATTTTCTTCGGTCTGAAGATCTTTCTCAGAATTTTTTTGAGAATTAGCTCTATTCTGAGCCCGTTTTTTTAGTTGTTTATTGTCAACTTTTTCAAATTCGTCTTGTTGTAAAGAGATTAAATCCCCAAGCTCTGGAGCTTCGTCCGCCTTGAGTGGGAAAGAACCAAACAAAATTGCAACAAGCAGAAAAGGTGTTAATCCCTTGCGAAAATTATTTTTTGAATCTTTAGTATTTTTATTGGGAAAAAGCAATTGAAATCTTAAATACTTAACAAGTTTAGAATTATAGCTTCAATGAATTAATTACAAAACTTTATTAGCTATTATAAACTCAATGAATAATGAAGATTTAACAACTGTAAATCTAATTTTAAATTCAAAGAAAGCCAAAGAACAGAGTAAACAAGAATTAGAAGATTTAACCGAGATTTGCCTGAGCAGTGAAACTCTATATGAAGGTTCTGTCTTAAAACTCAAGGCAGATAAAGTCAAGCTTCCAAATAATGAAACCAGCAGAAGGGTTACAGTTTCTCATCCAGGCGGAGTGGTCATAATTCCAATTACAAATGATGGGCTTTTTGTTTTGGTTGAACAATATAGATATGCTGTTGGTCAAAAGTTGTTGGAATTTCCAGCGGGTAGATTAAATCCACCCGAAGATACAATGAAAGCAGCTTTAAGAGAATTGAGAGAAGAAACAGGCTATATAACTGAAAATATTAAATTTCTTGGTCATATTTTCACGGCGCCTGGTTTTTGTAGTGAAAAGCTTTTTATTTATTTGGCTAATGATTTGATCCCTGGTGAGCTTGATACTGATGAAGATGAATTTGTTAAACCTATTCATTTAAGTCTAGAAGAATTGAAGTCGAAAATTCTTAATGGTGAAATTTGTGACGCTAAGACAATCGCAGGTTGGGGATTAATTCAAGGTTTACAGATCTCTTGATGAAATAGTCTTTCTAAAATTCACAAATTTTGATCAGGTCTTTGTAAGATCTATTTTAGTTTTAATGGCTATGTAGGCTATAAATCAATCTAGATAATTATCAAAAGATAGTTTGTTTAAAGAAGTTTGTTTAAAGAGGATAAAAATGACAGCTGGTGGATTTAATATGGGTGGCGATCTTGACCTCTGCGTAAGAGAAGAAGACCGTACTAAGTTTATGGCAAGTGCCAAAAAACTAGCCGCACAAAGAAATGTTTCGGAAAGAACTGTAATTCTATGGTGTTATCAAAGAGCTAATAGTGCTGAAGCTCTTCAACGTATCAAGAGTTGGCTAGAAGAAGAAGACAAAACTGGCAAATGGTTAATGAATTTACCTCAATATGATTTAGAGTCAAAATGATAATTTGTTCTCATATAGTTTGGCTTTGGATGGTGTGTCCTCAATAATTTGTGCTGAATATTTTGTATCAAGTTCAAAAAAGATTTTAAAAGCATAAGGTTTTAGTTAAAAAAAACTCTTTAATTAAGTATTCCTTTTTGTTTCATCTTTAACTTCAAAAATGTTTGTCAAGTAATAATGCCCGATAACGATGATAAGGGAAAAATAATCGATCTTTGGAAACGCTCTCGTCAAAAGATAAAAGAGCGCAGACAACGCAATTCGATCAGAAGATTCATTTTAATTGCTTTTTTTTTAGTGATTAATGGAGGGCTTTTATCATTTAGCTCTTTTCTTGGTTCTCCTGATTTGGCTAATTCAATCTTAATTTCTAGAATGCCGATTTCTGAGCCAATTAATTTGTTAGAGAAGCAAAAAAAGAATTCTATTAATGCTGCATTTATAAATAGTATTGGTGAGCAAAGACATTTTTGGTTAATGGGTTTGGATCTCAATAAAATTATTAAGCAAATAAGAAGCCAAAACCCACTGATTAACAAAATAGAAATAAAACCAATTATATGGGATGGTAGTTTTACTTTGCCTAAGCCTCGACTGATCGTAAATTATGCGGAAGAAACTCCTTGGGCTCGTTCTAATGCAGGTTGGTTACTTACCGCTTCGGGAAGAATAATACAAGATACGCATGATTTAAATTTGGACAATTTATCATTGGCTTCTAATGCCTTACTTGATACGGATAATTCCGAATATGATTTTTGGTCTAATAAGGGAAAACAAATTAAAAATCTCATTTACTCAATTAATCAACAATTACCGGAAATACCATTGCAAAAAGTGGTTTTAAAGAAAGATGAACCAATCATAGTTTTCTTGGGCCATACAACCAATAAAGTATCTGGAAATTTAATAAATACAAACGAATATATAGAAATTTCTTTGGGGAATTGGGATGAACAAATACTTGACAGAGCTTCTAAAATCGCAAGCATAAGTTCTTATATTAAAAAATATGAAAAGCAAATTGCAGAAGTTGATATGAGCACTGGGGTCAAAGCAATAATCAAATTAAGTTCAAAAAATAAAATAGAAAAATTTAATGAAACTATGCCACCAGAAAATACGTCACTAGAAGCTTCGATAAATGATATTAAAAACTCCTCTCAAATCCCCTCTAAAGAACTGATCTCAAAACAATATTCTGAAAAGCTTCAAACTTCTCAGTCTATGAAAGAAACAACCAAGCAAAATTCAAGGCAAAATTTGAGTTCAAATAACAAATCTGCTCAAGAAAACAAACCTTTAAAAATTAAGGAAGAAAGTAAAAATGAAGTAATCAAGTCAAAATCAACGAAAAACTCAAATGAAATCATTGAAATAATTCTTCCTGTAACCAATATAAAACCTCCTATAACTCCAGATAAAAAAGATTCAAATCAATTAAATTCTGATAATCAGAGTCTCAGTAATTCGAGTCCAAATAATTTAAATCAAAATATCCAAAGTCTCGAATTAGAAAAATCTGAAAATGCTAATCCTAAATCATTAGAAAACCCAAACATGGAAAATGTAAACACAAAAAGCAAAGTGGAGTCGAATTAAAATCGAAAATGCTTTATTCATCATCGAAAATTAAAACCGATTCTTTACTCTCAAGTTTCTTACAAAATTTGGCTAATTATTTTTTCTCATCGAGATTTTTTATGCTTTCAAATTTCTCGAAAAAATTTAAACTAATTTATTCTATGGGTTCAATAAGTTCTTCCAAACAAATATTGAACTGTAAAAATAAATACCTTAATAACAATTTAGGTCACAATCAAATCTTTTTCATTTTGCTCACTCTCGGTTTGTTATTCGCAAATCCGACTCTCTCAAAGGGTGAAGTAACAAAATATGACACCAATGCAGTTCAACTTTGCCATTTAGCCTATGAAGTCGCATCGAGAGGTGATTACAATGCCGCATTGGTTTATCTCAACCGTTCTTTAGAAATAGAACCAAGATTTCCAGAAGCGCTTTTCAATTTAGGTTCTATCTCAAAAAGCCAAGGAAAATACGAAGACGCCTATGCTGCTTTTCAGAGGCTCTTATATATCAATCCAGCCGATTATGAAGCAAGGCTTGAAAAAGTATCGGTTTTAATTAGCATGCAAAACTTCAAGGCAGCTCAAGAAGAATTAAATGAAGTACCCGAAAATCAAGAAAGATACAAAAGTGTTAAAGAGCGGCTAGAGGAGGCTGCTGAGAAGTCAAACCAAAAGTCACTTCTTGAGTCTAATAAAGTTGATTTCCAAGTGGCTCCTGAAAAGCAAATCACAAATCAAAATACTCAACACAAAAAAAGCAAAGCCAAAGAAATTTCTTTAAGTTCCAAAGATTTGAGTATGGCAAAAAACGATAACAAATATATTGCATCTAAAAATTCTACGGTTTTGCAATCAATAGAAACTGAAAAAAACAGTAGTAAGAATATTCAAAAAACTGATGCGAACAAAAAAGAAATTTCAAGATTAACTGCAAAAAAAGCGCTTAGTCAGCAAAGTCCTAATCTACTAAATACCAATTCTAATTTAATTAAAACAAAAACAAATCAGAATACAAATGAGCAAATTAAGGTCAGTCAAAAATTAGCCTATTTAGACCCTGCAAAAGGCTTTTATAGCAAGAAAGCTAATAATATTGCTGAAAATAAAGATGAAATAAAAAAATCACAAGAGCAATTATTTGCAGAAAATTTATTTCCTCCCAATTCATTCAATGATTCTGTTGCAAATCCTTTTGCACAAATTTCTATTCCTACAGGCATAACAGTTGATAGTCAAAAGAATATCTATGTTGCAAATTTTTCCAACAATACTATTGAAAAACTTAGTTCGAATGGTACAAACAAAAATATTTTAGCCTCTGGTGCTTTGATTTCAGGGCCATCGGGGTTGATTTATGACACACAAAGACAAAGGCTTTTGGTTTCAAATTATATTTCAGGGACAATTGTTTCAATTGATTTGAATGGTAAATCTCGTCTTTTAGTCAGTGATTTGCAAAAACCATATTCATTATTTCTTGAAGAACAAAGCAATCAACTTTACGTAAGTGAACAAGGAAAAAACGTAGTCTCAATTATTGATTTAAATTCAGTTTCTAATTGAGAAAGCTAAAATAGCCATATTGCTTAAATAAGGTGAAAATATTATTTGGATTAATGTTGGATATTGAACAAATAAATAAATTAAAACAAGGTTTGGCTTTGTTTAATCAGGGTGAGTATTTTGATTCACATGAATTCTTTGAGGAACTATGGCAAGAAGCTGAAAATGAAATACAAAGACAGCAGTTTTTGTTTTTTGTAAGGGTGGCAGCGGCTTCAGTTCATTTAAGCAATTCAAATTTTAGCTGTTTATTTTTATTTCAATTGGCTTATAAACAATTACTTGATGGATTGAAATTCGAATATTTAGATTTAGATCAAAATCTCAATTTAAATTCAAATCAAGATAGTAATTCATTCTCCCAATCTAGTTTTTGCATAAGCACAGAAAGATTGCGTAATGATGTAGAAAAATTGGTTTTCAAACTTGCCAATTCATCAAGAGAGAATTTAGCTAATATTGCAAAAGAAAGATTTTTCTCTATTCAAATAGATTCATAAATTACAAGATAAACAAAGTTTTAAGAGGATTTTCTGGGTGAGACCAATTGAAGAAATAGAAAGAGAAATTGTTGAGGAGTTTGCGAGATTCAATAATTGGGCTGATAAATATAAGCATTTAATTGATTTGGGGAAAGTTGTACCAGAATTGCCTGAACAGTACAGAAAAGACAAATATAAAGTCAGCGGATGTCAAGCCCAGGTTTGGTTATTCGCTGAACTCACAGAACAAGAATTGCAAGGGGGAATTCATTTTTATGCTGATAGTGACGCCTTGATTGTGAAAGGTTTAATTTCGCTTCTGCTCAGATACTATTCTGGTCAAGAACCAGCAATTATTATTCAAAAAGATCCATTATTCATAAATATGATTGGGCTTGACAAGCACTTGTCCGCAAACCGCTCCAATGGACTTGCCGCCATGATTAAACAAATGAAAATGTATTCTTATGCACTCAAAACTCTTCAAGGCCGAAGTATCGAAAATTGATTCAATTTATATCTTAAATATGGGTAATTTATCCAAAAATCTTACTCATTGAAATTTCATAACCAGATGCATTAATTTGTATATTTTCGAAGAAGAAAGTTAAAGAAGCAACATTGTCTACATCTACTCTATTGGATTCTCCAAGTGCTGTTAAAGCTTTAAAGCTTGGTATATAACTCCATGGAATAGAACCTTCATCCAAACAAATTGAAATATCTAAACGATCTTTATGCATCCACCAACTTATCTTAAAACCTTCCGCCTTACACTTAGAATTTTGCTCATTCTGCAGCTTATCATTCTGTGATTTATCATTTTGTACGCTTGATATCAGCTTTGCTTTCTGTATTTGATTATTGGCTTTCATAATTAACTCACCAATTGCAATTTCAAAATCAGATTTTATTTCAGGATCTAAAGCTGGTGGGCATTTTGCCAATATTGAATCAATGACACTTTCTATTGCTTCTGAATCTGGAGTTGATTTTATGTGGCACGATTCTGGAGCATTATATTCGAGGCAAAGTATAATTCGGTCATCAGTTGATGTGGCGCCCATTGATAAATTGGTGAATTCGGAATCTAATAAAGCAGGTATATCTCTTAAAGGCTTTTTAGCTTGGCAAATTTTGTGAAAAACTTCTTCTAGCCATGTTGCGCTAATAGGGTTACTATGAATATCTTTTTGATTAGTGAGCCCATCTGTGTATAACAAAACTCGAGAATAGTCTTCTAATTGATACTCATAGTTTCTATAAGTCATCCCCGGAAACATTCCTAAAGGAAAACCTGAACCACCTTCTAAAAAAATAGCTGCCTGCTCATCTCCAACTTTACATCTGAGTGGAACAGGATGACCAGCTCTAGCATATATCAATTTTCCGCTAGTCAAATTCAAGACTCCATACCAAGCAGTGGCTGAGAGCTCGGACATATTGTTGTGAGAATAAATTGATTCTGAAAGATAACCTAATAATTCTGATGGCGCTGAAAGTAATGATTGTTTAGTAGAAGAAATAGTATAAAGAGAACCTAATATGAATCCCGTTAATAAGGCGGCTGATATCCCTTTAGCATGAACATCTCCAATTAAAATACCAGCATGGCTCGGAGAAATTTCAAAAACTCTAAAAAAGTCACCGCCAACTTCTTTACTAAAAAAACAATGATGTGCAGTTCTAAGATTTGTTCTAGCTACTGCCTGATTGAGAAGTGCTCCTTGGAAAATACTAGCTTCTTCTAATTCTTTGGTAATTGTATTTTTGAAATTTTCTAATTGATTGAGAGTATTCCACAAGCTTTTTTGCTTTTCGCTCTGAATCAATAAATCTTTTATACCGTCGTAAATATAGTCATGATTCGCTTCAAAATCCCAGATACTATCAAAATCAGTTTCTTTTATTAGCTTTCTACTGGACTTATTGGTTATACAGGCTAGAGGTATATTTGTTCCGTATTTATCTTTGATTTCATTGCATAAACCAAATAAATGCTCTAGATCTTCTTGGGCACGATTATCGTTTAAATTCAAGATTACGATATCAGGATCTAAACTCTCTATTTGGCATAAAGAAGGTGAATATTTAAGACTTAATATTTCATAGTTATTGTTTAAATTTTGATCCAATTTTCCGAGATTCGCAGTTCTATTTTTGCTAGATTTAAAAATATCTTCACCTAGAACCAAGAGCAAAGTTAATTTAGTGCCAGTCTGAGTTTGGCTCTGGCTTGGTATTTCAACATGATTAGGAATATAAGATGACTCAGATGTATTATTTAACATAATCGTTTATAAAATAATGTGACATAGTCTAGTCTTTGAGTGGCAGGGCATCATGCTAAGTATTGGTCTAAGTGATAATCAATTAATGAATTAAGTTTTAGGCTCTCTATTTCTTTAGTATTATCTAGGCAAAAATCAAGTTGGTTAATTGAGGTATTAATTTGCTAGTCCAAAAATCACAGTTAATTTAGAAAAGCTTTATAAACCAATTTTATTTTGAATATTTAGAGCCATTCTTATTCGCCAGCTTTGACTTTCATGGCTTTGTCTAAAGCTTCTAATACTCGGCTTGGTTGAAAAGGTTTAATAATAAAATCACAAGCTCCTTGCTTGATAGCTTCTACTACTATGCCTTGTTGTCCCATAGCTGAGCACATGATGATTCTTGCGCTTTTATCAATTTCAATTATTCTTCTTAGAGCTTCAATACCATCCATTTCTGGCATAGTAATGTCCATGGTTGTGATATCAGGATGAAGCTCATTATATTGCTCAATAGCTTCATTCCCGTTGCTTGCTTCGCCAACTACGTCGTAACCATTTTTACTCAAAATATCTTTCAAAACAGTTCTCATAAAGAGAGCATCATCGACGATTAGAACTGAAGGTGCTTTCTTATTCATTGTTTCTCCTCAACTGGCTTTAGCGAATTCATTTCAACTGTGATTGGATCTTTGCAGAAAATCTTCGAAAATCTAGACCGCGGTTTTTTGTCCACTGGGTCTTGATTTTGTCATGTTTAGATTTAGGTAATCACTATAGTCTTCAAATATCGAATCTTTTGATAATAGAAAAACAAAGCGATTATCTTTTCCATGTGAATTTTTCCCAGAAATCCTACCAATCTTTCTGTCTTTACCAGAAATAGATAGGTTTGCTGGGGTTTCTTCAATCAAACTTTCATCTATTGAGACTACTTCTTCGACATCATCAACAACCAAACCAAAAATATCTTTCTGATTTTGAAGGATAATTGCCTTGGGGTTTTCGGCTGCTGCCTCAGATAAACCGAAATTGAATTTCTTCCTCGCATCGACCAATGGAACGACTAATCCTCTCAAATTAATAACTCCAATAAAATAAGATGGACTTCCAGGAATTCTAGAAAGTGCATGAGAATTTAAATTGATTACTTCTTTGACGCATTGAATAGGTACACCCATAGTTTCTTTAACCAGAGTGAAAATTACATATTGCTGATCAACTGATTGATAATCGTGTGTTTTATACTGACCCATATTGCCACCTTACCCATTGATAGAAGACCTAAATTGATTCGGCAACTCGAAATTGTTAATTAACTCATTTTACTCAAGGTCTAAAAGCCCTCTCTCCAGCCCCTCTCCTAAAGTGAGAGGAAAACACGAAGGCAGGCGCAAGCAGGATGCGAAGCTTCATTTGCGCTGAGGAGAGAGTTAATCCCAGTAAAGAGGAAATGATCTTTGTGGAACGTGAATAATTCATAATGCGCAAAATAGTTTTCTTTATACTTGGTTTTCACCCAGCAAACTAAATACTTTTTTCCGCACCTGTTTCAGCAAAGTTAACAAGTATATTTTTCCCTCTAAGCAGCTTGTCAATGCACTAAATACCTATTGGTTTTATTTTAGAGAGATTCCCCTTAATCTCAAGTTCGGAAAGTCTAGGGCTATCCTTCAAATACAAATTAACAACTTGACCAATATTTATGACCATTGATACTCGTCCATCACTGACAACCGAGGCACCATGAACTAAACTCCCTTTATTGACTCGATTGGAAATTGGCTTAATTACAATTTCTTGTTGTCCTAATAAGCCGCTCACTACTAAGCCATATGGTTTTCCTTCATTATCGATAATTACTATATAACATTCCTTGAAATCCGCAATTGGAAGAATATCATTAGCTTCTTCGGCTTCTTCAACTTCATCCATATTGATCTCTTCTCTTTCATACAAACTCAAATAATAAGAATTAAGATATTCGTCCAAGTTGATCAAAGGAATAATTTGCTCTCTAATTAAGATTGCTGCGCAAGACCCCAACATAAACAATTCCTTTTGAAGGTTTAAATGACATATTTCTTTGATTTCAGGAATTGGAATTGCATAAAGTTCTTTTCTGATATTCTCAACAACTAGCGCTTGGATAATTGAAATCGTAGAAGGTATCGATAATTTGATAGAAGTACCTTCGCCACAAACCGAGCTCATTGATACTTGTCCACCCAATGATTGAATTTTGGATTTCACAACATCCATGCCAACACCACGACCAGACAAATCGCTAACCGCCTCAGTCGTGCTAAATCCAGGTAAGAAAATTAAATTCAATAATTCTTGTTCAGATAATAAATCGGCTTCTTCCGGACTAATGATATTTTTTTGAATAGCTTTTCGTTTTATTGCAGATGGATCCATTCCCTTTCCATCGTCAGCAATTGTTAAAAAGACCTGATTACCTTGGGAAGAGGCTTCCATACGGATTGTGCCTTTGCGTTTTTTGCCATTCTTTTCTCTCTCTTCAGCAGTTTCAATACCGTGATCAATGGAATTACGCACTAGGTGAGTAAAAATATCATTCAAATCATCCACCATTAAACGGTCTATTTCAGTTTCTTCGCCAATAATTTCTAGGGTGACATCTTTTTGCAGTTGACGAGAAATATCACGAATAAACCTAGGGAAACGGTTGAAGACTTGGTTGATGGCAACCATTCTTATGCCAGTGACCAAATGCTGAATTTGTGTGGTTATTTGGTGGAGATATTGAATCGTTGATCTAGTCTCTATGTTGATTGACTTACCTATTGTCAATCTCATTTTGTTGTGATTGATTACAAGCTCTCCTACAGCATTCATGAGGGATTCAAGAGTGGCCATATTCACTCTAACAAAGCTCGTTTTGACATCTTGTGTTTTATTATCCTGAACCTGGCTTTGTTCTTTATAATCATTTTCTTCTTCGTTAGCCGCTTTTTTATTTGTATTTTCAATAATTCCCGAAACATTTTGTAAATCATTTGTTTCCGTAACAAAGGCTGAAGGAATATCAGGTAAATCAAAATCCATTTCCTTGACTTCAACCTTATTGAGCTCGCATGCATCACAAAGAAAATCTAAAATATTTTTGTGAGAACCTTTTAAAAGAACAATAAATCTCAGAATAAAACGCTCTTTTAGGCTTCCTGATGAATTGACCTCTGAAGAGATTAAATCAAAGATTTCTCTTGGTGCGATATTTTCACCCATGTTTTCTCTTAGCTCAATCTGAGAAGGGGTAGAAAAAACGACATGACCTAAATAATCATTTAAATTATTTACTAAATTCAAAAATTGTTCTTCAGGATTTTCAACTTCCTCAGAAAGTGATATAAACACTTTGAAGGCTTTAAGTTCATCCCTTACCAGCAGAGCTTTTTCATTGCTAGATAATAAATCAATGAAATTTTCTGGGAAATGAGAAATTGCATCGAGCGAAGAATCCACCCTCTCACTTTTTTCAGAATATCTATTGACTAAATCCTCTTTGTCAATTAGATCAGTACAATCAAGAGAATCCAATTTTTTAGAGTCAATATCTTCCTTAACTTGCTCTAAAAAAGCCTTCTCTGTTACTTCAACTTCAATAATGTCGCAAACATTCAATAATCTCTCTTTGATTTTTTCAATATCTTGAGCGGACCTGATGATAGCCGTTAGCCCAGTCAGTGCTAAATTGTGATCATCAAGGATTTTATCTGGTGTTGGTAAGCTTTCAATTATTTCGCCTTGCTTTTCTAATGCCTGGGTTGCCATAAAAGCTCTAACTCCGAGCATTGGACAATCGTCAGCAAACTTAACTTTTATTTGTAATTCCTTAACAACTCCTTGCGTTCTAGAAGATGATATTGAAGAGGATATATCGTTCTTGGGCGGAACTTTATCCTCGTTTTTTTTAATTGAATCTGTTTGGTTTCTGGGTAGCTCTTTTGCATTTGCTTGTTTATTTAAAGGGCTTGCAATTTCTTTTGTTTCTTTTTTTGCTGATTTGGGATTACAAAGTGATTTTAGTAAATCTTCCAACTCATGACTAAGAGCTTCTGATAAAACCGTACAAACTGTGCTTTCTTCGGGGTTGACTAATAAATAATCGAGTATTTTGAATAAAGCATCTGTCGCTTTAACTTCAACTTGTATAACTTTTTCACTTACTGATTGAGGGTTTTGGCGATAATAGTCAAACAATTCCTCCATTTTATGGCAAAGCCTAGAAAGTGAATTAAAGCCAATAGTGGCTGACATTCCTTTGATCGTATGAACTATACGAAATATTTCATTGATGATTTTTGGATCGGATGGATTCTTTTCTAAATCGCCAATAAGTAAGCTAAGGTTTTCTAAATTGCTGCCAACCTCGTCAAAAAATAAATCTAAATACTCTTCCTGTGCCATTCTATGTATGTAACAAGAGCGTTAAAAGCCAAAATTTGTAAAGCGTTTGAATCTAAACTATTTTGAATGAATAAATAATTAAAACCTATGGTTTATATACCCCTAACTGGCTTTCAGCTATATATCTGCTAATGGATTTAATCAAACAAATAAAACTGGATCTTTCACATAGCCTTTCCTCTTCACGGTTTAAGCATATTGAAGGAGTTGCCCTAATGGCTAAAGAATTGGCTACAACTTATGGGGCTTGCCCTGAAAAAGCCGAACTGGCAGGTTGGTTACATGATATTGCCAAAGAATATAAAGCCAAGCAATTACTCGATGAAGCTGAGCGATTCAAATTGAATCTCGATCCGGTTGATGAATTATCGCCGCATCTTCTACATGCCAGAGTAGGAGCTCAAATTGCAAAAGAGAAATATTCAATTATCGACACTGAAGTTTTGAGTGCAATGGAGCAACACACTCTGGGCAAGCCAAGTATGAACATATTAGAGCAAATACTTTTTGTTGCTGATGCAATTGAGCCAACTAGAAAGGCTGAATGGGCAGATCCAATTAGAAATAAATTGAAATCAAATGGCTTGAATGTAGCGATTGTGGAAGCATGTAAAAATACAATTCATGAAATTATCACCAAAGGACATTTTCTTCATCCTCTAACAGTAGAGACTTACAATTTTTATTTGAATGAAACTATAGAAGGGAAAATTTAAAAATATAAAATAATCGCATTTTAAACTTCTACTTTAGCTTCAGCTTTTGCAACAGGTGAGACTTTTACTTTAGGCAAATCTAGTCCTTTAAACTGAAAATAAAACTCTGACTCATCCCTTTTGAGCGTAAGTTTTTTGATGTCATAAACCAAGGCTTCACGGCTATAATCGCTCATTTCAAAATCAACAGTATTGATTATGCAATCTGTTGGGCAGACTTCAGTGCAAAGTCCGCAAAACATACACAAACCTTGATCAATATAAAATTCCTGAACTTTCCCCTTAGCCGTTGGGTCTGGAATAACTGTAATGCATTGATCAGGACAAACTTTTTCGCATTGCTTGCAAGCTATACATAAATGCTCACCAGTCAATGGGTTTACATTCAAAGCCAATCTATGTCTGCTAGTCGGATAAAGGGTTGGCATCTCATCTGGATAAGTTGTGCTAACTGGATCTCTGGTGCTTTGCATAGCAACAGTTCCCATGCCAATAGCAATATGACTAAAACCTTCAGCTATTTTCTTGAAAGTATTTTTTGAAGCGTTTTTTTCTTCTATGGGGTTTTGTGACATTTGATGATGCAGTGAGTGAGTCAGTGAAGATGAAATGGATTTTTTCAATACAAATAAAAACTACAAAAATTTTTAATTCAATGTTCTAAACTTCTTGAATAATAACAGAGCAAGTCCATTTAGAGCTGACCAAAATGATTTTGATTTGCTTGGATTTTGTTTGTAATAGACCACTTGCAAGAAAGAAGAAGATAGTGTGAACTAAGCTCTAGTACAGGAATTTGAAATAATGAGAAAAATCGACCTAAGAAAAGATAGAGCAGAAGAGATAAACAAAATTCAAGAGGAAATGGGGAGTTACTCCTAAATGTTTAATAAAATGCTTTGCGTATTTGCCGAGGAGAAGAACCAAAAACGATTCTATGTTTAATTGGGTAAATAGGCGATATTGTGAAATTCTTTATTTGCTGGACTTTATTTCCAAAACAATCAGCATTTTCAGCAGAAATCATTATCGCCATTTTTGACAATTAAGCACTACCTTTCAGCTAAATGAAGTAAAAGTCGAATTGAAATATAGACTTACAACCCCATCAATTCAGCATTGAAGTTTTGAATTAGGCAGTCACTACTTCTTTCATAGAATCTTGAAATTAAAAAACAACTCCTTAAGTTCCTTCTTTATTGAAATTGATTTGATAAACGTTTTTGTCAGGTCTCAAAAGAATTTTGAAGCTAGGTGTGACTACTTAATACTGGAATAGCAATATTAATAAAGTTATCGTTCTAAAATTTGTTTTTTATAAGATTGATTAATAAAGAACTTATTAGTTTTATAGATATTAAGTGTAGACTTTGCAAAAAAATATAAAGAATGAATGTTTTTAAACTGGTTCTGCGTGAACTGAAATAAATGCTCTCGAATAATTACTTCTTATATTGTCTTCAATTCGATCGGTAATAGAATGTGCTTCCTCAAAACTCATATTCTTGTCGAGGCTAACTGTTAAATCAACAAATAAATTGGCTCCAGATTTTCTTACTCTCAAACTTGGTATTTGTTTAATTTGTTCTATTTCAGACATTATTTTGAGTATATTTGGTTCTACACCTTCAGGAGCTTTATCCATTAGTTGATCAAAAGCTTCTTGTACTAATTTAATACTTATCCAAAATGTCCAGCCCGCAACTCCCAAAGCCGCAATTGCATCTGCCCATGCAAAACCACAAACAACTCCGATCAAACCAATCAAAACTGCCAAAGAACTATACATATCACTTGCAAAATGCATTGCATCAGCAGCTAAAGCCTGACTATCATGCTCTTTGGCAACTCTTTGTAATTCTCTGGATCTAAAAAAATCTACGGCAATTGAAATTAAAACTACGGAAAATGCCCATATATTAGGTTCAATCTCGGGATGACCTTTACCAGTATAACGATGAAAAACTTCCAAGCAAATCCAAATACAAGTAATCCACAATAAAATAACTTCTATTAATGCAGAGAAATTTTCAATTTTTCCATGTCCAAAGTGATGCTCTTGATCTGCTGGCTCGGCCGACACTTTTACGGCCCATAAAGTAATAAGTGCTGCAAATAAATCTATAAGTGAATGTGCTGCTTCAGCAAGTATCCCTAAACTATGCGTTTGAAAGCCAACTATTGATTTCAAAGTAGTTAAAAGTAAGGCCGCAAAAAAAGATGAGAGGGCAACTTTACTTACTATTCCATCAGAATGAGGATGTGAGTGTGAATGCATTTTGAATTCAGGAAAATGGAATAGTAGAGTTCTTAATAATTTTACTTTTATTTATTTTATTTCCTCAACATCTCACAAGAAATTCAGAAAGCAAGTTCTTATGAGCGTTAGTATTTTCAAAAGCGTTATCATAAAAATCAAAAACAAAAAAGAAAGGAGCAGAAAGTATCTGAACTAAAATCAAATACTTTCATCGCTCCTTATTTTGTTTTTGGTGAGTTTAGAGTTGTGATTCTATTTCATCTAATTGACTAATTAATTCACGCTTCTTAGTTAAAAGAATAGTAGAACGAAGATCTTGAATTTGAGTAGCTAATTCTTCTACAACATATCTGAAAGTATTTTCTAAAGAGCTTAATTGAACTTTCAATGCATTTGAAGAAGTATCTTTATTTCCACTTCCTGATGATTTTAGAGAAACTGCTTTTTTAGTTTGAACTTTTTTACCAACTAAACCAACAGATTTTTTCTTATTGCTACTGATTTTATTGCTTGTAGCTGCTTTCTTGTCAGTTGTTGATTTGGATTGTTTTTTAGCTCCACCAACGGATTTGGTTTTAGCATCAGTTTTCTTCTTACCTTTTGAATCTGAAGAGGCAGAAAGTTTAACTGGTTGCAAAGAAACAATCTTTTTACCTTTTGATTTTTCTAATTGAGCGGTAACGGTTAGACGAATTTTTGGGGCATCTGGTCCAGGTGCGCCATATTGTTCTTGTGAACCATCTTCATACTTAACTAAATAACGTGGCATATATAACTCCGAAAAATAATTATTAGTAATTAATACTTCTCCATTGTGCCTAACTAATACTCTTTTTTACAAGTACCTATACAAAAATATTTTAAAGAACATCAAGAGAAAGGATAAATTATTTACTTCCTCTTGATTGAACTTGCTCTTTGAGAGATACTTTTCAGAGGGTATTTTAAAGGCTGGGTACTAAATCATATTTTGCATATAAACGAGCATAATATTCCAGAATCATACGATTACTTGTAAATTGTGACTCCGCTGATAATTTAGCCATTAGCATTCTTCTTCCCCATTCTTGTTTATCGTTATAAAACATGGGGATTATTTCATCTTCTAAAGTATTCATTAGAGAATGATAGTCTTTTTCATCTTGCTCTTCTGTTGAGCTAGGAACTTTATCATCCCCTATGACCCAACCAGTTTGATTTGGAATATATCCTTCAACCCACCAACCATCAAAAGTACTAAAATGCAATGAGCCATTCAGTGCGGCTGACATCCCAGAAGTTCCAGAAGCTTCTAAAGGACGTCTTGGACAATTGAGCCAAATATCAGATCCCTGTTTCAATATTCTGGATAATGCAATTTCATAACCTGGCAAAATAACTAATCCAGGCAATTCTCTACTTAAAGCTAATATATCATTAAATAATTCATGTCCATCTCTGCTGGCTGGGTGGGGTTTGCCAGCGAAAATCAATTGTATTTTTTTATCGTCTAAAAGCTTTTTTAGTCTTTCTTTATCTTTGAGAATTAACCAAGGTCTTTTATAATCAGCAAATCTTCGAGCCCAGCAGACGGTCATAACATCTTTATCAAGCAAAATCCCCATTTGCTCCCGAATATACTCAACTAATTCATTACGCATAAAAGACTTGCGTTTAACTGCTTCTTCTGAAGTCTTCACATCTTTATATTCAGGATCTTGCCAGCTTTCTCTGTGAATGGCATTTGTAATTGCAATAATTGGACTTGAACCTTCCACCCAATTCCACATTTTGCGTGCAGTGTCTCCATGAAGTTGAGCAACCCCATTAGAAAGTCTGGCCAATCTGAGCCCGGCTACTGTCATGTTGAATGGGCTACCACCAATTGATTCAGCTTGTTCGGACGAAATAGTATTTGGAAAACAACTCATCTTCAGCATTAAGTCTAAAGGATGTTCTTCATTACCAGCTTTGACAGGAGTATGAGTTGTGAAAACAATTTTTTCTTTTACTTTTTTCTGTGCTTCTTCAAATGTATAACCTTGCTCAATCAATTCATTTATCAATTCAAAACCAGCTAAAACGGCATGGCCTTCATTGAAATGATAAGCGTCAGCATCAATTCCTAAAGCACGAAGAACTTTAACTCCACCAACTCCGAGAACAATTTCCTGAGCCAGTCTGGTAGCTTGAATTCCTTCGTATAAGTTGTGAGTAATAGATTTTGATAAATGATCATTTTCGGGCAGGTTTGTGCTGAGTAGATATAGTGGGCAAGTACCGAAAATATTTCCAGGCAATTCATAAGCAGCTACTTTGACGTCATGATGATGAATTTTAACCGTGACTCTTACGCCAGTATCTTTGAGGAAATTGTAATGTCTTTGAGAATATTGAATGGCAACTTGACCATTACTTCCAATAATTTGATCATAATAGCCATATTGGTACATTAAACCTATAGCCACCATTGGCAATTTGAGATTACCAGCTGCTTTTATGTAATCACCCGCCAAAATACCTAAACCACCTGCATAAAGGCGCAAAGATTGATCTATACCGTATTCCATGCAAAAGTATGCAACTTTAGGCTGATATACAGTAAGTTGAGAGGAATTGTTTCTTTCTGATATGGCATTATTGGTTGAATCGGTCATTGTCTGAGTAGTTTGCATGTTGAGTTAATTGTTGAAGTGTTTGGCTGAAGAAAAAGAAAGATTAGATTGGCTATATTAATTTATTCGTTGATAGTTTTGAATTGTGTGACTATTTCTTTTGACAGAATTAGCCAAATTCAGATTTGAAGCAAAATTTCAATGATTTATATTCCTTTTGAAAAAGCTTTATTGGGGATATATTTTCATTCCACAATAAATTTCTGGCATAGCTAATTTAAATGACTGATGAGAGTGACTAAAGATATGAAATTAATATATAGCCTAGAAATATTTCACTGAGATACTAATCATTATAGGGATATTACTAGTTTGCAATTAGATCCATTTTGAGATTTAAATTTAAGGACTATCTCGAATTTAAGAAAATATTGCCTCACAATTAAAGTTTGGCTTTTTAAGTATTTCGGAGAAAATCTCCTTTCTATATTTATTACAATAATAATTACTGGGTAAGTTAAGTATTAATATTTGATAATTAATTGATTGAAGAATTGAAAAATAATTCAAAGAGAAGAGCAAAATAGTTTTTATCTAAATTAATTGGCGGGATTTAACTATATGAAAATAGACGGCTTAAATAGTGGTGTTGTTGTTGACTATGCTATTTTTCTGCAGCATCAAGAGAAGAAAAAGCTAGAAAAAAACAAAAAGACAGAGACAAAAAAGAAGAAAAGAACTTATTCATTATCAATGGATGATGAAGATTATTCATTTGATGAAAATTTAACTGAAACTGCTGATTCGTCATCTTCAGCAAATACTTCAGCTGGCATTAGTACTGGATTAGTCAAAAGAAGAGAATCTGAAAATCAACACGAAGAAATTTTATATAGCTATTTATCGCTCAATTCTTCTTTTCCTACTTCTCCAGAGGAAATGCTTGAAAGTGTCAAAAACAAATTTCTGCGTTCTCAAATTAATTTAATTACTTCAATTCAGACTTCTTATAAATTGATGAATCAGCCGGGAGCCTTTGAAATTATTCAAAAAAGAATAGAAGAAATTTCTGGACAATGTAGGCAAGCGCAATATGAATATTTGTCAATTGCGAAAATGCTAGGTAAAAAATCGGGTAAAAATACAGGTCAAACTTATCAAGATTTATCTGAAGAGTCTTTTGTTTTTGATTCAACTAAGCAATTAATGAGTTCTATTTAACTTAGCTTTTTTTACTTAGCTTTTTATTAGTTCTTTTAAGATTCATGTTTCCAATCTGCGTATTGTTATTATTTCTCAACTCTAATTAGACGGTGACACTTGCTAATCACACCCAAATTCGAAGGGGCATTAGCAAGGAGGTTTCAAAATCGCTTGCAAGTAATTTTGGATGTTTTTAGGAGCCCCTTAGAAGAAATATACTAGTTACAATCATATGCCTCGATAATAAATACACCACAGAAAACCTGAATGATTCTTCCCAAAACTGAAATGATTGATACTAATAAACATACTAATCAAGAGAAACAAAGTCAAGAGATTACGGCTGATGAGCAAAAGCAAATTGATTATTTAATGAGTGGCAAGGCCGAGATCTTACCTGGTGGACAAAAGGTCTTATTACAGAAAATCCGCAAAGCCAAAAGCGAAAAGCGGCCTCTGAGAGTCAAATTAGGCATTGATCCAACTGGTGCTGATTTGCATTTAGGACATACAGTTTGCCTTCAAGCGCTAAGACGGTTTCAAGATTTAGGTCATCAAGCGGTTCTGATTATTGGTGGATTTACTGCGCAGCTTGGCGATCCAACTGGAAGAAATGAAGCTCGTCCCCCGCTTACAAGTGAGCAGGTTAAGCAAAATGCAGAGACATTTCTTGATCAAGTAAAACGAGTTCTTGATTTAAGCAAAGTTGAAGTTGTGAATAATGCTGATTGGTTGAGTGATTTGAAGCTTGGAGAAATTTTAAAGCTTGCAAGTACTACTACTATCAATCAATTAATTGCTAAAGAAGCTTTTGGGGAAAGGCTTGAGCAAGGTCATCCGCTTTATGTTCATGAGCTTTTTTATCCGATTTTGCAAGGATATGATTCTGTGATTGTTAAATCGGATATAGAAATTGGTGGTCAGGATCAGCGATTTAATGTTTTGGCTGGGCGTGATATGCAAAAACATTTTGAGCAAGAACCGCAAATAGTAATGCTTTTGCCTCTACTAATCGGCCTTGATGGCAAAAAGAAAATGTCCAAGACTTCAGATAATTACATTGGACTGACTGAAAGCCCTAATGAGATATTTGGGAAAACTATGAGTTTGCCAGATTCACTGTTATTAGATTGGTATCAATTAGTGAATTCCAGCTCACCTGAAGAAATTGAGTTAATTAAAAATCAATTGGCAGAAGGCGCTAATCCACGTGATATCAAAATGAATTTGGCTTCTAAGCTGGTTGAGCTTTATTATTCCAGCCATGAAGCCCAGGCGGCCAAAGAAGATTTCATTGCTAAATTTCAAAAGAGAGAGATACCAGCTGAAATTCCTAAACAGCAATTTGTATCTGGAACGTCATCTACAACTATGTTATTAGATTTAGGTTGGGTTCAATCAAAAGGAGAAGCAAAGCGATTAATTCAAAATGGTGGAATCAGAATCAATGAACAAAAGATTTCTGAAGATATTCCGCTTAGAAATGGTGATATCGTTCAA
>Ga0208362_1000116_pt1 | contig 25815 bp, 21 predicted proteins | sample LakMenEpi13Oct10_FD_150693 | JGI IMG/M metagenome (GOLD analysis project Ga0208362, IMG submission 150693) | Freshwater microbial communities from Lake Mendota, WI - 13OCT2010 deep hole epilimnion (SPAdes) | ecosystem: Environmental > Aquatic > Freshwater > Lake > Epilimnion/Euphotic zone ... | reverse complement strand
CTTCCCGTTCCGTCAAAGCCGATCCCAAAAAGCCCGCCGCTTGAGATCGCGTCGAGCGCTTGCGTGAGTTGGTACTTCGGTCCTGCAGGGTCTGCGTTCGGATCAATAAAGGCGATCAGTCGCTCCTTCTGATAATCCGCAATCAAGAAGGCCCAAGCGAACGGCACCGCCAGCACGCCGAGTGCGGCGAGCGCGGCAACCCAGCGCGTGGCCACACCGTAAAGAAGTAGTGCACCAAAAAGTGCGGCAAGGATGATCACGGCGGTCCCTGCGTCTGGCTGCACCGCAACCAAGAGGAACGGTGCCGCAACAACAATCACAGCGAGGAGCGTTGCGTTCAGATCGTCTGGCTGTGCATTATCACGTGTCAGCACAGTGGCGAGCGCCACAAGCGTCAGGATCTTTGCAACCTCGCTCGACTGGATGGCGATCCCGAAGATCGCGATCGCGCGGGAGTTTCCCCCCGAGTCTTGACCGAAGATCAACGTTGCAACCAGCAGCAGTAGATTTGCCGCGTAGAGCGGCCATGCAAACGTGCGGATCCAACGCCAGTTGATTGCAGTGGCGGCGGTAAAGGTGGCGAGCCCGAGCAGTGTCCAGATGATGGAGCGTAAAAATATTGACGAGAGGCTCAACAGCTCTTGGTCGTAGCTCCGTGCATTGATCCACGCCATGCCGATTCCGGAGAGCATCAAGAGCAACATCCCAGAGGTTGCAAGCCAATCCATGCGACGGACGATGCTGCCGATCCAACCAGCTGCACCGAACGGCCCACGCGTAACTGAAGATCCGAGACTCATCGCCGCCTACTCGCCCTTCGCCACCTACTCGCCATAGTAGTTTCCGATCGACATTGCGCCTGGGATTCTATAGTCGCGCCTGAAATCGTACTGCAGCTGCAAGTACCGCTTGAGGACTTCAATCGCTGCGTTGGAGGCGGTGTTTGATCCGTGCATGAAAACCACATAGGCGAAGTCAGCATCGGTGCGGCTCCAATCATTCGTTGGGGCCACAAAGCCTGAGATCCAGTGGTGATATGGGAGTCGACCCTGCTTATCGCGCACACCGTACTCTGCCGTTCCCGTCTTCCCTGTAAGGAAGAGTGGGAGCTGCCCGAGATTCTTTGTCATGAACTCATTCGTCACCACAAGTCGCGACGCCCGACGCATCTCAGTCATGGTGCTGTTTCGCATCTCAACGCTCGCTGCAGCAACAGGCGCCGCGGTCTCAGCAAGCGTCCCGTCGGGTTCGCGAATCTCAAGGACGACATGCGGCTTCCAGAGTGTCCCACCGTTTGCGAGCGCTGAAAAAGAGTTCAGAACCTGCAGCGGTGTGGCGAGGTCATACCCCTGCCCGAGCGCCGATTGCAGCACTTCACCGTCATATAGGGTGCGTCTGATCGCACTTCGCGCCCAGTCTTGATCTGGAACAAGCCCGCCAATCTCGTTCGGCAGATCAATGCCAGTTGGACGTCCGAAGCCCCACGCTCGTCCGCAGTCGGCGAGCCGATCGATCTTCAGACGTTGCGCAAGCTGATAGGTCACAACCGCCGAGCTATACGAGAAGCCTTGCGCTGGGGTGAGCCTGCGGCCAAATCCGGCACGATTCCATTCGTAGAACTTCTGATCGCCAACTTCTAGGTATGGAAGGGAGGCGAGCGTCTCCTCTTCCCGAACAACACCTTCGTCAAGCGCACACGAAAAGGTCACCAGCTTGTACGTGCTCCCTGGCGGAAAGTGGGATCCGGTTGCATGGTTCAGCAGTGGAGCATTCTTGTTGTCAAGGTACTTCTGGTACTGCTCCGTGGTGATGCCCGCCGAGAAGAGATTGTTGTCATAGGTGGGGAGTGATGCCATTGCAATAATCTGGCCGTTCTGTGGGTTCATGCTCGTCACTACACCCTGCCTGTTTCCCGCTGCCTTCACTCCCCAGCTAAGCGCATCAAACGCCCGCTGCTGCGCCTCAGCATCAATCGTCAACACCACACTCTTTCCAGCAACTGGAAGTTTAGTGACGCCAAGTTCACGGATCTCTCGCCCCTGGACATCAATTTCAATTTGGCGAATGCCCGGCGTGCCGCGCAGCACCTCTTCATAACTCTGCTCCACACCTGCGCGACCGATGTAATCAAGTTCGTTGTATCCCGCTGCAGAGAGTGCGCTTAGCTCAAGGGCATCAATGCGGCCAACGTAGCCCACAACTTGACTCGTTAGCTCTCCGAGTGGGTATGCACGTCGTGCTTCAAAGAGCGTCTCAACGCCCGGCAGTGCGGCGCGCTCTTCTTCAATGAATCGTGTGATGCGCTCATCGACGACGCTTGCAATGCGCACAGGTTCCCAAATAGATCCAGTGGCGCGATCAAGTGTCATGGTGATTCGCACTGGATCAATATTGAGGATCTCTGCAAGACGCTTCACCACGCCTGGTCGAATCGTGAGCGGTAAATCTCCTGGTCGAATCTGCACAGCGTACGTTGCAATATTTTCTGCAAGGACGCGACCTGCGCGATCAAGGATCAGCCCGCGCGGTGGTGCAATGATCTCTTCGATGATGCGGTTACCGTCGCTCAGTGTCGTGATGCTGCGTGTCGTTGCGCCGTCACCGCTCGCTTGCACCGTAACGAGTCGCACACTGAGGAGTCCGCCAATCAACGCCGTAAGGACAACGGCGGAAGCGTAGCGAAGTGGTCGACGAATTACGTGAGTGCTACTCATGTGTTATCCGAGTCGATCATCGAGCGGCCGCTCGCGTAGTTGCGCGTCGCGGCGACGTGCGCCAACGAACGCTCCAAGAGTTAGCAGCGCAACATTTAGTAGGAGTCGAAGTGGCTCTTCCTCGCCGCGTGCCCCTCCAGACTCACCCAGCAGTCCTCCGGCAAGGGCGAGGAGCAGCTCTGCTGCGGCGAACCCCGCAAGTCCAGCGGCGCTTCGCCTCACCCATCCCGGCGCGGCACTCCCGCGGGCGCTGGCAGCGACGAGTGTGGCGGCAATCAGTGCAGCAGACGTGAGGCCGAGGGGTCGCCAGAGGAGGGTGTCGATCAAGAGTCCCCCGATCAGTCCTCCGGCGAGGAGTACCGGGCGGCGCCTTGGGGTGCTGTACAAGAGCGTGAGGAGGAGTGGCAGGCTGATCCATCGGTCAAGGCCAACCTCTGGAAAGAGGCGTGCCTGGACCAGCGCACTCGCGATGAGCACAGATAGGAGGAGCGTGCTGCGGTTCACCATGGGGTGAGGATACTCCTGTTCCACGTGAAACGCGCCGCTGGGCTGAGTGAGCCCCTCCTGCTACACTCAACCTGTGGGAGAGGTCATAGAACCAAGGAGCCTCGGCCGTGCGCAGGTCATTGTCTGTGCCAACCAGAAGGGCGGCGTGGGGAAGACCACTACCGTTCTCAATCTTGCGGCGGAGCTCGCCTACGCAGGGCACAAAGTCCTTGTCGTCGATCTTGACCCCCAGCGAAACCTCACGAGTGGCCTCGGCTTTGTTACACCCCAAGGTGCCCCAACCGCCTACGACCTCCTCGTTGGACGCCGTCCAGCTCACGAACTGGCCCAGCCGACCTCCATCCCGAACCTCAGCCTTATCCCAGGCTCCGCCGATCTCGCGGGGATTGACGTCGAACTCGCGGCGGGAGATGAGACCGGGGAGCGCCAGCTTGCTGCGGGCCTGCGGCTGGCTGGTGAGGCGGAGGTTGTGCTCGTGGACACCCCTCCCTCCCTCGGTTTAGTAACAATCAGCGCCTTTGCGGTGGCGGATTCGGTGCTCGTCCCCGTGCAGTGCGAGTACTACGCGCTCGAAGGCCTCTCCCAGTTGATGGCAACGATCCGCCTTGTCCGTGATCGCCTCAACCCGGATCTAGAGGTCAACGGCTTCCTACTCACTATGCTTGACCCACGCACCAAGCTCGGGGGAGATGTGGTGCGAGAGGTGGAGAGTCACTTTGGGGAGCTCGTCTACCGTGCTCGAGTGCCCCGCTCCGTGCGCCTCGCCGAGGCGCCGAGCCATGGCATCTCGATTCGCAGTTATGCACCAGGGAGTTCCGGCGCAGAGTCGTATGCTCAGGCGGCAAGCGAGTTCGCAATCCGCGTCTTTGGGAGTGCGGCGTGAGGAATAGGGGGGTTTGACCGTGGTGAAGAAGGCAAGCGGACTCGGACGAGGCCTCGGGGCGCTCATTCCAGAGGCGGCGAGCGCTGCGGGTGCCGTCCGTGCGGGCGCGCTCGAGATCCCGATCAGCAAGATCAAGGCGAACGCCTATCAGCCACGAAGCACCTTTAACCAAACGGAGCTTGAACAGCTCGCCGAGAGTATCCGGGAGCACGGCGTTATCCAGCCGATCCTCGTCGAGGAGGGGGCAAACGGCTTCACGTTGATCGCGGGTGAGCGTCGCCTTCGAGCATCGAAGATCGCTGGCCGCACCACAATCCCTGCGGTCGTACGCACAGTGGACAATCAGTCACGCCTTGAACTCGCGTTGATTGAGAATGTTCAGCGCAGCGATCTCTCCCCAATCGAAACCGCGCAGGCATACCGCCGCCTTGCGGACGAATTCGGCATGACGCAAGAGCAGATCGCCACTGTTGCAGGGAAGGCGCGGGCCACCGTCGCGAACACCATGCGCCTCCTTGACCTCACCGCTGGGGTCCAAGAGGAGGTTACGGCAGGTCGTCTGAGTGAAGGGCACGCCCGAGCGCTCGTTGGCCTCCCTGAAAGTGAGCAGGCGTGGCTCGCGCGTAGTTTCGTGCGCGATGGCGTGACTGTGCGAGGTGCTGAGGCGGCCGCTTCAACCATTCGAGAAGCGGGGCGCGGTACAATCAGCACGAAGAAAACGCAGGGAACTGCATCAAGCGGCGAGCTTACGGCGGTCCAACGCGGACTTGAACAGGCACTGGGGACACCAGTGCGGATCAAGCCTGCGGGGGTCGGGGGTCAGATCGTCATTGAGTACTACTCGGCGGAAGAACTCGCAAGACTTGTCGACCAAATCAAGGGGGAAAAGTAGTGGCGGGTAAGAAAAGCGGTACCGAAACCGCAAAAAAGGTGGATAAACCCAGTTCTTCATCAAAATCTGCCACTTCGGCAGGGAAGAAGGGGGGCGACTACGGTGCCTCCAGCATCCAAGTCCTTGAAGGGCTTGATGCGGTCCGCAAGCGTCCAGGAATGTATATCGGCTCCACTGATGAGCGCGGCCTCCACCACCTTGTTTATGAGGTCGTAGACAACTCTGTTGACGAAGCGATGGCGGGACACGCCACGCGCATCGTCGTTCGCATTCATAAAGACAATGCGATTGAAGTAATTGACGACGGTCGCGGCGTTCCTGTTGGCAAACACTCAACTGGAAAAGATGCGCTCGAAGTCGTGCACACCGTGTTGCATGCCGGCGGAAAGTTTGGCGGCGGCGGATACAAAGTTTCTGGTGGACTTCACGGCGTAGGTGTCTCCGTTGTCAACGCACTCAGCGTGAAGCTGCGCGTGGAATCTGCACGCGACGGAAACGTTTGGATGCAAGAGTACGAACGCGGCAAGCCAAAAACAAAGGTTGCAAAGATTGGCGTTGCGGGCACACGACGCGGGACGCGCACCATCTTCCATCCGGACCCTGAAGTCTTCTCCACCACTGAGTACTCATTTGAAACGCTTGCGAATCGTTTGCGTGAATCTGCATATCTCAACAAAGGTCTATGGCTCACGTTGATTGATGATCGCGCAGATCGCGAAGCAACATTCTACTTCCAGGGCGGCATCGTCTCATTTGTTCGCCACTTGAATCGCCGTCGCAAGACCACCCATGATCGACCCGTTTATTTGGAGCGCGTCGATGGCACCACAAGTGTTGAGGTTGCATTCCAGTATCAGAGCGACTCATGGTCTGAGACACTGCTCGCGTTTGCGAACAACATCAACACCGTTGATGGCGGAACGCACGTCACCGGATTCCGTGCCGCACTCACCAGCTCGCTCAACGACTGGGGCCGAAAGAATGGTGCGATCAAAGACAACGACCCGAACCTAACTGGTGAAGATGTGCGTGAAGGGTTGACCGCCGTCATTTCCGTAAAGCTCGTAGATCCACAATTTGAAGGCCAGACAAAGGCGAAGCTCGGCACCGCCGAAGTGAAGGGGATTGTGCAGACGGCGGTCAACGCTGGACTCCTGCAATTCCTTGAAGAGAATCCGGGCGACGGCAAAGAGGTGATTCGACAAGCGCTGAATGCGGCGCGTGGTCGCGAAGCGGCGCGCAAGGCGCGCGACCTTGTGTTGCGCAAAGGTGCGCTTGAAGGGAGTGCGCTGCCAGGAAAACTTGCCGACTGCCAAGAGCGCGATCCGGCAAAGTCAGAGCTCTACATTGTGGAGGGCGAGTCAGCCGGTGGTTCCGCAAAGCAAGGACGCGATCGCCGCTTCCAGGCAATCTTCCCGCTGCGCGGCAAGTTGCTGAACGTAGAGAAGGCGCGCATTGACAAGATCTTGGGGAGCGACAACATCCGCACACTGATCGTTGCGCTTGGCGCAGGGATCCAAGACAGCAGCAGCTCCTTCGATCTTGCGAAGCTTCGCTACCACCGCGTGATCATCATGACGGACGCAGATGTTGACGGTGCGCATATTCGCACGTTGCTGCTCACCTTCTTCTACCGCTACATGCCCGCAATCATTGAAGCTGGCTACCTCTACATTGCACAACCACCGCTCTACCGCATCAGTACTGGCAAGGAGACAAAGTACGCATCCTCCGAGAAGGAGCGTGACGAGGCGGTTGCCTCCTTCAAGACGAAGAACGTCAACGTGCAGCGCTTCAAGGGACTCGGCGAGATGAACGCCGAACAACTCTGGGAGACGGCAATGAATCCTGAGAATCGCGTCTTCTTGCAGGCGCGCATTGAAGATGCGGCGGCGGCCAATGAAATCTTTGAGATGTTGATGGGCGAGCGCGTGGAACCACGTCGAGACTTCATTAAGGCTGAGGCGCGCAAAGTCCAGAACCTTGACGTCTAATCAGACACACCACATCAAACCAAGCCAGACATCAAACGCATAGAAGGGAGGTGACGAAATGGCGAAGGGTCCAACAGGGAAGGGTCCGGTAGATAACGGCGCAGACGGGATTAGCCCGGGCGGCGTGAGCGTCACCAGCGTGAAGTCGATCCGCATTGAAGACGAGATGCGCACGAGCTACCTCGATTACGCCATGAGCGTGATCGTGGCCCGAGCCCTTCCAGATGTGCGTGACGGCCTCAAGCCCGTCCACCGCCGCATCCTCTACACCATGGGCGAGATGGGCCTCTCTGGAGGCTCCGCGTATCGCAAGTGCGCCGCGATCGTCGGTGAAGTCATGGGTAAGTACCACCCACACGGCGACGGCGCACTTTATGACGCACTCGTCCGACTGGCGCAGGACTTCTCCATGCGCCATCCACTCGTTGATGGTCAGGGAAACTTCGGATCCGTTGACGGCGACTCCGCCGCTGCAATGCGCTACACCGAGGCACGACTCACCGCAATCGCCGGTGAGATGCTCGCCGACATTGATCACGACACTGTTGACTTCACGCCAAACTACGACGGCACGCAGAAGGAGCCGAGCGTCCTCCCATCGCGCATGCCAAACCTTCTCGTCAACGGCTCGTCAGGAATCGCCGTTGGAATGGCGACAAACATTCCGCCGCACAACCTTGGCGAGATTGCCGACGCCGCGATCGCACTCGTCGAGAACCCACAACTCACCGCCGAAGAGTTGAGCGCGCTCGTCCTTGCGCCGGACTTCCCAACAGGCGGCGTCCTCTACCGCTACGACAATGTCAAGAATCCACTCACCGGAAAGTCGGAGCGCGTGGACGCGATCCGACAGATGTACGCGCACGGTCGCGGACGTGTTGTTGTGGAAGGGAAGACGAGCTTCGAAGAGGCACGCGGTGATCGCACCGCAATCATCATTCATGAGCTCCCATACCAGGTAAACAAGGCAACACTCGTTGAGAAGATCGCCGACCTCGTGAAAGAGGGGCGTATTGAAGGGATCTCCGATCTCCGCGACGAATCAGACCGCGACGGAATGCGCATCTACGTTGAAGTAAAGCGAGACGGTAATCCGCACAAGGTGCTCAACAAGTTGCTGAAGCTCACGCCACTCCGCGCCGCGTTCAGCATGAACATGCTCGCGCTGGTTGATGGACAGCCGCAGACGCTCTCACTTAAGTCGGTGCTGCAACACCACATTGAACACCGCCGCATCATCGTTCGCCGCCGCACCGAGTTTGAACTGAAGAAGGCACAAGAGCGCGCGCACATCTTGGAAGGCCTCAAGATTGCGCTGGACAACCTTGATGCAGTGATCAAGACGATCCGCGCCGCCGCAGATGTGGATGTTGCACGCGAACAGTTGATGGCCAAGTTCAAACTCAGCGAGCTGCAGGCGCAGGCGATCCTCGACATGCGACTCGCGCGGCTCGCCGCACTCGAGCGCAAGAAGATCGAAGACGAGTACTTGGAAGTGCTCGCGCTGATCAAGGAGCTGCAAGATATCCTCGCCAATCCAAAGCGCGTCTCCAAGATCATTGCGGCGGAGTACGCGAAGATGAAGGAGAAGTTCGGCGACAAGCGCCGCACGCGAATTGCCCAAGATGCAACCCGCGAAATGTCTGATGAAGATCTCATTGCCGACGAAGACGTGGTGATCACGATCAGTGGTCGTGGCTACATCAAGCGCCAGCCGCTCACCGCATACCGCCAGCAGCATCGCGGCGGGAAGGGCGTGCGCGGGATGACAACCCGCGAAGAGGACGCAGTGAAGTCGCTCCAGGTTGCGAACACGCACGACTGGGCCTTTTTCTTCACGAATAAGGGTCGCTGCTTCAGCACGAAGGTGCACGAGATTCCAGACGCGTCGCGTCAGAACAAGGGGATCCCGATCGTCAATCTTCCTGGCGTACAGGTTGAGTCCGGCGAAGTCCCGGTTGCAACGGTGATCTTGCAGAACTTCAGTGCGGGTGGCTACCTCGCCTTCTCCACAAAAAAGGGTGTCATCAAGAAGACGGCGCTCGAGCAGTTTGAGAAGGTGCGCTCGTCGGGAATCATCGCGATCACCCTTGATAAGGGCGATGAGCTTGCGCAAGTGATCCCAACATCTGGTGAAGACGACATTGTTCTCGCCACGCGACAGGGTCGCATCTGCCGCTTCCATGAGAAGGAGGCGCGACCGATGGGGCGCTCCGCTGGCGGCGTCATTGGCATCCGCATCGCTCGACAGGGAGACCTTGTGGTGGCCGCGGCGGTGGTGGAGCCTGGAGCCGACCTCCTTGTCCTCACCGAGACCGGCTTCGGAAAGCGCGTCCCGGTTGGAGCATTCAGCCGCAAGCACCGCGGCACCCAGGGCGTTCGGCTCATCCCTCTTGAGGGTCGCAAGACCGGGCCTGTGGTCGCCGTTCGCCAGGTGAGCGAGGCGGACGAAGAGGTCATCCTGATCAGCGCTGAGGGACAGGTGGTGCGCACGAAACTCGAGTCGATCGCCACCCGTAATGACGGCAGCTCTCAGGGTGTACGTGTGATGTCCCTCCGTGAGGGGGATAAGGTGGCGGGGATCGCCGCCTTCCGCACGGGACTAGCAAAGCGCGACGCAGACGGCGAGAATGAGGAGGCCCCTGAGGGGGAGGCCAGTCCCCCTCGTGCGAAAGTTGCAAAGGTCACGGCCAAAGCGGCACCTAAGACCGTATCCAAAGGGAAGGCGAAGCCAGCGGCTAAGGTGAAGGCGAAGACGGCGAAGGCGACAACGACGAAACCTACCAAGCGGCGATAGGGATCGGAGGACGGCGATGAGGGCAGATTCGATCGACGTCTATACGGGGAACGCAAACCCGGAACTTGCGAGCAAGATTGCACGCTATCTCGGCCGCGAGCTCGGCAAAGCCGAAGTGTTCGCCTTCGCCAACGAGAACATCTTCGTCAAGATCCTCGATAACGCGCGTGAAAAGGACGTCTTCATTGTGCAGCCAACCTCGCGGCCAGTGAGCACCTCCATCATGGAGCTGCTGATCATGATTGACGCATTCAAGCGCGCCTCTGCTGGACGCATCACCGCCGTGATCCCTTACTACGGATATGGACGCTCTGACAAGAAGGATCAACCACGTGTGCCAATCACCGCCCGACTCGTGGCCGACATGCTGCAGGTTGCTGGCGCAAACCGAATCCTCACGATGGACCTCCACCAAGGACAGCTCCAAGGATTCTTCAACGTGCCTGTTGATGAACTCACCGCAGTGCACATGCTCTCCAACTACATCAGGCAGAAGGGGACCGAGAACCTTGCCGTTGTGACAGACCTTGGTTTCGCAAAGCGTGCGCGCACCTTTGCAGAACTTCTAGATGCACCGCTCGCAATCGTGGAGAAGCGCCGCGAAGGGAATGATGATCATGCCGAAGTGCTGAACGTCATCGGTGACGTGAAGGGGAAGCGCGTCGTGATTGTTGACGACGAGATTGACACGGGCGGAACGTTGACGGAGACGGTCCGCGCCATTGAGAAGGCCGGCGCGATTGAAGTGATTGCATGCGCAACGCACGGGGTCTTCTCTGGTCCCGCAATCGAGCGCATCAATGCATCATCAGTTCAAGAGGTGATCGTCACCGACTCCATCCCAATGCCTGTTGGGGTGAGTAGCCCAAAGATCAAGCGCCTCTCCTCTGCTCCACTCTTCGGCGAAGCGATCAAGCGCATTCATCTTGGTGAATCTGTCGGTGCACTCTTCGGCAAAGAGGCGTCTATGGCTGAAGAGATGGTCTTCTGGGACGGCGAACATGCTGGTCTCCCATCAACAACGAACGGGAACGGCCGCGCGGCGATTGGAGCCGCGGGCGCAAAGCGACGCGCGAAGTAGCCATGACACTTAAGCTGCACCGTCCGGATGAGCGTGGCGTCATCACCTCACACGCACCAGAGAAGCGCGCAGATTGGCGCGCCACCCTGAAGAGTCCGCGCTGGAACGCTGCACCACTCAAGAATCCTGAAATGAATCCAACGAGTCGCCCTGCGAGCGTCGCCTACTGGCTCGTGCTCGGCGTCATCACCTTTGGAATCCTGATGCTGGGGTACGGCTCCGGCTTCTGGCGCTAAGGCTCGCTCGTGGTGTTCGGCTTCCTCTCACGTCTTGTTGACTCCAACGACCGTGAGCTCAAACGGCTCGCTCCAATCCTTGACGCCGTCAACGCGCGTGCTGACGAGATGGAGGCGACAAGCGCCGAAGAGATCCGCGGGCGCATGGAGGCGATCGCTGCAGACGTGCGAGCGCGAAGCGGCGACGATCAGAAGCAGCGACTTGAAGAGGTGCTCCCAGAGATCCTGGCCGCCGCTCGCGAGGCGGCAAAGCGCACGATCGGTCTACGCCCGTACGACGTGCAGATCCTTGGCGCGATCGTCCTTCATCAAGGAAAGATTCCAGAGATGCGCACTGGCGAAGGGAAAACGCTCGTCGCTCCGCTCGCCGCTGCCGCGAACGCCCTCACAGGCGACGGCGTACACGTCATCACCGTCAACGACTACCTGGCGCGACGCGACGCGCAGTGGATGGGCCCACTCTTCTCCTTTCTCGGCATCTCGCTCGGCGTCATCACGCACGACGCCTCGTATCTCTACGACGCTGAGTTCAGCAGCGGCGAAGAGCGCACGGCGCGCCTGCGCCCCGTTACGCGGAGGGAGGCGTACGCCGCCGACGTCACCTACGGCACGAACAACGAGTTCGGCTTCGACTACCTGCGAGACAACATGGTCACCGAGCTCGAAGCTCGGGCGCAGCGTGGTCACGCCTTCGCGATCGTGGACGAGGTGGACAACATCCTCATTGACGAGGCCAGGACGCCACTCATCATCAGTGGCCAGGCCGCCGAATCGCAGGATCTCTACCAGGTCTTCGCGAAACTTGTCCCTCGCCTCAAGGAGCGTCCCGCTGGCGCGCTTGAGGGTGGTGACTATTTTGTGGACGCAAAAGATAAAGCGGTTTCACCAACAGAAGAGGGTGTCTCGAAGATTGAGAAGGCGCTCGGCGTAGAGAACCTCTACAGCGGCGACCCACTGATGGCCCGACACTTTGAGTCGGCACTTCGCGCACACGCACTCTTCAAGCGCGACCGTGACTACATCATTGAGGACGGTGAGATTGTCATCGTGGACGAATTCACGGGACGCAAGATGCCAGGCCGCCGCTGGTCCGAAGGACTCCACCAAGCGGTTGAGGCGAAAGAGGGGCTCCGCGTCCAGCGTGAATCGGTCACGATGGCCACGATCACCTTCCAGAATTACTTCCGTCTCTACAAGAAGCTCGCCGGAATGACGGGTACGGCAATGACAGAGGCGGAAGAGTTCAGCAAGATCTACAGCCTTGACGTGACATCTATTCCAACGCACCGCCCAATGGTTCGCGTGGATGAACCCGATCTTGTCTACCGCACTGTCCGCGCAAAAGATGCGGCGATCGTTGCGCACATCAAGGAGCGAAGCGCGGCTGGCCAGCCAGTGCTCGTTGGCACCACGTCTGTTGAACGCTCGGAACACCTCGCCGCAATGTTGAAACGGGAAGGTGTTGCGCACAACGTCCTGAACGCAAAGCAGCATGAGCGCGAGGCTCCAGTGGTTGCGCAGGCGGGTCGACCGGGAACCGTCACGATCGCCACAAACATGGCTGGTCGCGGAACTGACATCAAACTCGGAGGAGACCCTGTCGGTCTCGCCTCCGAAGCCCTGCGCGTTAAAGGGTTGAATCCCGCCGAAGTAGATCCAGCGATCTACGCCGCAGCACTCGCCGATGCAGAACGCGTATGCGCATCCGAGCGCGAGGTGGTGCTTGCAGCGGGCGGCTTGCGAATTGTTGGCACCGAGCGACACGAGTCTCGCCGTATTGACAATCAGTTGCGTGGACGAGCGGGACGACAGGGTGACCCTGGCTCCTCGCGCTTCTACCTCTCCCTTGAAGACGATCTAATGAAGCGCTTCGCCGGTGAACGTGTCGTCGGCCTGATGGATCGACTCGGCTTTGACGAGAGTCAGGCGCTTGAATCCGCAATGGTGAGTCGTACCATTGAGGGGGCGCAGACGCGCGTTGAGGGGTACAACTTTGATATCCGAAAGCGCGTCGTAGAGTTTGACGACGTCATCAACATGCAGCGTGCCACGGTCTATGGCGAGCGCGATCGTGTGCTCCGCGGCGAAAACCTCACCCTCACCATCCAAGATGCGCTGCACGGTGAAGTGCGCGCACTCGCCGTCACCCACTGTCCACCGGGGCTCACTGGTGAGTGGAACCGCAGCGCGCTCGCCACAGAACTGAAGCGCCTCGGCATTGAGCCACCCGCGTCGCTCGACACCCTTGTTGAAGACTCACTCTTGTATGAGGCGGTGGACGCCGCAGCGGATGCTGCACTTGAGAAGAAGGCGGTTGAGGTTGGTGAAGAGCTCTGGCCGCGCGTGGAACGCGCCGTCATCCTGCGCAGCATTGACCAACTCTGGGTGGAGCACCTTACTGAAGTTGATGATCTTCGCCGCGGGATCGGGCTGCGTGGGCATGCACAGGTTGACCCGCTCAACGCCTTCAAAATTGAAGCATTCAAACTGTACGAAGAGTTTCAGTCGCTCATTCGCGTCAGCATTGGCCGTGCCGTCTTGCGCGTCAGCCTAGTGCAAGAGCAGCGCGCACCTACGCCCGTAGCCGTGAAGACCGTTGGCGGGAGCTCTGAGGCGGCGGTTGCCACTCCGTCTGCATCCGCTACGGCAACACCCTCAATGAAGGCGGGCCGAAACGACGCCTGTCCGTGTGGCTCGGGGAAGAAGTTCAAGAAGTGCCACGGGGCATAGCCCCTGCTACGATCGCGAACGTGAAGCAGCAAAACCCCGTCGTCGCCTTCGTGCGACCGAGTGAGCGCCCCCGGTGAGCGTCGACGCTGCCGGTCTGCGCGACCTGCTCGGACGTATCGAGGCAACGTCGGGGCGTCTTTGACCCAGCCGTAAAGGGGGCGCGTCTCGCCGAGATTGAGACGCAGATGCTCGCTCCAGGCTTCTGGGACGACCAGCGCAGCGCCCGTCGACTCGCCCGTGAGGCGGAAGGCCTGCGCGAAGAGATCACGCGCTGGCAGCAACTCACCACCGCCGCGCGCGACCTCGGCGAGCTCTTCGAGCTTGCAACCTCCGAAGGTGATGAGGCGCTCCTCGCCGAAGTCTCGGAGAAGAGTGCCCGGGTAGAACAGGACTTCCAACAGGCACGCACCTCACTCCTCTTCGCGGGCGAATACGCAGATGCAGATGCGATCGTCACCCTCCAGGCCGGCGCAGGCGGAACCGAAGCGTGCGACTGGACCGCCATGCTCCTACGCGCGTACATGCGGTGGGCGGAGCGTCACGGATTCGCGCACGAGATTGTTGACTTTACCGAAGGTGAAGGCGCCGGATACCGTAGCGTTGCCCTTGAGATTCGCGGTCGAAATGTGTTCGGCTGGTTGCGTGCAGAACGTGGCGTGCACCGGATGGTGCGCATCTCTCCATTTGATGGACAGAAGCGACGACAGACCACCTTCGCCATGTTTGAAGTGATCCCAGAGGTTGAGGATGATCAAGACGTGGTGTTGAATTGGGACGAGATTCGCGTTGACACCTTCCGCTCCAGTGGCGCGGGTGGTCAACACGTCAACAAGACCGAGTCGGCGGTTCGTCTCACGCACCTTCCCACCAACATCGCCGTGTCAAGCCAGAATCAGCGCTCGCAGATGCAGAACCGCGAGACCGCGGAGAAGATGCTGCGGGGTAAGTTGATCGAACTGAAGATTCGCGCGCGCGAAGATGAGCTGGCACGCGTGCGCGGCGAGACCGTAGTCGCTGGCTGGGGGAGCCAGATTCGCAGCTACGTCTTTCACCCGTATCAGATGGTGAAAGATCACCGCAGTGGTCACCAGACTGCAGATACCACTGGCGTGATGGACGGCGACTTTGACCCCTTCATCCTTGCGGAACTTGAACGGCTGGCGATCGGCGCACCTGTGGCAGCGGCGGGGCCAGACGATGAGTAACCTAGAGCCCATGAACACTGATGGCTCTGCAGAGCTTCTGGCAGTTGAGCCGGTCGTTGCGCTGCGAGGCGTCCGCGTTCAATACCCAAGCGGACACACCGCACTCGCCGGCGTCAGCCTCACGATCAACCCTGGTGAGTTCGCCTTCCTTGTTGGGCCTTCTGGCGCGGGGAAGTCTTCGCTGATCGGCCTCCTCGTGCGCGACGTGATCCCCCTCTCTGGTGAAGTGCATGTTGCCGGACACGCGGTACACACCCTTCAGCCGAGCGAGGTCCCCTACTTGCGTCGACGTGTTGGCGTGGTCTTCCAAGACTTCCGACTCCTGCAGCGACGCACCGTTCGCGAGAACACCGCATTTGCGCTGGAGGTCACCGGTGCGCCACGCGAAGAGGTTGACGCCGCTGTTGAGCGCGCCCTTCGCATTGTTGGGCTCACTGCGCTCGCCGAGCGATATCCCGACGCGCTCTCGGGCGGCGAGCAGCAGCGCGCCGCGATTGCGCGCGCCATTGTTGGCAACCCTGAGCTGCTCATTGCCGATGAGCCAACCGGAAACCTCGATCCGCTCATCAGCTGGGAGATCATGGAGCTGCTCGGGCAGATCAATCAGCTTGGCGTCACCGTCCTTGTCGCAACACACGATTCAGACGTAGTCACCACACTGCGCAAGCGTGTGATCGGACTTGAGGGTGGACGCCTTATCCGCGACGAAGCGCGTGGGACATACCATCGTGCAGGGTGAGCGGGTGAGCGGTGAAGGGGGTCGTTCGTGAGTAGGGCACAGAACGGTCGACTGATTCGCCTGAGCGTCTCCGCCGCGTTGAATGGTCTCTCACGCAACAGGCTCGCCACGGTTGCCGCCACCATGACCATGACGTTGATGCTGCTCGTCCTCGCCTCAGTCCTTGTGATTCGCGCTGGGCTTGATGCTGCGCTCAGCTATGCGGACTCCAAGGTTGAGGTGGTCGCCTACCTGAAGGTCGGCGCCTCCGAAGAGCGTGCGAACTCACTGCGCAACGAGATCCTCAAGATCGACGGAGTGAAGGAGGCCACGTACATCACCGCTGATGAAGCGCTCGCTGCATTCCGTGAGCGGCTGAAGGAGCGCGGTGAGCCAGACCTCACTGGTGAGCTTGAGCAGAACCCGCTCCCCGCAAGCTTTGAGATCGCGCTGGACAGCCCAAGTGAGACGGCGAGCGTTGCAGACGCACTCAGTCGCCTCCCCTCTGCCGCGCTCTTCTCGCGCATCGTTGATGGTCGTGCCGTTGCGGAAAGTCTTGCCAGCATCACTTCGGCGCTTCGTATCGCCGGCCTCATTGTCCTGATTGGATTCTCGTTTGCCGTCCTCGCCGTGGTCGTCAACGCGATTCGCCTGGCGATCCTTGCGCGAAGTGATGAGATTGCGATCATGCGCCTTGTTGGCGCAACGTCAACCTGGGTGAGACTTCCATTCATCATTGAGGGGTTGATCATTGGGGGCGCGGGTGCGCTGATCACCCTCTTCATCTTCGGAATCCTTGGTGCTGGGATCAGCACCGTCATGCTGAACCTCTTCCGTGTCCTACCAATCGAGACGTCTGGAATCTTGCTCGGAGAGGTTGCAATCACGGTGTTGCTTGCCGGGTTTGGGCTCGGCGCACTCGGTGCACTACTCTCACTTCGTGGTCGACTGAGCTCATAACAGCGTCGACTTAACTGGTAGCGGCAAGGAGGGCGTGTGCAGCAACGTTTTGGTCTGAGCGGTAACGGACGTCCTCCACTCGTGACGCGCGCAGGGGCACTCCTTCTCGCCCTCCTTCTCGCTGTCGGCGCATACAACCTTGGCTACAACAGCGGCAGTAGCGCAGCCGGCGTCACTGGCGCATCTGGGGCGATTGATCTCTCCCGATTCAACGAGGTGCTTGACCTTGTAGAAACACGGCACGTTGGCGACAAGAGCGAAGAGACCCTCGTTGACGGCGCTATCAAGGGACTCGTTGAGTCACTGAATGATCCGTACTCGCAATACCTCACTGGCGAAGAGATGGATGCGCTCGTTGAGGGACTCTCTGGAAGCTTTGAAGGGATTGGCGCAGTGATTGAGAGTCGCGGTCCTTCAGGTGAAGCCTGCACCACGCTTGGTCCAGACTGCTATCTCCTTGTGGTCTCACCAATTGACGGCTCGCCCGCGAAGGCTGCAGGTGTACAGAGTGGCGACCGCATCACGCTCGTTGACGGTCTCACCGTAGATGGTGAGACGTTGGATGAAGCGGTGCTTCGTGTTCGCGGAGCGAAGGGGACAAGCGTGGTGATCACGATTATCCGTGGTAATGCGGCCCCGCTCAATCTGACAATCATCCGTGACGTGATCACCGTCCCTGCTGTTGAACCCGAGATGCTCGAGACATCAGACGGTTCACCTGTTGGCTATCTGCGCCTTGCGGAGTTCAGTGAGGTTGCGGGCGATCAATTTGATCAAGCGCTACAGGAAGTGGTTGATGCAGGTATCACACGAATCATCCTTGACCTACGAGATAACCCAGGCGGCTACCTCTCCACCGCACTGCAGATTGCGAGCGAATTCATCGCTGATGGCGTGGTCTACATTGAAGAGACGAGTGATGGGGAGCGCGATGAAACTTCAGCCAACGGTGGTGGTATCGCAACGGATCCTACGATCAAGGTTGTGGTGCTGATCAATAAAGGGAGTGCGTCCGCGAGTGAGATTCTCGCCGGTGCGTTGCGCGATCGCGGCCGCGCGGTCCTCGTCGGTGAGACAACCTTTGGCAAGGGTGTGGTGCAGACGTTTATCGACCTCAAGGATGGCTCTGGGTTGAAGCTCACGATCGCGAAGTGGCTCACACCGAACGGCACCTGGGTGAACAAGGTGGGGCTCACCCCCGACTATCCGATGCCAGCACCGGCAACTCCTGGTGAGGGTGATCCGGCCCTGAAGAAGGCCCTGGAACTCCTCAAGTAGCGGGGGTACGGGCGGATGCGCGCCACCCCTTGCGCCTTGCCCCGCTGAGCCGTATCGTCTACGGCAGACGGAAGGAGGTGGTGTGCAGTGTCAATAGACAGTTGTACGACCGCCTCTCGTGAGGTCGGCGAATAACCGATCCCGAGAGCGGTAACGTTCTGAGAGGGCGCTGGCCGCAAGGTCAGCGCCCTTTCTATTCGCACCAGACCGCGGGCTCGCGCCGCTCACCCATAAAGGAGGTCTCATGGCTACGAAGAAGTCGCTCGTCATCGCTGACGGTACGACGCTGTCTTCGAACCGGAAGGCCACCCACGAGTACGAGATTCTCGATCGTTTTGAGGCGGGTGTGGTGCTCACGGGGACAGAGATCAAGTCCATTCGCGCGGGGAAGGCAGACATCGGTGACGCCTACATTCGTCTTGACCAAGGCGAGGCGCGCATGATCGGCATGCACATTGCCGAGTGGCCCGGTGCTGCCAGCCAACAGCACGAGCCGAAGCGGACGCGCCGACTCCTCCTCCACAAGGAAGAGATCATCTCAATCGGCACCAAGGTGAAGGTGAAGGGGCTCACGTTGATCCCGCTCCGCCTCTATTTGAGCCGAGGTCGCTGCAAGGTTGAGATTGGCCTTGGGCGAGGAAAGAAGGAGTTCGACAAGCGCAAGTCAATCGCTGACCGAGAAGGAAAACGTGAAGCGGAGCGTGAGCTCTCCGACTGGAAGCGCGGGGGCTAGTCGCCGCACGCGCCAGCGTGTAGAATTCTCCTCTTGGGGATGCGTGGTTTCGACGGGAAACCGCACCTTGAGAACGCGAGTCGAGGTTGCTATCAGGCCTCGTTAAACCGGTAGCAAAAAGAAGTAACTGGCAATCGCCAGCCTGCTCTCGCCCTCGCTGCCTAAGGCAGTAAGGTGAGCGTGGAAGCGGCCCCCGCTTCGCGGGCCGTGGAAGCGTCATAAAGCGAAGCTGCAACAGTGGTGAGTGACACATAGCCACTGGTCAAGCCCAGTTTAGGGGCATGTGACTCGGTTGAGGGTCGATCCGGCCTGTGGGAGCGCCTCAACTCAGACTAAACCGCAGGACACGCTCGTAGTGGTCTCTTGGCAGGCTTTTCGGACGAGGAGTTCGACTCTCCTCCATCTCCACCAATCGCACACGCCGCGCCGTCGGCGCGCGCCTACTTCAGCTCAGCGAGCCTCGCCTTCGCCATTGCCAACAGAAGCTTCTCATCGATCTCCCAATCGTTGGGGATCGTTATCGTGTACTTCAGTACACGGAACCCCTTCAGCTTCGGGGCGAAGCTGTTGATCACCGCGTGGCTAAACGGGTTAATTAACAGGTACTTTGCTGTTGCAGATGCGCCGAATACGTAGTCTTTCTCGGTGCGCAAGATTGGCTGATTCCAGGAGATCACGAGCTTCAGCTCTGGATACGCCGCGCGCAACACTTTGAACATGCCCTTTATGGTGCGCGCCTGCTGTGGCTCAATCGTCTTGAAGTAGTCCGTTGGCGTTGCGTGTCGATGTGCCGTGGTCGAGCCGCGGGTGAACATCACCAGCGCATTGGCATGCGCTTGTGAGAATCCGTAGTTCTCTCGCAGGTGTGCGATCTGCTCTGGGTAGCGCTTCCCTGCAACACTCTTCATTACCGCAAACCAGTGTTTCATCGGTTCGCCATAACGTTTCTCAATTGCAGGGAAGTGCGCTTCCCGTTTTGGATCTCTTGTCGGCATGATGGCCGTTCGCTCGTTACGCCGGGATCACGACCACGCGGCGTTCTGGCTCTTCACCCGCCGACTCGGTTGCAATCCCAGGTGCGCCTTGTAGCTCCATGTGCACCCAACGTCGCTCAAGCGCGGTCATTGGCTCGAGCTGAACGGCGCGACCGGTCTCCCGAACTCGCTCGCCCGCCTTGCGCGCAAGTGCGCGGAGCTGCGCTTCACGTCGACCGCGATACTCTTCGATGTCTACGGTGACGCGCGCCCACTCGCCGAGCTTGCGGCTCAACATCAAGTTGACAAGGTGCTGGATCGCCTGAAGACGCTCGCCGCGTCGACCAATCAAGCTGCCGAGTTCTTCCGCCGCTTCCGGTGACGTGCCCGCCACATTCAGCACGGTCTCGGAGCCTTCGCCGCTCAGGCGAATCTCTGCCTCAAAGTCGAGGTGCTTGATCAGCGTCTCGAGGATCTCCTTGCCGCCGGCAATCATCTCTGGTGTGGTCTCGCTGCGCTCGCGGCGCTCGCGTGGCTCTCGTGTCTCGCCCGCTTCACGCGGCGCTCGGGCTGGCCGATCAGCACGTTCAGGGCGCGGTGCTCGTGCGGGTCGCTCCGCACGTGCCGCTGGTGCACGCTCTGTTCGTGCGCTGCGTGCCGGTCGCGGCTCGGAGTCGCGTGGTGAAACGTCGCGGGGTGCAGTTTCTCGTGGTGCTGCGGCGCGTGGTGCAGGTTCGGTCGCGCGCTTTGGCGTGCTGCCTGCGATTGCGCTTGCTGGTGCTGCAACGATCCGCGCTGGCTCAGCACCCATCCCGAGAACGCCCTTGGAGCCTGGCGCAATGATTTCAAAGTCGAGATCGGCGAGTCCAACCTTGAAGGATTCGCATGCGATCTTGAGCGCCTCTTCCACGCTCTTGCCTGTGAACTCCTGGTATGCGCTCTCGCTCGCCATTATCTGCCCCCTCGGCGACCGTGTCGGTCGCGCTTCTTGGCCGAACGGATCGTGGCGGCCGCAGATGCGGCGCGGTCAAGATCCGTGCGGGATTGTGGTGCCCCTTCAACCACGTCGCCCGCCGGAGCGCTCTCCGGCATCGCCACGGGGAATCGCGGTGCATGGTTCACGGCGAAGGCCGGAGTCCACCCAAAGAGTGGGAAGAGTCCGCCGTAGCCGAGGATCAAATACTGCTGCGCCAACGAGAAGACCGTGGACGCAATCCAGTAGATAAAGAGTCCTGCCGGCAAAATACCGCCGTACAGGATTGAGATGAGCGGCAGGATCACCAGCGTCTGGCTCTGCATTGCCGCTGCTGGATCGCCCTTTACCGCGCCGCCCTTTGGAAGCGTCATGCGCGTCTGCAGCACCTGCAACAGTGCGCTACCGAGCGCGAGTGGGGAGATGCCAACTCCGAGAAGAACGAGTGGTGCCCATGGCTGCGAAACATCGAGTCCGCCAAGCCATCCCACTGTTGTGTCAAAACAACGGACACCGTCAGCGAGGCCGTTCACGCATCCTGGATCCAGGACCTGGAATCCGAAGATGCTCAGCATGGCGCTTGGATCGCTCGTCTTAAGTCCTTGGTCGATCACCGAATACATTGGGATGAGCACGATGAACTGAAGCAGGGTCGGCAAACAGCCGCTCAGCGGATTGATGCCGCGCGTCTTGTACAGCTCCGCTTGCGCCTGCTGGATCTTCATACGATCGCCCTTATAGCGACGCTTGATCTCTTCCACTTCTGGCGCGAGCAGCTGCGTGCGCTTCTGAGAAACAAGTTGGCGCCGGTACGGCGAAATCAAGACGACGCGGATGACGATCGTGAGCAGGAGAATTGAGATTCCGATATCTCCTGTCAGGTTGTCAAAGAAGACCAGGCCAATGAAGAGTGCCTGAAAGACTGGTGTGAACAGCCAAGAGAGGAGGCTGAACGGATCAGCGCCTGGCGATGCTGGAACGAGCGGCGCTGGCGGGGATGGCGGAACAACGACCGAGGCGGCGTCACACGCACCAACAACAAGCGCGACGAGTGTCAGAAGGAGAACTGTTGGGAGCAGTTGACGCGCTCGGTTGATCATCGGACTGGATCCCATCCGCCGGCGCTGAGTGGGGAGCAGCGCGCAATTCGGCGCGCACCCATCCAGCTCCCCTTAAGGACGCCGTACTTCATGATCGCCTCTTCCGTGTATCGAGAGCAGCTCGGCTCAAACCGGCAGCTTGATGGCAGCCATGCAAAGAGGATTCGATAGAGATGGATGAAGGCAACGGCGAGTCGCTTCATGCGCGTGCCCCTTGATTGGCGCCGGAGAGAAGTTTTGCGCGTCGGAGGCAGTCAGTGAGTGCGGCGCGAAGCTGCTCGCTCGATGCAGTTGCGGCCGAAACGCGCACGCCAATCAGAAGGTCTGTGCCGGGTACTACCGCTGGCGCCAGGTCTCGTGTGATTGCCTTCAGTCGGCGGCGAATGCGGTTGCGCACTACTGCGCCGCCAACCTTCTTGCTTGCGGCAATTCCAATGCGCAGCGAAGGTACAGCGCGATCGCGCGCCATAAAACGAATGCCGAGCAGTGGTGAGTTAACACCGGGCGCGGCGGCAAGAGCCGTGAAGTCAGCTGCGGTTCGAATCATTTCGAAACCTGCGGGGCGCGAGTGCGCCGGCCCGCTCAGACGGTGAGGCGCTTGCGGCCGCGTGCGCGGCGACGAGCCAAGACCTTACGGCCCGACGTCGTCGACATGCGCTTACGGAAACCGTGTTCGCGGAACCGCTGTCGCTTCTTTGGCTGGTGCGTTCGCTTCATGTTGATCGCTCCCGTCAATGTGGCCTTGGCGTCGCTCCGCCGTGCGGACCGGGTACCAAGAGGGCTGCCTGGCCTAGGGCCGCGAGGTGGGCGGATCTAGGAAGGGAAGTATCGTCGGGGAGCCGCCAGGGTGTCAATTCAGGCACGGTAATCCTTGCGCCGATGGCGTTGAACAGGGGGTTTGCCCCGCCCAGAGGCACTCCGCCTCTGGGTGTAACAATGTTCGCGCGACGCGTCGTACGGGTTGAGAAGTTGCTGCTATTCTCCGCCTCCCCCCAACAGGGTCCGGGCGGCCGCAACGCTGCCCCACTGACTCTCTGACGCGGGGAAAAGAGAGGGAGGCGCTGCGGCATGGATCGACGACAGGTCTGGCGCGCCACTCTCGGAGAGCTAGAGATCAGCCTCTCCCAGGCGACCTTCGAAACCTGGTTCCGTCGAACCGCACTCCTTCGCGTTGACGAACAGAGCAGCACCTTCACCCTCGGTGTTGCTTCTGGTTTTGCAAAGGATTGGATTGAAGAGCGCTACCGCTCACTCATCGCGCAAACGATCGCAAAGATTGTTGGTTATAGCGTGACGCTTCTGGTAGAAGTTGTGAGCGAGGATGAGCTTGATGCGCAGGGTGCGCTCGCAGGGAAGAAGAGTGCGTCAGCAGACAACGCGTCGCAGGTGCGCGCGCACACGCCTTCAAGTGATTCAGTTCGCGTTGTTGATGCGAGCGAGCCAGCGCGACCAACCAACCTGAACGCGCGATACACATTCGCAACGTATGTCGTTGGTTCCGCAAGCCGGCTTGCACACGCTGCATCGCAGTCTGTCTCCGAGCGTCCAGGTGGCGCATACAACCCGCTCTTCCTTTACGGCGGTACTGGTCTCGGGAAGACACACCTGCTTCACGCGATCGGAAACGCGGTGATGGAGCGTTCGCCAAAGCGACGCGTCCTTTACATCACTGGCGAAGCGTTCACTAATGAGTTTATTCTCGGCATCCAGCAGGGTGCGGCCGATGCGTTCCGTTCGCGCTTCAGGAAGATTGACGTGTTGCTGATCGACGACATCCAATTCATTGCGGACAAGGAGCGGACGCAGGAAGAGTTCTTCCACACATTCAACACCCTCCACTCCGCAGGGAAGCAGATCGTGATCACTTCGGATCGAACACCAAAGGAAATCTCGCTCCTTGAAGAGCGCCTCCGTTCTCGCTTTGAGTGGGGCTTGATTGCAGACATCTCTTCGCCTGATCTTGAGACGCGAATCGCCATTCTGCGCAGCAAGGTTGAAGAGAGCGGCGTGATCGTTGCAGACGACGTGTTGGAGCAGGTCGCCCGCCGCGTGCAGAGCAATGTGCGCGAACTTGAGGGGGCGCTCACCCGTCTCGTTGCGGTGGGCCGCCTCAGCGGTATGCCGGTCACGATGGAGCTCGCCGCACGGGTGTTGAGCGAGGCGGTCTACCCGAGCCCGAAGCGCATCCTTGAGCCGGAGCAGGTGGTTGCCGTTGTCGCCGAACACTACGGCGTGACCGTTGAGCAGCTGCGCGGCCCGAAGCGCGACCGCGAGATTGTTGTTCCTCGCCAGATCGCCGCCTACCTCTCGCGCGAGGAGACTGACGCGTCGCTCGTTCGTATCGGCGGTGCGCTCGGGGGGCGAGACCACTCCACGATCATCCACGCCTGCAGCAAAATCGAGCGCGAAATGAGCTACGACGCGGAACTCCGCCGAGAGGTGGCCCTTCTGCGCGAGGCGCTCCTTCGATACGGCCAGGGGGCTGCCGCCTCCGCATAACCTGTGGATATCTGGTGGAGAAGTGGTGGAAACACCGCCTTCTCGCACGGGGGGCGTGAGCGCCTGAGGACACGGTGTGGAGAACCGACCTGGGGTTCCCCCCAGCCTCTCCCGAGAAACGGTGAGGTTTACGCGCACCGGGGGTGCGTGGTTCACACTTCAGGGGAGGTTCCCCACGGTTCCTGGACGAGGGCTTACGCGTAGGCTCCACAGGTTCCACACTACGAATACGACGGTGACGGGTTTAAAGAGATAAGACACTATTAGCAAGACGCCCAGAGGGGGTATGTGGAGGAGTTGAAATGAAGCTATCGGTGATTCAGGAGAACCTTGCGCGCGGCCTGGCGGTTGTGGGTCACGGCGTGGTCATCAATGATTAGTAGTCGCGTCATCACCTATCCAATGGGATTCGTACTCCAATTCTGGTTCCTTGTGGATCAGAATCAATGGTGATTTCCCCATTGAGTTTATCGACGCGCTCTTGTATGACAGCTAGACCAAAGGATCCGACTTTGTTTGAAACTCCACCGTGCCCATCGTCAGTAATTTGAATGTCACAATAGGAAGCACCGGAATGTTTTTCGATATTGCGCAACACTTCTTGCACAATCCTTAATGTTTCAAACATTGTGTCCACCTGCACAGTCGGCACCACAAGGGGTTCTGAATTTCGTAACTCGTGCATTTGTAGCCGGACTTTTTCGATTAATTCAGTAGTCGTAAATCTGATCTGCCGCAGCGAATCCCTAAGTTCATCTTCGTTGCAAATAGAAATTGCCCGATCAATGGAAAAGCCCAGGACAACTAAGTCCTGGGCGATTCCATCGTGAATTTCCTGTGCGAGGGTTACCCGCTCATTGTTCACTTTGCGAACAATGCGTCAATTTCTTTCGCAAACTCCTTTGCAACAACATGTCGCTTCACTGAAAGCTTGGCGGTTAAGTGGCCAGCAGCAATTGTGAAGTCGGTTGAAAGTAGCGTGAACTTACGAATTGACTCAGCCTTACTGACAGCCTTATTGGCTTCATCCACTGCGGTCTGAATGACTGCAATTAAATCTGGATCGTTTACCAAATCACCAATCGATGCGCCATCCTTCTTGTTGTTTGCAACCCACCCCTTGAGCGCATCTGGATCAAGAGTTACAAGAGCTGCAATAAATGGTTGGTTATCTCCAACTACCATGCACTGACTTACCAATGGATGTGCGCGTAGTCGATCCTCAAGAACAGCAGGTGCAACATTCTTTCCACCCGCAGTAACAATAAGTTCCTTCTTGCGACCAACAATATAAAGAAACCCATCTTCATCGAGTTTTCCTAAGTCGCCAGATTTAAACCAGCGCTCTGAATCAAATACTTCATCATTTGCTGCTGGATTCTGCCAGTAACCTTCCATGACGATTGGGCCACGTAGAAGTACTTCACCATCTTCTGCAATCTTTACTGAAGTTCCTGGAATTGGTCGTCCAACAGAACCAACGCGTTGGGCTCCCACTAGGTTGAGGGTCGCACCCGCAGTTGTTTCCGTTAAACCATATC
>Ga0208362_1000115_pt1 | contig 25869 bp, 37 predicted proteins | sample LakMenEpi13Oct10_FD_150693 | JGI IMG/M metagenome (GOLD analysis project Ga0208362, IMG submission 150693) | Freshwater microbial communities from Lake Mendota, WI - 13OCT2010 deep hole epilimnion (SPAdes) | ecosystem: Environmental > Aquatic > Freshwater > Lake > Epilimnion/Euphotic zone ... | reverse complement strand
GGTGGTAAAACTAAAAACATAAAAAAAGATAGGACAGAACAACCTGATGTTGTTGTTGATGATATTTTGGGAGGTAAAATTAAGTATGAAGAGACTGATGAAGAAGTCGAAGAAGGAAACGCTTTCACAGGTGCTTTGGCTAAAGCTAAAGAATCCGGGAAAGATAGTTTTAATGTTGATGGGAAAACATATCAAGTAAAAGAATCTCAAGATAAATGGATTCAAGATACAGGTATGAAGAAAGGTGCTTTACATAAAGCCTTAGGGATACCTGAAGGGGAAAAAATTCCAAAATCTAAATTGAATTCAATTAAAAAAGATTTAATGACTAAAGCTAAAGGTGATAAAAAATTATCCACTGCGGATTCTAAGTTATTAAAACAAGTGAATATGGCGTTAACCTTAGGTGGCCTTAAAGAAGATAAAAATACATTATCATTAACCGAAAATGAGTTAATTGATATGATTGAAAATATTGTTAAAGAACAAATTGTTAAGGACTCTGCAGAAAAAAATAATTTTGGTGTGACGAAACCACAAGGGTTGAAAAAAACTGAAAAAGCTCAAGGAGAGAGTAAAAAAGAAAATGATGACTATGCAAGTGAGGTTGTGAAGAAAATGAAAGATTACATGAAAGATATGTTTATGGGTGGAGGAAGTTATGATGAAAATCCTGATGATTTCCCTCAAAGTAATTATCAAATGGATAAAGATTCCAAAATAATGAAATATGACCCATCTGAAGCTGTTGATGAATATATTGAGGCATTTGCTTACCCTGGTATGACAAACCTTGTATATGATGAAATAAAACCTGATGACGAAATGATTGAAAAACAAATCAAAGGGGATTCTAAAAATGGTAATGCTATTACAGGAAAAGATGGTAATGCTTTAGGTAATGTATCAAAAAGAAGTGAAAAGACCGGAGATAGATTTAAGAAAAATTTTGATGATAATTTATATGGCGCGGAACAAATGAATGTTTCATATAAGAGACAAACTCAACCAGTTGATGTTGCCGGAGAAAAGAAGGAAGGTGGTAACTTATCAAGTAAAAAAACTTCAACACAAAAGGCTCAAAAAATTATGAATCAATTAGAGTCTGTAGAATCTAAGACAACAAAAATTATAAAAGAGGACTTAGAGAAGATGAGAAATTTAATTTCTTATAATAGAAAGACACAATAAAATTCACATTTACTATTTTTTAATTATATTCTCCATAGAACAAACATTCTATGGAGAATTTTTTTAATTGGCTAACAAAACCAATACCTAGTGATGAGGTTGAAATATGGTTTAATATCAATAACATGTCTTACGAAAAGATTGAATTGTATGGTGATATCTCAAAATCACTAACAAAGATAGTTATGGGTACTTATCTTGGAGATAATATTTCCGAAACTAAAATCAGTTTGTCTGATGAGGATAATAAATCTCATTTTGATTGGTGTTGGAACAAGTTGATTCAAGATTTTAAAAAAGAAAATATACATATAAGACCAAATGGAGAACATAAAGATTATTTTGAATCTTTTTTTATGGATATTTTTTACAATCAAAGTGAAGAGAGTATTAAAAATTCTATTGATAAATTTTTAAACGAAATTTTTGGCACTGAAATGACTTTTTCAAAATCAGATTTAGATTTACTAACTGATTTATATAAATTAATGGAAAAAAATGTGGAATAAAATGGTGTTTCTATTTACACCAGAACAAAAACCCTTAATTTTTTCATATTAAATAAACAATATAATTTTTTAAAAAATGGAAACATTAGAACAAATTAAAGAATTGACTGAACTACTTTCAGTTGACACTACAAAATTTTATGGTGGTAACAAAAGTGCTGGAACAAGAGCTAGAAAATCTGCTCAAGAGTTGAAAGCATTACTCCAAAAATTAAGAGGAGAAATTCTTGAAAACAACAAGACAGAAAAAAATGCATAATATCGATACAATATATCTTTTTATATTTGTTTTAACAATATTAGTGTCATTGAAAAATGTCGTTAAATTTATAAGTGCCCTGTTACAAAGAGAACCAAAACCTTTGGATTATAGTAACAGGGAACTTTTCCTATTAGGAATATCAATTAGTTACATAATAACATATCTTACACAAAAATGAGTTTTTATAAAGAAATATTACCATTTGTTGAATACATCCACTCAATTAGAAAATTAGAGTCATATTTGAGTTTTGACATGAAATTCCCTATTAAATGGTCTATACCTAAATCTATAATAGATGAGGGTAAAATTATTGGATTTGAGGTTGAAGACCAAAATTTAAAAGGGATTACTTTTGTCACACCTATCAATGAATTAGAAGTGTCAACTATTTTGGTTAAAATTGGTAAAATAATCAAATTAAATAAAGAAAGAGAGTTAAAAGAAAGATTGTTCAAACAAACGGTAGAACAATTGAAACAAACTTTCGAAAAAACAGATTTGGATAAATTAAAAAACCTATATTTTGATTTTGACAATGAAATTGATACTGAGTTTGATTCGGAGTTAGATGATGAAATAAATGAAAATCAACAAATAAATTTAGAAGATGAGCAAGACAGACAGGAGCCAACAACTGCTGAATTGGTTTGATAGTGAAAAACTTAAAGACCAAAGAGAGCTTGACCGAGAAAAAGAAAAAATAATCAATCAAATTAAGGGGGTAAAAAAGGAAGACCTTTTCCCAAAACCAGTTAAATTGAGTTTATGGAAAAAAATAAGAATAATACTCTTGGGACAATAGAGAAATTGGCATTGATTGCAGAGTCAGTTCAGACCCTTTTTAGTGGTAAAGGAACCATAATCTTTGAATTACCTAAAGGTGAATACACTAGTACCATTAATCACTTCAGAGAAATTGATAGACATCACAAACAATTTTCAATCGATATTTCCGGAACCGAATTCCATTTTGTCCTTATGGAAGAACCGAAAGAACCTACTTCGGATATGTCGTAAACTTACGATATAACCCTTTTTTATCGAATCCATTGGATTCCAACAATTCATATAAATATTTTCGTTGAGGTGAAGAACAATCTTTTATAAAGAGACAATCACCCCTTTTAATCTTAAAGAAATGAGAAGAAAGACACTCAACAAACCTAGTGCATTCAGATTCATTCTTTAATGAAAATAAATCAATTTTCTCGTCTCTTTGCAATATTACTTTATTATTTAACACCGACACCATTTTTAACCCGTCACCTTTCAAGTATCGTTTAATAAACTCTTGAGTCGTTATTTTCTTTTTATTTTTAACATCATAGATTAAATCCTCATCTCGGTATGGTTTAAGGTTTAGAATAGACATACCATTCTCTTCTAATTTAACTTTAATGCTTCTACCGAACTCATCAGTCATATACACCGGAGAAGATTGATTGGAGGACAAACTAATTAGTCCCAATTCAAATTTACATTCTTTACCATTCTCAACCAAAACTTCAAAAATTACCTCGTTTGATTTTTCAATTAACCCATCAAAATAATTTTTAGCACGAGATAATGTTATAAACTTCTTTATAATTTTTTTCTTTTTTTTATTTTTGAATAAGACCACCAAATAGTTCGACATATATGAATAATTATTATGAAATTTTAGGAGTAAGTAAAGACGCAAGTCAAGAAGACATCAAAAAAGCGTATAGGAAACTTGCAATACAATACCATCCTGATAGAAATCCTGAAGGTGGGGATAAGTTTAAAGATATTGCTGAAGCATACGAACATATCGGAGATGAAGGTAAAAGAAATGAATATGACAATAGATTAAATAATCCATTTGCCAATATGGGTGGTGGTATGTCACATGAAGATTTTATAAATCAAATGTTTGGTAATAGAGGTGGTAATCCTTTTGGAAACCAACAAAGAAGAAAATCCGCACCTGATAAAGTTGTAAAAGTAACCATTAACCCCATTGATTCTTATAAGGGGACTCAAAAAACAATACAATATGTTAAAGATAATAAATGTGATAGTTGTAATGGGTCAGGAGGAGAACAACAAATATGTGGGGGTTGTAATGGAAATGGGTTCCAAATAAAAAGTGTTGGTACTGGATTTATGACCCAACAATTTAGAACTGCATGTACAAGTTGTGGTGGTCGTGGATATACTTTGGTTCACAGATGTTATGGATGTGGTGGTAATGGGGTAAAACCATCGGTAAATCAGGTAAATATAAAAATGCCGGTTGGAGTTGATAGTGGTCAATTCCTTAAATTTGCCGACTTAGGAGATTTTAGAAATGGTGAGTATGGGGATTTAATAATCCAAATTGAAGTTGTCCCTCAAGATGGGTTTGAAAAGTTAAATAATGACTTGGTATATAACTTATACTTAAATTTGGAAGAAATTCAAAAAGATAAATACACAATTCCTCATCCTGATGGTGAATTAAACATTAACTCACCGAATGTTGTAGATACCTCAAAACCCTTAAGATTAAGAGGTAAAGGATACTCAGGAGGAGATATGTATGTTAAATTAAATGTTAAGTTTAATAGACCGATTTAATCCAAGAGATAATGTTCTTGACTAATTCGATGGTTCCGTAAATTGAAATTGCGATGATGTAAAATCCTAAAATTATAGAACCTATTTGGAATGCTCCCGGTCCTTTTTGTTTACATTTTTTACATCCAATAGTTTGATTATTATTTTCCATAGTATTTATAGTTATGTTACTTGAACAAATTATTAAAAGAGTTCTTTATCAATATCTTGATGAGAAAGAACAACAGAAATTTAAGAAACCTCGTAAGTATAGTAAATCCTATTGTGAGTCTACTGCTTGTAAAGATATGGGATTTACCCAAAAGGCATCTTGCCGTCCATACAAAAATTGTTATAAATAATTTGCCTTTTCGATTTTTTTTATTATATTTTTATTTTAAATGTAAAATAATATGTGTGTCTCTTATGTAGGGGGTAAATCTAAAATTGCCCCACAATTAATAATCCCAAATATCCCTAAAGATATTGAAACATTTGTTGAGCCTTTTAGTGGTCAGTTTTGGACTTTCTTCAAAATGAATTTAGAAGATTACCCAAATCTTAAAACGGTGGTTTATAACGATTTTAATCCGTTAAATTATAATATGTATCAATGTGTACAGAACCATCAAAGATTATTGGAAGAATGTGAGAAATTTATCGTCCAAGAAAAAAGTGTGTTTCCGACTAATCCTATTTGTGAAGAACAATTTAATAGATTTCAAACTGAAATATTTGCGGATAACTTCAAGGTGGAACCTTACGATTATGTTGTTGCTGCAAAATATATTTATGTTTTAACTCAAGTATTTTCGGGAGCTAATCCATCCAAATCAAAATTTATTGATTTAAAGGGTAAGTATCACTCAAAATTTACTTCATTTATGAATAAATTAAAAAAACCGGAGTGGCAAAAAATGTTTGAGCAAATTACTTTTGTAGAAAATATGGATTTCCAAGAAGTAATTGAAAAGTATGATAACCCTACAACTTATTTTTATGTTGACCCACCTTACTATATAGTTGGTGAAGGTAGTTATTATTCTAACCACGATTTCGGAAGAAATGACCACGAAAGATTGGCAAAAACTCTTAAAAACATACAAGGTAAGTTCAGTTTATCATATTATGATTTTGACTTATTACATGGATGGTTCCCTGAAGACCAATACAGATGGGAAAGAAAAGAGTTTGCAAAGGCCGCGGCGGCAAAAAAAGGTAAGACTCAAAATATGGGTGAGGAATTGTTGATTATGAATTATTAAATCCATTGATTTAATAAAAATGTGTTATTTTTGTACCCTCAATATATTTATAATATAAAATACAACAGATGAAATTTACGTCAATATTGAAGAAAGTGATTTTGGAACAATCAAGGTTTGAGTTGTTATTTGATGCGTTGACAAAACCATCGACTAATAAAGAAGGTAAGAAAGTAAACCCAAAATTAAGTAAAGAAGAATTTATTGCTTTAGTTAATGCTGACCCAACGACAAGAACTAATAATGTAGATATGGTAACTGCCGACTCTAAAGAATTATCTAATGTTAAAGCCGGTAAGTATGTTCAATGGTTAATTAAAAATTATTTATCACCAATCACTGAAAGACAACCTGGTGACAATGGATATGCAAAAGAAGTTAAACGAGTTAAAGACTTGTTTATGGAAGACTTATTTAAGGTTACAGAAGACCTTACAAAGTATGAGAGATTCAAAAATAGATTACCTCAAGAAATGAGGGATATTAATAAATTAACACCATCATCATTATATGATGCGGTTAAGGATTTTGATTTAACAATTGCATCAACAAGTAAGTCCGAAAGAAAATCCGCAAAAGTGCATCCGGGTGGAGAATTAGTTTATGACGGTAATGAATGGAGAGTTGTAAAAATTACAGATAAGGGTTCTATAGGTAAAGAAGCCGCTTGTTTTTATGGTGGTAATATGAAAGAAACAAGATGGTGTACTTCAAGCCCTGGATTAAATTGGTTTGATAAGTATATTAACAAAGGACCACTATATGTTGTATATAGACCTGGTGATACAAATGTTTCACCTGAGACAGGATTACCAAAAGAAAGGTATCAATTCCATTTCCCAGATAATCAATTCATGGACAAAGATGACCAACAAATTGACTTGGTACAATATTTAAACGGACCAATGTTTGAATTAAAAGATTTCTTTAAACCTGAGTTCGCCAAAGGATTAACATTAAATGGTGAGAAATTAGTTATTGATAGTTTTAGTTCCGGTGCGGTTGGTAAATTCATTGGACTATATGGTCTTGATGATTTATTTGATAGTTTGCCGTTAACATTAACTGAGATTCAAATTCAGAATCGAGATAAAAATGATGTCATCATTAATATTCCCGAATCAATCAACAAATTCAAAAATTTAAATCTATTATTGTTTGATAATTGTGTTGAAAGTGTTCCGGATACAATTTGTGAATTGGAAAAATTAAGATTTTTGGCTTTGATTAACAATCCAAAACTTACAAATATCCCTGAGTGCGTTGTTAATTTACCAAACATATATTTTGTGAATCTAAAAGGTAGTCCAAATGTTCAAATTCCTGAAGCAATGAAACAAAAAGGAAACGACATGGGAGGAGGAATGTGGGACCTACAAGATTAATAACCGATTAAATTTTTAAAAATGAGACTATTACGAGCATTAAATGAAAATATTCTAATTGAAGTATCTGATAAGGTAAAAAAACAATTGTATACGAAATTTAAAAATCAGACTTCAGATGATGAAAAAACAATAATGTCGTATATTGATTTATTTAATAAATATAAGGAAGGTTTAGACCCAACAAAAAGAGATATTACAAAATATTCATATAAAGATTTAAAGGCATATATCGATGGCAAAACATTTGCCAAACAACTCAAAGACATTTTTACAAATTTTAAGAAAAAAGAATCTGAGGTTGAAAATATACCACTTAAAAAGTATATTAAGAAATTTTTAGAGATTCAATCAGAATTACCTGAAGATAGACAAGATATTAACAAGTATGATTATTTACAATTAGTTGAGTTAGTGGATAAAGTTTATGACCAAGTTTTGAATAAAAAACTCACTAAAAAATTTTCAAAAGAAAATCCTAATTTAACACCTGACCAAATTTTGTATTATATTACGGATTATATAACTAATTTTGATGTAATACCCGTCGATACTAAAGGTGTGGATAAAATGTCGTTCATCGAGTTAGAGTATTTGTTAGATGGGTTAGATAATAAAAGAAATGAGGTAAGTAAAAAAGAAGATATTGAAGACATCGACTTGGTTTATAACCAAAATAATTTAAAAATATTTGCACCAAAAACTAAAGACCAATGTATTCGATTGAAAAATGGTAGAGGATGGTGTACTAGCCGTGAGGGTGGTGGTAATATGTATTATAATTATAGATTAGGTAATGGAAGAACTCTTTATTATGTGATTGATGAAGATAAAAGTTTTGACGACTTAAATTTTGCTACCGTACTTCTTGTTGACCGTAATGGTCAAATATCTATGGCAGATAAATCAAACTCAGGTCGATACGGTGGTGGCACTAATTTACCTTGGGATGAAATTGTGTCAAAAGTTCCAAAACTTGAAGGATTGAAAGATATTTTTAAACCGGTACCATTGACTGATGAAGAAATAGAATTAATTAATACTGTTAGAAATGTTAGAGTTGGTGATAACCCAATGGAAAGTTTTGATAACCCACAACAAGTAGAAATGTGGTTAGAATACAATAGTCCTAAATTATCTGACATTCAATATTCTAATTTGATTCCTTTGTTAAAGAAAAAATATATTGCATTGGGAATGGATTTATCTTCAAATATGATTTCAAATTCAGAAGCGGATGTTTTAAAATACTATATTAGTAAAAAAATTGATAGTATTAAGAATAAAGATATTGGTAGTTTAAGCACTGAAGATATTTCACTTTTGAATACTCCAATGTTGAAGAATGTTAAAGAAGAGCTGAAACCAAAATTTGCACAAACTCTTACAACTAAAGATGAGAAATTAATTATCGATAGTTTTAGTTCCGGTGCGGTTGGTAAATTTATTGGATTGTATGGGCTTAATGATTTATTTGATAGTTTGCCGTTAACATTAACTGAACTTCAAATTTATAACCCACATAAAAATGATATTATCATTAATATACCTGAATCAATCAACAAATTCAAAAATTTAAATGCATTAATATTTGATAATTGTGTTGAAAGTGTTCCGGATACAATTTGTGAATTGGAAAAATTAAGATTTTTGGCGTTGATTAACAATCCAAAACTTACAAATATCCCTGAGTGTCTTGTTAATTTACCAAACATGTATTTCTTGAACCTAAAAGGTAGTCCAAATGTTCAAATCCCTGAAGCAATTAAACAAAAAGGAAACGACATGGGAGGAGGAATATGGGACCTAGAAGATTAATAACCGATTAAATTTTTAAAAATGAGTGTTGATGTTGAGATATACATAAGTAACTTTAAAAACTTCTTTAAATCGAATCCAAATGATTTATTGAGTTTGGTTCCAAAAGAAATGGAAGAAGAATTTTACGATAAAGTAAAGATGGCTTCAACTGAAAATGTAAAAAGAGGTGATGACCCACAACTTACTCAAAAACAAATAATTGATATTTGTGTTGAGATTAATCGCAGACCATCTGAGGATGTAAAGATAGATGAAGAAATGTCCGAAGATTATATAATTGGAACAAAATTTGGTTCAATTTTCTTCAAATAATTTAACAAAATTTTACTTAATAAAAAAAAATGGGAACATCGTTTCTTATTTTTTTATTATATTTGTATTATGAAAGAAATTTTATATAAAAAAGAAATCACTCATTATACTACTAACAAATATCTAAATCATAATTCTATTGAAAAATATGAAGAAGATATTGTAAATAACCCAAATCTATATATCTCACCAAATAGATTAAAATTTACATATGAATCATCGGATTCTAGTGAAGAATGTTTTACTAAAAACTATGGTAATCCATTATGTGAAATTGTGAAAGTATCAAAAATGGTTTTGGTTGAGAAATATGAGGATAAAGTTTCCCTTAAAATTTTTTCTAACCATAGAATTCGTAGTGTAGGAAAAGTTTGGTTTAAAGTGGTTAAAAATATGTCATATGTTACTGTTAATCTTAAAACTGGTGATGTATATAATGGGGGTATAGATAACTACCATTTAAAAAGAAAATGTCGAAAAAGAATTAGAAGAAATACTTTTATTGAAATATTAAAAAATATGGAACATAATATTAGAGATTCTAATTTCTTCAGTAATCAAATAGAGGGTAATGAAGGCGTTAAAGAAATTCTATCAATTTTTACTAGTCAATTTACAACTGATAATGACTTACAAAATTTAAGTTATGATGATAGGTTATTTAAATTTTATCTTGATAAAAGAAATATTAAAATACCTAATAATTTTTATGTTTTTAGGACATATTGGTTTGGTAAAGAGTTAAGAAAAGTTCTTAAAAAAAATGAAAATAAAATGATTGATACAATAATGTGTCATTATAAATTTTCCGGTAAAAAAATTAAGAAGGTGTTACATAAATGTGAAAGTTTTAATTATGATTTATATCGTACAGCGAAAGAAATATTTGGAGATGATTGGTTAAACCAAGATGAAGATATTATATTAGGTTGTTTGAATTCAAATCATTATTTTGGTGTGGATAACAGATTTCTTAAACTTGCTTCCAAAGATGAAGTTAAGAAATTATTTATGTTATTTAAACAAATGGTAATCCACAAAACTATTAGTCATTATACATTAAGAGACCATACTGAATTTTATTGTCAACTAAAGTTATATGGTGAGAACGATTTGAAATGGATGGCCAAGGATGATAAGACATTTATTGAAGAGCATACCGAATGGAGTACTAAACTACAACACTATCGCAATGGAACATATACTCGAATATATCCGGAATATAGTTATGACCATATTCAAACTCCAATTAATATTGATGGGACAATTTATTACCCAAAACTTTTAGACAATAGTGAGAATTATAATCAAGAGAGTTCAGTCCAATCAAATTGTGTAAAAACATATATTGATAAACCGGCATCGATAATTGTATCATTACGAAAAGACGATTTAGAATCAATTGAAAGAGCTACAATAGAATATCGGGTGAGTAAGTATAATGACGAAGTTCAAATCAAAAGAGTTCAAAGTTTAGGTAGATTTAATGGAAAATTAGAGTTTAAGTGGGACGAACCACTATTTAAATTAGATGAAATTATGTTATCTTATATAAAAGACGAACTTTTTGATAAGTTTCAAATAAAAAAAGAATGTAAGAATGGTGTCATACTAAATTCTAAATCAGAATGGGATGAATCTGGAAATCTTTTTTGGAGTGATAAAGCATATGAAACTCACTCGATGGGGAATAGAATAATAAATGATAATAATATTTTTTTTTAATGGAAGTAACCAAATTTATAGAAAGAATTGAAAACGAAAAAGGAATTTTATCCTTATTAAAATTAGAAAAATTAGGGTCCGATTTCCCTAATTTTATTGGTAAGAGAAACTTTGAACTGGTATATTCAAGGAATTCAATGGATGTTGAAAATGGGTCTGTAATAGAGTATAATAAAATTTATAAAACCAAACAAGAATTTTATTTATCTCTATTTATAGGTAATGATACTAAGGTTTCTTTAAACATCTATTACGACATAAAACAATTAAATGAGTTGAAATTATTCATCTCTCAATTATTAAAAGAATATAAAAAAACAAATTAATTTATGGAAATTACAAGTGAAATATTAAAAGAAAAAATCAACAATGGTGAGAAATTATTGATTGACTTTCATGCAAAATGGTGTGGACCATGTAAATTGATGAAACCAACATTCGAAAAAATTTCTGAAGAAATTAAGAATGGTGGTTCAGATGTGCAGATGTATACTATGGATGTGGAATTGAATCAAGAATTCGCTCGAGAATTGGGTATAAGAAGCATTCCAACAATAAAAGGATTCTCGAATGGTAACGAAATTATCTCTGAAGCCGGACTTAAACAAGAAGGTATTATCCTTGAAATGGTGGATAAATTTAATTAATTATGAAAGACTTAAATATTATTGTTTATACAATGAAAGGGTGTCCATTTTGTGTGGACTTCAAAGACATGTTAACCAGTGAAGGTATTGAATTTTTTGACCGAGACATTGATGAATACAAAGATGAGTATGATTTGTTTGTCGAGGTTACAGATAACGATATGATACCATCATTATTGATTATTGAGGGTAATGAAGTTGACCACAAGTCATTCCTATATGCACCTGAACGCAACTATAATGAGTTAACCGAAGCGGTTGACATCATTAAAGGACACATGAAAAATTCGGGAATAATCTAAAAGATTATAAAATCATCAACTTTCTTTGTAAGGAAGTCGTATTCTAAAAGTGGGTCGGTTAATTCAATATACCAATCCACTTTTTTTAGTTCCTGTTTTAACCAAGACATATCAAAATCAAATACATCTAAAACTGCGGATGTTAAAACTTCATCTATTTTACCTGAAGTATTTTTAATCAAGATTGAATCTTCATTCTCTTCATTTAATAAAGTGAATACTAAAGTATTAACAGGATATGATGAAGGTATATTGTAAAAAATATGTTTACCATAATAATAATGTAACCTACCTTGACCCAATGAATATCCGTGAGGGAATTCGGAACAATTAATTGAATTACCTTCAATTTCTTTTAAATAGTACTGGTAATCGTATGATAAAGTATTATTCTCTTCAAATGATTTAATTTGTGTATGATTATAGGAACAATTTTTTGTATTGTGGAATGCAAATGTAAAAGACTTTTGAGAAGGTAATTTACTACCATATTCAATCAAATCAATCGTGTGTGTTAATTTCGTATCTTTTAGTTGTTCTTCAAATTTTGAAATAAACTCATCTTTAATCTCAGATAAGTTTAATGGTTCATTATGGGTTGTGTAACCTTTAACTACATAGAAATTTAAACAATCAATGACTTGAATTATAGATTGTTCATCCATAGGTATTTTACTTAAAATGAAATCTGAAAATAAATTGGTGATTGATATTTTACTTGATGGAGATTTTAAAATCATTGTCTTTCTTTTTTGCTACAAAATTACCTGAAAAAAAAGAAAAAGTGAATAGTTTTAGATATAATCTCCAAAATACATATTGATGTTCTTATCAACTAACCTCGAATCAGGATAGTCAGAAGGATAAAAACTTAAGCAATCTCCAATTTCTTGGATTATACCGATTAATGAACCATAATATTCCAATGAACCATATGCACCATACTGACCTTTATTTTCTTTTAAAAAATCTAAAATAATTGAATCAATATCTTTGGCTTTTGCGGTGTAGGTCTCTACTGAAGTATTTTCTTTATATGGGTGAGGTTTACTAGTCCACTGACCTTTTTCAAAATAAGTTTCCAACTCATTCCAAACATCTTCATATAATTCTTCTTCATATGCGCTATTGTAAGCCGAACCATAGATACTGTATAGCTCACCTTTTAATTCATCAAGTTCATTATCCATTAGTTCATTCATGGTCTCTGAATTATCAACCACTTGGTCTATATTGGATTGGTCAATAATAACATATTCAGGATGACCCTGTTGTTGTGCGTAATCTTCAAGTAATTCAGTGTAAGGGGTAATTTGTTTACCTTCTAACGATTTAATAATATATTCTTTTAGGTATAATAAGTTTTCTTTGGTTAGTTCTTCAATTACATCACGATAAACATCGTCGGTTAAGTCATAAGAACTCCAACCATAGGAATGACTATCATATTCACCATTTAAAAGTGCTTCAATTGTATCGGTACTAATATCTCTATTATTACAAAACAGATTGGCAAATTCTCCAGGTTCATTAACAACTATGGTTGGAACACCATTCTCAATTTTTAAATCGGAAAGATAGTTACTTACGATATTCCAAAACTCATCATTGTTATGGTTATATAAAAATATTAGAAATTCATTTTCATATTCAGTTTCATAAATCATGTTGAAATCTAATTCGTTGATAAGACCTCTTCTCTCAACCATTTTTAAGAATGTGTCAAAACCATTCATGTAATTAAGGAAATCGGTATCTCCCTCATTAAACATATTAATTAAATCATTGAAATTTTTCATCATTTATAAATATAAAAAAAAGGGATAAATGTTATCCCTTCTTAATTTTGATACAACAAAAATTACTTAGTAGTCTTATTTACATTGTAATATTTCTCAACTGTCTTCTTGATAGCACTTTTAACACTTTCAGTAGTTTGTTCTCTTTGAACTTGTGCTTGTTGAGTTTGTTGTGTTGTTGGCTGAACATTTGAGCCGCCTTTGCATCCACATCCCATAGTATTTTATTTAAATGGTTTATTTAGTTGTTATATGATAAATATTATCTTTACTCATATTAAATAATAATAATTAATAAGTATTTATAAATAAAAAACATAATGGATTTTGTAAGATTAATACAGGAAGGTAGAGTAGATGATTTCAAATCAAAGTATTCTCAAAAATTTGGGAATAATGTGAATAACATAGTTTCTAAAGTTCCTCATAAATTTTTGGACTGGGTTGGAAAAAATTTGGATACTATAAATTTTGAAGAAAATTTAGAGAAATTATCCCAAGCATTGAATAAATTTGAGAAAATTTCCAGTAACTTACCAATAACAGATTTATATCAATATAAAAGTGCTGGGCAATTATTGTCGGCCTTAAGTGAATATGAACAAAGATTGAGACGTAAGGTAAAACCTGTTAATGGTGGTAATGTGGTTTATGATGATGGTAGATATTTTATAGTTAATCCATTGACATTGGATTCTTCTTGTTATTATGGTAGAGGAACCAAGTGGTGTACTTCCGCTACTAATAACACAAAATTTGCTGATTATAATCAAGACGGGAAATTGTTTTACATTATGGATAGAACTCTTCCAACTAGTGACCCATACTATAAAGTTGCTCTATTGAAAAAGTTTGATGGGGATAAAACATTTTATGATGCAAAGGATGATATTATAAGAAGCGGTTGGTTATGGAATACAAATAAATTGAAAGAGATTTTAGATGTGGTTGATGATTATATGAATAAAGAATATCCGGAACAGATTAAAATATATTCAGATAAGGAAGCGGCTAAAAAAGAAAAAGAAAGACTTGAAAGGGTAAGAATTCAAAGAATTTTACAAGGACAAAGAAATGAGGCTGAAGAACGAAGACTTGATGGTGAATGGGAATTAGGTCCGGATTGCCCTGAAGAAGGATTGAAGGCACACGCTCTACTTGATTGGTTAGTAGATACTAGTGATGTTGAGGTTATCACGGATGAAGACCGAATAGAAATTGAAAGAATTAAAAATGAAATCGAAAGATTACAAGCGGAATATGATAATGATGAAGATGTTAGACAAGATTTATTAGATGAAATTAGTGATTTGGAAGATGAGTTATCTGAACTTGAAAACAAAATTGATGTTTATCATATAATACCGTATGGAGAATTTTATGACACAACTCAGTTTATTGTGATAGACGCGGGATTGGATGATAGAGAATACGCGGTTGGAACTGAAAGTGAAATGGAAAGTAGTGCATACGATAACATTGACTCATTACTTGATGATGTTGGGTATGAAGGTTATGATAAAAATCTTGCTATGGGTCACATCGACACAGATGAGGTGGTTAGTTATTTTAGAGATTTGTTTGAAGAAGATGCAGCAAATGAACCTAGTGTTTATGTTGATGAGGAATATAGAATGTTATCAGATGAACAAGAAGAGCAAATAAGATTTATAAAAGAAAAGATTGAAGTGTTTGAAACAAAAATCGAAAGACTTGAATATGAATTAGGAGGTGAAGATGATGACGAAATTCAAAGTGATATTGATGAAATAAACGAAGAGATTGAAGAATTAAATGATAAGATATCTGATATTGAATCAAGTCCCGAAGGAGATTATCCTGAAGACAAAATAGAAGAAGCGGTTGAAGATAGACTTCGTGATGTTAAATATGACCCTGAAAGTTATATTAAAGATTGGGGATTAGACTATGATAACTTTATTGATAGACGAACGTTCATTCAAGATGTTATAGATACTTATGGATATGCTGATATTTTAAATGGTTATGATAGAAATGCTGACGAACAGAAAGTTCAAGACCAGTGGTTTTATGTAATGAGAATCAATTGATTCTCATAAAACTTTAGTTATTATTTTTTTATGGGAAGAAAGAAAAAAATAGATTTCAAATTAAGTCCTGAGTGGATGTTAAAGGAACCATTGGATTTTGAATATAACAAATATACCCTTTTAGGTTACATACAAAAATGTGAACAAAGTTTAAATAATTTCGAAATTTACCCGGATTTTGTCGAGTTATCACTACATTTGGCAAACATACAATCTCTCAACAAAGAAAATACTTTATTGTTAACTGATAAGAAATTTCAATCATGTGATGATGAAATTCTATTAAGGGACTTATACCCAAAAAAACCAAGAAAACTCTCGGAGGATGAAGTTATTGAGTTAAAAAAGACAATTGAATATTCCAACACAAAATTGTATGAAGTATTCAATCACGCAAAATCAATATGGAATGTCGCATTTGATAATATTGATATCACCTTAAAAAAGAATAAAAATAATCTTCATTTGGGAATTGGTTTTATTTTCTTCTATAAGAAACAAGATAATAAAGTTTACATATGGGAATACCAAATAAAAAAATCCCGAAAAATCCCGAACATCAATGAAAATACCATTAAATTAATATATGAAAATATTCTTGAGGAGGTAACATTGACTTCGGTAATTGAAACCCATTCTACATTTAGTAAAACAAAAAATGTCAAAATTTTTCCAGTATTTCAAATGGAATGTAATCAAGATTTACCTATGGAACAAACTTTAGTTCCAATAACAAAAAGAAAGGTTATGAGTTACATCTATCAAACAACAAATTTGGATAAAATAAAAAATTTTGACTCTTAATTGTTTTTTTATTATACTTTTAAAGTATGGGATTAAATCGAAGATTTATTAATTATCAAGAAACCTTAACCGCGATTAAGTCGGACACATTAAGTCAATATTATGGTAAGACAGAATTATTCCATTTCCAAGATGAATTAAGTGAATATGTTTATGATTTACATAGTAAAGGTAAATCGTCGAAACAAATTTTAAGATGGTTAAAATTAAAAAAAGTTTTACTTAAAATTGAATGGTGGTTCGATTATTATGTTGCGTGGTTTTTATATAATCCAAATAAGAGATATAGATATTTTGATTATATGAAAAAAAAGTGGAAATATAAATTTTAATATATGGTAGACGAAAAACTTATAAAATTATTATCAAATAAATTAAGACAACCAATCCACATTGATTATATATCAAGGTATATAATCCAAAAACCAATTGAAGAGACCATTCAAATTATTGATAAATTGGTGTCTCAAAATATCTTGGAGGAATCCAAATACGGAAAAGATTATTATGTTACAAAAAAATTTTAAAAATAATATGAATACAAAAATTGAATATGTATGGCTAGATGGATATGCTCCGGAGCCAAATTTAAGAAGTAAAGTCAGAGTTAGTGTTAACCCAATTACCGATTTATCCGATGTTCCTGAATGGGGGTTTGATGGTAGTTCGACAAACCAAGCCGAAGGATATTCATCTGATTGTTATTTAAAACCTGTTAGATTATATAGTAATTTTTTATCAGGAACAATTTATGTTCTTTGTGAGGTGATGGATAATAAAGGGAATGTTCACCAATCAAATGACAGAGCAAAATTAAAACAAGACCAGGACTTTTGGGTTGGATTTGAACAAGAATACTTCATTCGTAACGGACACAATAAAAATATTTTAGGATTCCACACTGGAGGAATTATCGACCCCCAAGGAATTTATTATTGTGGTGTTGGTGGACAAATGTTTGGTAGACAATTTACGGAAGAACATTTGGATATGTGTTTGGCGTATGGTATTGGAATTGAAGGGACCAATGCGGAAGTTGCAATCGGGCAATGGGAGTATCAAATATTTGGTAAAGGTGTTATAAAGGCGGCAGATGACTTATGGATGTCACGATACTTTCTATATAAATTGGCTGAAAAACATAACCTACAAATTGAATTACATCCAAAACCATTAACATCAGGTGATTGGAATGGTTCAGGTCTTCACACAAATTTCTCAAACAAACGAATGAGAGAAACCGGTGGAGAAAAATATTTCAAATCAATCTTCAAAGTATTTGAATCAAGAGTGAAAGAACATATTGATAACTATGGTTCAGATAATCATTTGAGATTAACTGGTAAACACGAGACACAATCGATTGATAAATTCAGTTGGGGTGTATCAGATAGAGGTGCATCAATCAGAGTTCCAAAAGTTGTTGGAGAAACTTGGAAAGGTTATCTTGAAGACAGAAGACCTGGTTCAAATGCGAATCCATATAAAGTCCTTCAAATAATTTCTGAATCTTTAGATTTAGCGAAAGATTTGGACGATACATTGCATGTTATGTATGATGATATTGATACAACCAAACTATCTGAAAAGTTTGGGACATTATCAACAAATGATTTGTTGGATGAATATACTAACGACGAGAATTACGAATTAACATTAGATATGATGGAATCAAAGGCTAATGTTCCATCTGAAGAACTTAAATTTAACTTAAATGGAAAATAATAAAGAAATGGTTAACCATCCCGAGCATTACGGAGGGTCAGAGAATGTTTACGAAGCAATAAAAGTGATAGAGAATTGGGACTTAGACTTCCATTTGGGAAATACTGTAAAGTATATCTCAAGGGCGGGAAAAAAAGGAACAGATAAAGAACTTCAAGATTTAAAGAAGGCTTTATGGTACCTTGAAAGAAAAATTAAAAATTTAGAAAATAACATAAGTGAATAATAGAATGAGTTTAATAGAAAAGATTGAAGATGTCACGGGACAAATTATAAATGGAGATTGTGTTGAAATAATGAAAACATTACCTGAAGGTAGTGTGGACTTAATTGTTTCGTCACCCCCATACAATGCCAACATCAAATATGATGTATATGACGATGGTTTGTCTATGGATGACTATTGGAAATTCACCATTGATTGGTTATCTGAGTCATTCAGGGTTCTTAAAGATGATGGAAGAATTGCGGTCAATGTTCCAATCGAAATGAATGTTCAAGAAAGAGGTGGTAGAATCTTATTTAACTCCGAGTTTTGGATGAGAATGAAAGAAGTTGGGTTCCAATTCTTCGGGATGGTGGATTTAACTGAGGATAGTCCTCATAGAGTTAGACAGACGGCTTGGGGTAGTTGGATGAGTAATAGTGCACCATATATCTACAATCCAAAAGAATGTGTGATTTTAGCCTATAAGAAATCATCAAAAAAATTAACTAAAGGAGAATCTCAATGGAAAGGAACTCCGACCGAAGTTAAAGATGAAGAAGGGAATGTTAAAACAAAAATGTTTTATGAAGATGAGGATAAAAAAGAATTTATGAATTTGGTTTTTGGTAGATGGGAATATTTCGCCGATACCAAATCATTGACGAAAGCAACATTCAGTTTGGATATTCCATCGAAAGCAATTAAAATCTTAACATATAAGAATGACATCGTTCTTGACCCTTTCATGGGTAGTGGAACCACTGCAGTTGCTGCTGAAACATTAAATCGAAGATGGATTGGAATTGAGTTGAGTGAAAATTATACCAACATTGCGAAAGATAGAGTCAAACCTTTTGTTGCGTCAAATCGACAATTAAAGTTGGATATATAATTAAAGGGGTCGAATTCGACCCCTTTTTTTATTTTATGGATATTTATTGTTAAAGTATTAAAAATGAAAGAAGAAATTATATTAAAATTAGTTCAAATACAAACACAATTTAAATTCTTACATTGGCAAACATCAAGTTATTCAAAACACAAAGCGTATGGTAAAATATATGATGCTTTAGGTGATTTAATTGATACTTTCGTTGAATCTATGATGGGTAAATACGGAAGACCTCAATTTGAATCTGAATTTTCAATAATGTTCCAAGACATAAGTTTTATTTCAATTCAAAAGTTTATGGATGGGATTACCGAATTTTTAGTTGCAATAACAGATGAATTAGATTCAAAATACGACACTGACTTACTTAACTTAAAAGATGAAATGTTAAGTGAAATAAATAAATTAAAATACTTACTTACATTAAACTAATGGAAAAGAAAATTATAAGATTAACAGAAAACGATTTAAGAAACATCGTTAAAAGAGTAATTTCAGAACAGAAAGGAAAAATATTCTTTGCATTCGATAATGATAAAACCGATTTCCAAGGAATTATCGGAAAAGATGGTTATTTATATCCTTTTACTGATACTTTTGAAACATGGAAAATAGGACCTATAAGTAAAGTTCCATATACTGGACCTGTTTTTGTTAGAATTGATAAAAGAAATGGGAAAGAAATAATAATGGTGGCAAATAAAAATTCAGATTTAAATCGATTAGAGATGGCTCCAAACTATACGGTTAAAAAAGTTAATCACAACTCAATTCCAAAAAAATAATAAAACTATGACAAGCAAAAAAAACATGCGTGTACTGGTTGAAAGTGGATTAAGAGATATCTCAGCATTGAAGAAAAGATATCCTAAAGCGGAAATATATTTTCACCAAGATTTGGATGGTGTTACAACCGCGATTGCAATGAAAAAATACCTTGAGGATAATGGTATTGATGTTGTTGGTTCACATATAATTCAATATGGTGATAAAGAGTTTGCGGTAAAGAAAAATGACGCAACTGGTGACACAATGCCGGTGTTAGTTGATTTTGCACATGGTAAACCAATGTTCGTTATTCATACAGACCACCATGATAGACAGGCAGGAGCTGAAGATACAAAATCAACATCATTCAGGTCATCTCGTTCAAATGTTGAAACAATTTCACAAATAGTTTCTCCAAAAGATTTATTCCCGTCTTCTGATATTTTATTAATTAGTACTGTCGACTCGGCTGATTTCGCTAAATATGATATTACACCTGATGAAGTAGTTAATTATTTATTCAGGATTGATAAAGATAGGAGTTTACAGAAAAACAAAATGTTACTTGGTTTAGTAATTAACAAACTATTACTAGCATTTAAAAACAAACCCGGATTTTTGGAAAGTTTGGTTATGGATTCACAACCATCTTTAATGTCAATATTAACGAACATTAAAGATTGGATGAAAAAAACTAACGCACCAACTCCGGAAGACTTACAAAAGAATGCCGAAGCTTATAAAGAATCCATGAAAGGATACCCAAAGGTTGAGGATAATGTTATTTTCCAATATGGTGGAGGGTCAATGTTTAAACCGGGTTCATATGATAGATATACTCCGTTTAGAAATAATCCTGAGGCTGATTTTCTAATCATGGCTTGGCCGTTAGGGTTAGTTCAAGCATCATGTAACCCTTTCAAGAAAGAAAGAGAGTTGAAAGGTGTTAACTTGGGAGAAATTGCTCAAGAAGTTTTGGGTAAATGGGAAGGTCAATTAAAACAAAGAACAATTCCATTATCAACAATAAAATGGATTTCAGAATCATCAAAAGATTTTGGTCCTGAAAGTGTTGGATTCACATTCAAAGATTTCAAAGCGTTGTATGGTGATAAGTTTACCACAATGGAGAATGGAGAAGAAGTGTTAGACCATATTCAAGAAATGATGGAAACACCTTTCACCGAATTACCTGAAGAACACAAAGAAATGTTGGATAAGATTGGTGTTAACGCTTGGGATTTAATTCAAGCCAATAGTGGTGGACATAAGTGTATTACAAATATTTCAGGGTTGAATTATCTTGGAAGAGGTAAAAGACCACCTCAAGGTAAATACAAATATGATTCAGAGAAAGATGATTCTCCATCTGTTAAGTTTACCAAAATGATTGCAACCGAATTTGAGAGAAAATTGAAAGAGAAGATTAAAGAATCAAAATAGGTATTCAACACTATCACCTGGTTCAATACCAAGTCTTTCACAAGCACCTCCATCGATTTCCAATACAATATTACCATTTCCGCAATAACTTGAACATTCCTTACTATTACAAGGAGGACAATTATGATGGATATTTACGATTACATTATTCTTAATAATGATGATATCCAAATTTTGAATGCAATTCTTCATCCAAAAACATTGTTTGCTACCACCCATTAAAAATAATAACCCGTTAAAGGTTTCATCAAATTTCTTGCCCATCATCCCGATATACTTGGACTTCTCGTCAATTAAGGTCTTAACCTTAAAGATATTATCGTTAATTTTAACTTCCATAATTATAAATATAAAAATATTTGATTAGATTATAAAAAAAATTTGGATTTTTCATAAACTATCATATATTTATATTCTCATCCGTAAGGATAAATACCCCAACTTTATATCACGCAAAAAAAAAATACGGACAAGATGAGAATTTTGTCTTAAATTTGCGGAACAAATGAGATGAGAGTCTCAAAAACAACCCCACCGGTATCGAGTGTAAAAACAAAAATATTAGGTGGGGTATTTTTAACAAAGGTCTTGACAGATGAAAAAAATGTTGTATCTTTGTAGTCCAATTAGGAAATAAGTTCTTTGAATTAAAAAAATATATACAGCAGGCGGGGGGCATGGTGTTCCATGAGTCTCATAAGCTCACTTAGCTTGGTTCGATTCCAAGGCACTGCAACTAAAAAAAAAATAACAAAGGTCTTGACAAATGAAAAAAATGTCTTATCTTTGTAAAACAATTCTGAAGAAGTCGAAAGAATTATTCAGAATAAAAATGATTACAGAAAATAGTCTAGGTCCGTAGGGCTTCTATTGTATGTGAGGAAAGTGACTACGGGAACCCTTCGCATTTAAAGTGTTAATGAAACATATAACCGCAATAGATATAGTAATCTAAAAAAAAAACAACAAAGGTCTTGACAAATGAAAAAAATGTCTTATCTTTGTAAAACAATTCGGGAATAACCGAAACGAGTTCTTTGAAAAAAATGAATTATCCATCAGGTTAATATAGTTCTTCGGAATTATGTTAATTTGAGAAACGATAATCGGCCGTATATGGTCGTTAAATAAACTACGAAAGTAGGATAAAGTGAATCTGTTGTGTTAATAGGTTTGCGGCTTCGGAAACGGAGCTCGAGTATACAAGTCGGATATCATCCAACCTCGAGTATTGAGGGCAACGCTTTAGAGAAAGTGGTTGGGTGACTTGGCAATGTGGGTTGTCAAGTTGCGGAGGGAACTCCTATAAAAATAACCGATAGGGATTATGTAAAAAGTATGGTTATCCAACCATATCATTGCGAGTTCCAATATTATAGTTGACTTAAAACCGAAAGGTAAGATGAAGAACGAGTGGTGTCGCTATCATCCCTAAGGATGACCTACCAAGGTCTCTTTTTGAAGTAAACTTGAAATATGGAGGTAGGGATATCTCAAGGAGTTGTTTAGTATTCTGTTGTTCAAAAGATAACGGAGCTTATAGTGGACCACAACTTCTACCATCCACAACACAAACACTTATCATTATTAAGGAAAATGTCAAAGTATTCTAAAACAATTATAAGCACAAGTGTTCACTAGGTTTTAACGAAAGTCGCCTACTTAGTCACGGGCTGTCCGTGGCACACCAAGACCGCAAGTCGAAGTGTATTTTTACCAAAGACCTCTAAGGAGTCGAATCCTGAGTCAGTTCGCAAGATTGAAGAGAGTTAAGTAATAAAAGAGTAGTTGAAACCTTTAGGAGTGATTGGTCTAACCAATCGGCGATGAGAGTTACCATTCAAAAGATGGTGGAAACGGAGGGAAACCATAATCCTTCTAAAGATTCTCAAAATAAGGTATATTCTCAGCCTATATTTTTTATCGAAACGCCGAATATGCATGAAAACAAAGCGTAACCTAACCCTTCACCTTGGTGAGGGGTTTTTTTATTTTGGTAATATCCACATAAATCACATCATAATGTGATTTTTAATATGATGGATATAAACATCATAAAGCAGTAAAAACAATGATAATGATGGAAAAAACCGACAAAGACAAACCAAAAAAAAATCTTCCAAATTAAAAAATTTTTATTATCTTTGCTATCCAATGTTAAAATAATAGAAGATGTCAAAGGTAGAAGAATTAAGAAAAAACTATAGTAGAATTACTGAAACAACATTTAATAAATTCGCGAATGGAGATGATACTTCAACCAAGAAGTATTTGAAATATATGTTGGATTCTTGGATGTCGAAACTTAATAGTTATCAGGGTATACCATCTCCGGAAAGGTTAATCAGTGAAGTTAAATTATTTGACTCCTTACTTCCCTACAACTCAAATAAAGATATATACTCTTCAGAGTATAAACGATTTGTCGATTTGACAAGCTCAAACATAAACATCTTAAAGATTAAAGAAGAAAAAACATTTAATCGAGATGAGCATATTTCTGTGATTTATGAGGATGATGATATATTATTCTTAATTCCCAAAACTTTCAGAGGTTCTCTGAAATATGGTGCAAATACTAAATGGTGTACTGCGGGTCGAAGTGAAACAACATTTAAATCATATATTAATGCCGGATTCTTAGCGTATCTAATTGATAAGAAAAATGAAAAAAAAGGGTATTATAATAAACTTGCGTTTTATTGTAATAATAAGAATTTAATATTATCCGAGAAAATTGAAATTTTTAATCAAGTTGATTGTCGAGTAAATCATGAGTCTGATTTATTTGGGAATGGATGGGATGAAGAAATGATTATTAAATTGATATTCAAGTATAGGTTAAGACTTATGGAAGAACAAAAATATGAAAAATCTCTTTCATATGTTAAAAAAATTACTAGTTTCTTCAAAAGTTTTGAATATGAAAAATTCATTGATAATGTCCAAAAGATTAAAGAATATGACACGAATGAATACAATAACTTCAAGGATGATATGAAGATTTTGAATGAAATAATTGAACAAACGACAAAGGGATTAAAAAAATTCGCTTGATATTAGAAAAAAAGTATTATATTTGCACTATAAATAATTTATATGAACATGCCATCACACAATATTAAAATCCAACACGAAACATTTGGAGTTTTATTAAACGAAACATTTGTAAATGCGACACAATTCAAGTTATTCTTGAAAATGGTTCAAGGGTGTATCGAAATGAAAGAAGATTTAACATTCTTCAATGGAGTTGAGTTTTTAATTCACATTCCACACAAACATTTGGTTAACTCAATTATCACTACAAGTGTTGACGCTTATAGTTTAGCGGAACATTTAATTACAAAATCTAAAATCGAAGCATTAGAAACAAATGGGTAGAATATTAAGTAATTTATTGAAAATAGCACTTGGTGCTGGTGTTGTCTATACCGCATATAAAGTTGGGCAAAGTAATGGTGAAAACAAAGAGTCGGATTTGTTAAAAGAAACGAGGGAGGACATTCATAATGAAATAGACTTCATAACAAATCTCATTAAAGAACACCAAGACGAACCAAACAAGACCCAAAAAAATCTTGATGATATGAGAGAATTGAGGGAACAATTATATGAATTAAGAAAGAAGTTAGAAAATTTGAAGTAAAAATATGATAACAATTGAAGAAATTATTAAATGGTCTAAACCACACCAATATAGTGGTGGTGAAGGTCGAATGACAAGATTTGGGGATGGTCGTGTTACCTTCTCAATTGTTGGAGGTGCAAGAGGATTGTATGGTGATTTTGTTGAGACTTTCGAAGTTGCGATTTTTAATACCGAAACTGGAGACTTTATAACTAATTTTTTCTATCCTGATGGTGGTGACGATATTATTAGTTATATGCCAGCAAAAAAAGTTGAAGAGTTAGTAAACTCTGTGATTAAAAGAGAAAATTTGAGTGTTGAACGATAGTTTCCAAGTTTAGTAAAACTTGGTGGTGGACGCTTGACTTTTATGTCAGCCCTTTAAGAGAGACTTCGGTCTCTCTTTTTTTTTATATTTGTGAATCGAAGTGTATTATGATTCCTGTTTTGGCGTAAATATAATCTCTAAATTCATCTTGAATTTCATCTTGAATTTCACTAACCTCTCCCATATCACCCATATCTGCTTCATCCCATATATCTGCC
>Ga0208362_1000114_pt1 | contig 25931 bp, 20 predicted proteins | sample LakMenEpi13Oct10_FD_150693 | JGI IMG/M metagenome (GOLD analysis project Ga0208362, IMG submission 150693) | Freshwater microbial communities from Lake Mendota, WI - 13OCT2010 deep hole epilimnion (SPAdes) | ecosystem: Environmental > Aquatic > Freshwater > Lake > Epilimnion/Euphotic zone ... | reverse complement strand
TGTTTCCTGAACTTTTGCAAAGACTTCAGGATTGTCAGATGGTTCAAAAGCCAAAAACTCAGCTTCAGGGTAACCCTTATAAAGCCTAGCAAGGTATTGCCCACTTGATATATCCCCTCCAGCTCCAAGAATACCAATTTTCATACGCATTATTGCTTAAACTTATTGCCGCTATAATAATTGCTTATGCTGCAATGTGCCTGATTTTTTATTTTTTCTTAAGCTTGATTTCGTCGAATTCATGAGCGATTTTGCATGTCCACACTCAAAAGCGAATTTGTTAAGCTCTGCAAATTGATGGGCCTTGTCTTTTGATAATTTTCTTTAATTCCAAGGTCATAAGCGTTGAGTTGATTTTATGAATAGGCATACTAGTCAATTCAACCAAGCGATCCATACTAATTGAATCGGCTTCTAACAATGTTGAATATATGTTTTTCTCAGACTCATTCAGAGAGGCAATATCAATTGATTTAGTATTTGATTGAGTAGTTGTTTGATTGCTGGAATTGTTTTTTTCAACATCTTTCTTTTCTGAACTCTTTCTCTGCATAGTAGATTGTTTTTTCTGTTCAGCTAAGAAGAGAGAGGCATCTTCCAGCATATTTATTTGAGATGGCATACTAGAGAGCATTTCCATTTCTTCGAGAATATCTTCCGTTGAAGTAATCAGCCTTGCCAAACCCTTACGAATCCAACGATGAATTCCTTCACTTTGTTTATTATCCGCTCTGCCTACCAAACCAAAAACTGGCTTTTTCATTTCGATTGCTCTCTCTGCCGTGATTAGAGCACCACTTCTAGCACCAGCCTCAGAAACCAAAACAGCTTGACTCAACGCAGCAACTATTCGATTCCGCGCTGGAAAATAGCCTTTTTCAGGCAAAATTTCAGGCGGATATTCACTCAATACTAGACCATTTTCCATCAAAGCTTTGTAGATGGGTCTGCTACTGGCTGGTACTATTTGCTCAACTCCATTTGCCACAACTGCGACACATCTTGAATTCTGCACATCAAAAGCTCCATAGTGAGCGGCAGAATCAATACCAAGAGCCATACCACTAATAATAGTAAAATCCATTGAAGCAAGCTGAGAACTGATTTGTCTAGTTTGAGTCAATGCATAATCACTGGCTTCTCGCGTACCAACTATACCGATCGACTTCTCAAACCAATTCAAATCCCAAATGCCTTTGGCGTAAATGACAAGTGGTGGCTGTACAAGCTGATTCAACTGATGTGGATAAAGCGGATCTATTTGCGTAATAGCTTTAATTCCATACCTATAAACTTTCTCAAGTGGTTTTTCTAAACTAAAATTTTGTCTTTCCCTAACAAAAGCTTCAATCACACCCGCAGGAATTGTTTCAATCTCTTTGAGCTCAGATTCATCAGCCAACCACGCTCTTTGCAAAGAAGAAAAATGATCAAATAAATTTTTGATTCTTTTGGGGCCAAGACCAATACCTTTGAGGCTGTCAAAAGCTAACCAATAAATTAATTCTTCTTGATGGAAATTACTCATTTAGCTATTCTTCACAATGATATAGAAAATTAGACTGGTAGATAATCCCCTAGATTGTACAGTTAATCATTAAAAGCCGTAAACGATCTTTAATTCCGCTCTTATTTTTTCTAGATCTTCCTCAGAAACAGATCCAATATACTTAATTTTTGATTTATCAATAGTATATGGTTTATCTAACTGCACAATAGATTTTGTCTTTAATTGGGCTTTCTGCCAGTCTTCAATTATCAAACAATGAGGAAATTCTTTCATGTTTGTTGTGATTTTACAGGCTATTAAATCTAAAGATAATTCTCTGTTGACAATAACCAGCATTGGTCTTCTTTTGGAGCCAGTACCATCACTAAAAGAACATTCAGCAAGGATCACATCACCAAACTTGTATAAAGCAGAACTCACTTTTTTGTAACCATTGATTCAACTGGAAAGTCATCGTATAAATGACAATCATTTTTGTCTTCTTCAGAAACAACAGATTCTAATTTCGGAGGTTGAAATTCTTGTAGTTTTTTATTAAGTTGTGCGTCAAAGATCTTGTTTTTATATATTTCTTCAATTTCTGAATAAAGCACTACTTTAGCTCTCAGACTATCTAGAAAAGAAAATAAATCCAATTTATATATGTATTTAAGATAAACATATAAACTTGATCGTAAAAACCAAGGCATAGCATCAATAATCTTGGTGGAATTTTGTAGAGATACTTGAGAATTCCTTCTCACTGCTGATAGTTGGCTATATTCCTCTGCTAAATCCTCTTTATAAAGCTCTGTTGACAAGAGTTTTTCTTTAAATTCAGTAAGTAATTCAGTAATAAAAATATCCGAATTTTCGATTTTAATAATTCTTTCTTTTAGTTGTTTACATACTCTATGAAGTTCAGATAAATGAAGAATATCAACATTGAGCATACTAGGTTTTATTAACTGCTCAATTTGCGAAAATCTAGCAATCTCTAAATCGAAGAAAATTTGATTGAAGCTCGTCATTTGTACTTTTCTTGGTATGTTAGTAAATAAATTATACCCAGCAATACTATTTTTCTTTTTTCACTTTTTCTTGCAACCTTGTTTTTCTAGAGATTTCCTAATTTGTAGCATGGGCTAAGTCACTAAATAGATTCTCCAAAACTGGCTGCGCAGAGCAAAATGAACGCAGCTTACTCTGTGCTTTTCCGATTAATTCAATACGTTTAAGCCATAATTTCTCAGATTGATCAATTGAAGAGTTTTTTGATTGAATTGTATTTAAACAAATTTGTGCTAAATCATCCAAGGCCCCTGACAAAGTCTCAGTTGAATTTAAATCTTTATTCGCAGCTATTTCCGCAGAAAGCTCAGAGGCTAATTTACCTGCTTCAAAAAAATTGATTGGCGAATTATTATAAAAAAGACTATCAGCAATTCCCGCAACAACTGAATTTATTTCTTTTGTAATGATTTTACCCGGGAAACTAATTGGCTGAGAACGACTATAAATAGTTGGCATTACCATTTCTTTGTCACGAGCATACATCAAAAAAAGCGTATTTGGGCTGGGCTCTTCAATTGTTTTCAGCAGTGAATTCGCTGATTCAGACGGAAGAAATTCCATTTCCGCAGTTTTGATAATAATTACTCTATGAAATTGGGTTTTGTATTGAAGCTTGCTGAGTAGCTTTTGCACTTGCCCAACTAAAATCACACCTTTTTTGCTTTTTTCTAAATCAGGCTCAATAATGATTGGAACTTCTGGATGAGTATTCTCTTGAATCCATGAGCAATTATTACAGTGGCCGCAAGCGGGTTCTGCATTAGCCCTATTTGTGCAGTTCAGTAATTGAATTAATTCTTTTGCAAATGTATCTTTGATTTCCTCAGCAGAACCGCAAAACAAATAAGAATGAAAGAGTTTATTTCTAAGCAGTGCCGCTTCAAAAAAAGAGCAAATGCTTGGAATTTCGGATTTTAAACTCTCTGAAAACATAATCAAAGATCAATATTTAAGTGTGAAATCCTGAACCTTGAATCCGAATAACTCCAGGAAGCAAAGTGCAAACTGTCGAACATATCAGAATTAATTACCTAAACCAATTTTTCTTTCGGCTAGCGGAGTTAATTCGTGAAGCTTGTTATAAGTCTTTTCAAGTAAATCTAAAATTTGCTTCTCTGAAATCATGCCTTCAGTTGTTGACTTGGTAGATTTTTCAGTGGATTTTTCACCTTTCTCAGATTTATCTGGAGCAGAAGCTTTTCCAGAAGCATTAATGAATGCCACAACAACGCTCACGGCGAGTTCTAATTTTTTTTGAGAATCAGCTGATTTTTCTGACATAGAAATCTTGTTTATTTGTAATTTTTGACTTTATGATCTAAATATCACGAATTTGAGTGTGATGTCTAAATACGAAATTTGGTCATATATTACCATCAAACACTCATCAATACAGCTCTATTTGGTCAACTATGTTAAAACTGATTTGTTTTAGACGAGATTTTCGTCTTAGCGACAATGAGCTGATTTGGAAAGCTTGTAAGGATGAATCTCCAATTTTTCCATTTTATATTTTTGATTCTTGGCATTTGAATCATCCCGAATTTAGCCAAGGCCGAATGAATTTTATTTTGGAGTCATTGAGCGAACTAATCAATTCTTTTCAAAAACTCAATTGTGATTTTCAGCTTTATCAGGGAAATTCTTTAGATATTATCAAAACGCTTATTCAATCATTGCAGTCAAAAGGACAGCAAGTTGAGCTTTATATTAGTCACGATATTCAATATGAATATGACAAAAACTTAGCTATCAAAATCAATGCATTAGGAATCGATTTGAATTTTAAAATCAATTGGTGCTTCAATGATTTTCTCTTGATGGATGAATCTCAAATGGGTTCTTGGAGAGAAAAATATTATGAATATCAAAATTCTCCTATTCATCCACCACCAACAAAGCTAATTACAAGTTCAAAAGATTTGTTGGGAAATAAAGGTGAATTGAATCAATATAGAATCCATTTACTACCCTCGACTTTTACTCAAAGCAAAAGCTCTATGTTTGAAGGCGGGGAGAATAAAGCAATTGCTAAACTTAATGAATTTTTGAACTCAAATTATCAAGGTTATCACTGGAAGCTTTCGAGGCCATGGCTTGCACAACAGGGACATACTTCGCATTTATCTCCGCATCTTGCTCAAGGCTGTATTTCGTCAAGAATGATTTATCAAACAGTTCGTGAATTAAGAGGAGCTCTAAAATCAACAAAATCAGATGTAGTTTCAAATTCCTCTCTAGCAGAAGGTGAAAAAGTAGAGCCAGTAACAGGATCCGAAAAATTACGATTTTCGCTTAGTGCTTTTCAAGATCGCCTTAGATGGAGAGATAGTTTTAGACAAAAATTTTTCTTTCACCCTGAATGGACAATTCAAAACCGTCACCATGAATTTAATGCCATTTATGATAATTCTCCGCTTAGTACATCCCAAATCATTCTTTATGAAGCATGGAAACAAGGACGCACTGGATTCCCGCTAATAGATGCAAGTATGCGACAGCTCTTAAATAATGGCTGGATAAATTTTCGTATGAGAGCAATGTGCGCAACTTTTTTAACAATTAATCTTGGTATTTCTTGGCATTATGGTGCTTTGCACTTTATGAATTATTTGATTGATGGAGATGCTGCAATTGATCATTGGCAGTGGCAAATGCAAGCAGGCGTGACTAATCCGATGAGTACTGGTTTTCGTATTTACAACCCTGATAAGAACCGGATTGAAAGAGACCCCAAATTTTTCTATGTACGTCATTGGATAAATGAATTAAAAAATGCAACTGATTTCGAAATCACATCAAATTTATTCGATCGAAAAGCCATTAATTATCCTGAAAAAATCATTGATTGGCAGCAAACTAAAGATATCTATGGCACCAGAGTATCAAGAACCAGAGCTTCTATTAGAGAAAGATTGAAAACAAGTAATAATTCTGAATTTCATGAAATGATTCGCGCAAATGAAACCGTCAAAGCTTATTACAAAGGCAAAAGAAAGCGCTATGAAAAAATCAAAAACGCGGATCAGTTACAATTCGACTTTGACAATTTGAACCTTCCCTAGAAAGCGATTAGAGTGAGGACTCCAACTGGAAAACTTAGATTTCGGATGAATCAGCATTATTGCCTTTGCCAGACATAACTACTGTAGCAGCCAAAACTCTAGGGACATAATTTTTTGTTTCATTTGGTAGATAGCGACTAACTTCCCAAAAATCTTTATTTCCATTTGACATATTAATTGCTTGTTGAACTCTAGTATCTCCAGCATTGTAGGCTGCAATGACGAGTAACCAATCCCCAAATCTTTTGTGTAGAATTTTGAGGTATTTCGCAGCTGCTCGGGTTGATTTGACAGGATCACTAAAATCTTCTGATGAATTAAGGCCGAAAGCACGACCAGTTGAAGGAATAAATTGCCAAACCCCTCTGGCTCCTGATCTTGAAATAGCAGATGGGTTAAAAGTGCTTTCCACAAAACCAATAGAAATTAATTCAGGCGGAACTCCTTCTTCAACAAAAATCTGCTCCCACATTCTTTGATAATATTGAAGTCTTTGTTTTGCAATACTCAGTCTCTGATTTCCCTTGCCACTGATTTGATTAATAGAGACAATTACTTGAGGTCTTCTGAGTGATTCTGATACTGAAACACCCAAAGCCGACGCACCTTGTGAAAAAAGTGGGTCAAAAACAAAAGGATTAGAATTGTTATTTTTTGATGCAGTTAATGCAGCAGACTTAGCTCTAATTGCTTTAAAAGCTTTGCTGACTTCTCCTGAAGGTGCATATGCATTCGACTGGATTAGAGGATTAAAGCCCTGAGGAGCAATATTGTCTGGAATTAAATCGATCGATGAATTATTTGGATCAACATTGATCATTTCATCTCCAATTAAAACTTCAACAGTATCTGCCTGAGAAGGAATAACAATAAATGAAGCTAAATGAATAGCAGTTAATGAACTGAAAAGCACCAAGGATAAAAGTTTTTTGAATGACTTGTTATTGAATTGTCTAATTGAATCTTGTTGAATTGTCTTTGTCATTGCTTGGAGTTTTTTTTGTATCAATTAATGTGGCTTAGGTTTATGTTTTTCTAATGTGAAAATGAAGACTTTCAGTAAGTGCTTTTTAGTAGGCAATTTTGTTTAAGGAAAGCAGAATTAATGTCTTTAAAAATGAGAATTTAGAAATTTCTCTCATCAATAAAGTCAGACCAAATCATTTCTCTTTTGCCTAAAAATACAGTATCACCAGATTTTATACCGTATTCTCTTAATTCATCAATCAACTTAGTCTTTTTTAATTTATTGAAAAGATGATTGACAGAATCAATATCAGTAAAATCAGTGACTCTAGCCCAGCTTTCAATAGACGGACTAGTTATCCTGTAAGTTCCTTTTAATTCATCAAACTTAATCGTGTACTGATCTTCTTTGGTCCTGATAGTTCCTTGGGTGGCTCTATCTTTTTCATCAATTTCTTCTTCTGGTTCGACATCACTGAATTTTTCTAAATCATAAATTTCCAATAATCTAGCTTTTAATACATCCAATCCCTCACCAGTTATTGCAGAAATACATAGGGGTTCAATTTGCGTATTTTTGAGAAAAAGTTTTTTGATTTCTTTAAGTTGATCTTCAGAACAAGAATCAATTTTGTTGAGAACAATAATTTGTCTTTTATTCAAAATTTTTGCATTGTATTTTTGCAATTCATTTCTTACAACTTCATAGGCTTTAAGGCATTCTATGGCATTGTCCATAAGTGAATTATTCTCCAAAGACTCTATATCAAGCTCACTGCGAGATTCATTAAGAAGCTGTTCAATATTTGTATTGTTTATTGTCGTGCTATCAATCATGTGAATCAAGACTTTTGTGCGCTCAATATGTCTAAGAAATTGCAATCCTAGACCATGTCCTTCTGCGGCACCTTCAATCAATCCTGGTATATCAGCCAGCGTCAATGATTTGTTTTCAGCCAACTTCATAATGCCAAGATTAGGCGATAAAGTCGTAAAAGGGTAATCAGCTATTTTAGGCTTACAAGCGGAGAGCCGTGAAATCAAGGTTGATTTTCCAGCATTGGGTAAGCCAATAATCCCAACATGCGCAACAAGTTTCAACTCTAGTCTCAATTTGAATTTTTGCGACAATTGTCCTGGCTCGCAGATATGAGGGGCTTGTTTGACAGAAGTCGCAAAATGCTGATTTCCTCTCCCACCCTTGCCGCCTTGGGCTACCAATAACTTTTGATTATTTCGTACCAAATCACCAATTAATTCGACTTGATTATTACTCAAAATTTGGTAAACACTTGTTCCTACAGGCACTTCAATAATTAGGTCCTCCGCAGATTTGCCTGATTTTCTTGATGACGCTCCTTTTACTCCATCCTGAGCCTTAAATTTAGAATTAAAATGAAAATCTATAAGCGTACCTTGGCTATTAGTGCTTTGAATCCAAACAGAACCACCTCTTCCACCATCTCCGCCAGCCGGACCACCATAGGGCATAAACTTTTCTCTTCTCCAAGCAATGACACCATCCCCTCCATTGCCTGATTCAACTTCTATTTCTACTAAATCTACAAACTTGGACATTGAGCTTTATTTATCCTGAACAATTTTCAACTGATTTCAACAAAATTTTTGACTAAGTCCTTCAGCGTTGGATTAATTGATGAAACTAAATTTCAAAGAATAATACTATTCAACGTTTCAACACTCTAACCAGAAACTTAATCACTCACCTTAACCCAGAAATTATTTCCTTTTTGCTTGGATTAACTCTCTCCACCCTCCTGCCACCCTATCACCTTAGGAGAGACTCTAAAACAATCCTGAAATAAATCCAGAACAGAATGACGTAGAGAAGGCTTTTAAGCTTTGTAAAGGTTGAGTTAATCAAACAAAAATATCTGAAATGATATTAAGAAAGAATTTGTAGTTTAAATCAAGGTTAAAGATTAGCATGCAGAAATTCGGAACCGTTTCTTGATCAGTTAAATGAGGAAGCAGGAACCCTCCGAGGATCAAGATAGGGTCCAGCTCTTGTTCTAATTTTTATTTGAGATTTTCGACCCTATTTTTAGACATAACCCTATAGAAAACAGTGCTTACTGATAGCAAATAAATCCTAGTCTAAAAGCTGTATTTCATGCATTTTTCTGCATAGCCTTATGAATTCCCCATAAAGGGTAAAAGCCATTTGGGCAATTAGAAAGCATTGACCCTTGTGTTTTCAAGCACTAAATAAAAAAGCTTTAAAGATGAGTAATCCTAATCAACCACAAAATTTTGGCATTCCACCAATAAACAATGCGGCTCCTTATGACAATAGGCCTCAAGGTCAGCCTGCTCCTGGAAGCATGCAACAACCAATTCAGCCTCTTAGTCAAACACAGGTCCAAACTCAGCAGCCACTTCAACAAGGTCAGCCAATTTCACAGATTTTAACGCAAACCGCTAATAAGCCTAATGCAGACCAAATGAAAAGTGCTGCAAACAAAATTAATCCTCCAAAAGCTGGCGAAAAGAAAGATGGCGGTGAAAAATCTAAGGCTGGCAAAAAACTTTTAATCTTTTTGATGTGCTTTGGAGCTTTTCTTGTTCCAATACCAAGACAAGTTGGTGGTGAAGTAGAAATCGAAGGAACTCCTTCAACCAATCAAGCCCTAATTAGGCCAGAGATCGGTGGAACTGTCGAAAAGATTTTAGCCAAAACTGGGCAACCAATTAAAGCTGGTGAAACTATTGCCATTATTAAAAATTGGGACTTAGAAGAAAAAACTTTTGAAGCTGAAAAGCAATTAGCAAGATTAAAAGCCTCACTTGGGCCAATTCAGTCACAAATAAGAGTAGCCCAAGAAGAATATCAAAGATCCGCAGAAGAAGCTAATAGACAAAAAGCCGAAAGTGATTTTGTTCAGGGTCAAGCTTCTAGTATTACTCAGGAGTCAGCTCCACCAAGAATAGAACAAACTAGAAAACAATTAGAACAAGTCAACTTACAAGCCGAGAGTCTTAGCCAAAAAGCTTCACTTCATAAATATTTAGCTGATGAGGGAGTTTATCCAAGGCAATCTGCTTTGCAATCAGCCTATGAGGCGGCTTCAGCGGTTAAACAGACCCAAGCTCTCAAAGCCCAGCTTCAAGCTGAAGAGTCTGAGTTGAAAGAAAGATCTACAGAAGCTTTGCCAAAATCGAATGTTACAGCTAGAGCAGCATCAGCTAATCTTAGTCGTGTTCAATCTGCCAGGGAAGAATTGTATGCAACTCAATCTCAAATTAGAGAACAAGAAAAACAAATTGACCTTTATGAAAAACAAAAAGATCAACTAAATCTAAAATCGCCTATTGATGGGATTATTCTTACACTCAAGACAGATTTACTACTTGGACAAAACTTCAATAGAGGCGATACGCTTGCAATTGTTGCTAATCCAAGCAGAGTAAAAGTTTCGGTTCAATTGTCTGAAGAAGAGCGTTCATACATTGAGGTTGGTCAAAAAGCCAATGTTCGCTTCAGAGCAATTCCAAATAAAGTTTTTAAAGGCATAGTAGATCAAATTGCGCCTGTAACCAGTGAAACTGGCGAGCAGACCAGTAAAAGAAGGATTTGGTCGGTTAGCATCGTTCTTGATAATCCAGGCAATACCATGAAACCAGGTATGACTGGATATTCCAAAATACAAACTGGTAAATGGTCACCAATTATTGAGCTCACCTGGACAGAAATCTACAAAGCTTTTAGATTGGATAGATATATTTAATTGGAGCTGGGGCAAACTCTTTGCAATCTCTATGAAAAAGATTTGCCCGAAATCAGGCTTAAAAAGTATGCCAATATTCATTTGAGCTGAGGCGGAGTGAATACCAGTGATCAAGTAAGTATTTTGGCGCAAAGTGAATTAGTGACTTTCATTTATTTAGGGTAAGCAATAATCACCACTCAATGACTTGACCCTTGAAATCAAGAAATTGACCTGAATCTGCAAGACAAACGTCCTCAATGACTTTCCTCATTCCCTGAATACTCTCATCAGCTTGAATAGATGCTCCCTTACCACCCATATCAGTTTTAACCCAACCTGGATGAATAGCAATTACTGTAATGCCTTCTTTCTGTAAATCTACTGCCAAGCTTTTAGTGACCATATTTAGAGCAACTTTACTAGAGCGATAAATATAATAACTACCACTTTTGTTATCGTCTATGCTTCCCATTTTGCTGGTTATATTCACAATTAATTTTCGACTTCCAGCAATCAGATTTTCTTTTAAAGCCTGAGCTATTGCGACCGGAGCAAAAGTGTTTGTTTTCAGTGTTTCAGACCAACTTTGATAATCAATTTCAGCTAGTGTTTGCTTGCCACCAAATGAGCCAGCATTATTTATCAAAATGTCAATGTGAGTATCTTTTAGTCTTAGGCCTAATTCTTTAATCTCATCTATCACAGAGACATTCAGTCCAATAATTTGAATTTGTCCTTTTGAAAATAAAGCCAATGCTTGAAGTCTCTCAGCTGATTCGGGATTGCGACAACAAGCTATGACTTTGCATCCAGCCTCAGAGTATTGCTTGGTGAATTCAAGCCCCAATCCCCGATTGGCACCAGTAATTAAAACGTTTTGCATTGTTGATAATTGATTTAAATTGAACCTTTAGTAGTAAAGAAATGAACCACCATACTCAAAAATGAAATGACAAATGCAGCCAGAATGCCATCCCAAAAGCTTTTAAGCCAAAGTCCTTTTACGAAACTTCTAGTTATCATCAATAAAACTGCATTAAAAATGACTTGAAATAACCCCTGACTTACTTGATTGTTAAGCCAAGTGAGGCCAAAATATTTAAAACCATAAAGAAATAAAGCATTCAAAATTCCAAAAACTATGGCCACAATAAAGGCTGTACCAATGTTTTTAATAGCCATTCCAGGCAAAATTTTTGAGGTAATAAAAACTATTACGCCCAAAATCAAGATATCAATCGCTAAAGTTATTAGCTCGGCTTGACTTGCAAAATTCATATTGAAACTCTTTCTTGAAATTAGCTTTACGGAATCATGGGACAGTTTATTTTGTGAAATTACCAAACGTTAACAGTGCTAATTGCTAGATTATTGGTAATTCTATGTCTCGGAGAAGCTTATCGTAATAGAATATCTCAAAAGAATTAAATTGAATATTTCACAAAGATATTTATTTAAATGATGATTACTTTTTCCTGAAATTAAGTAATCCTATGCTCATGTTACGCAAAGATAACACTCTGCCTAAAGAGATAGTTTCTGTCATCCCGTCCTGGATTTACTTCAGAATTGTTTCGGAAACTAAATAAAATCATGCGACTTACGTGGGGTGAATTATTTAAACAAAATGACCTAATTTAAAAAGTTGAAGAGACCAAACATTATTTAGTTTTCAAGCAAAATGAATATTAGAGAAGCCAGCAACAATTTTGATGAAAGCTTTCGCAATGGACCAATCTTTCCGGGTTCAAACTCAAACAATAATTCAAATAACAAGTTGAATAATAATTACAATCAAGATATGAAGAAATCAAAAGGTTTTTCTGGTCATAAGTTAGGCCAATTATTCCAAAATTTTCTAAAGGGGAAAAATCTCCAGCAAAAACTAATAAAGCTTTCCATACTTACAATGGCTTTTATTATAATTGGTTGGACTTTGTTGAATCTATTCATCACGCCAATCAATCGTGTTCTTGGTCTTCCATCAGTTACTAATTTGAGAGATTATTCACCAGTTAGTTCTATTGAGGTTTATGACAAAAATGATCAATTCGTTACAGTCATCAGAGGAGAAGAAGACAGACAAGTTATTTCTTTAGATCAAATTGCAACTTCACTCAAGCAAGCTCTTTTGGCAAGTGAAGACCGAGCTTTTTATCAGCATGGAGGCGTAAATTTCTTTGGTATTTTTAGAGCCATATTAATCAATCTCAAATCGGGTAAGCTCAGGCAGGGGGGCAGTACAATAACTCAACAATTAGTCAAAAATATTTTCTTCTCTCCCAAAGAATGGTCAACGGTTAGTCGTAAATTCAAAGAATTATTACTTGCCATCGAAGTTGAAAAATGCTATTCCAAAGATACTATTTTGGAAATTTATCTAAATCAAGTTTATTGGGGACACAGAGCTTATGGAGTTGAGAGAGCCGCTAAAGGTTATTTTAACAAGAATTCATCTAAACTAAATATAGCTGAATCTGCATATTTAGTAGCTTTACTTTCCTCACCCAGTACTCTTCATGGTACTCAAAAAGCCTTTGTAATTCAAAAACAGATTATCAAAGATATGGTGAGATTTGGCTATATTACAAAACAGCAAGCGCTAAAGGCTGAAAATACAGCACTTAAATTTGAATCTGATCCAGGTAATATGTCTAAATTTCCTTTCTATATGAATGTAGTGCTTGAAGAAATGAGCAGCTTAATGAGCGAACAAGAATTACGTCATTCAGGACTCAAGATTTACACTTCATTAGATCAAGATGCTCAAGCGCAGGCTGAAGCTGTTTTAAATCAAGGAATAAAAAAAGCCCCTTCAGGTATTAATCAAGGTGCACTGGTAACTATTGATGTATTGAGTAATGAAGCCAGAGTTATAGTCGGGGGAGTTGGTGATTTCTGGAAAAACCAATGGAATAGAGCAACAAGTCCACATACGATTGGATCGGCTTTTAAACCATTTGTTTATTTGACTTCATTTGTAAAGGGCATTTGCTCAAGTGAATCAGAAATAATGGATACTCCTTTTGTGTATAGAAATTCTGAAACAGGTGAGGTTTGGTCTCCTAAAAACTTTGATAGTACTTTTTGGGGGCAAATCACTGTCCGAAAAGCATTAGTAAATTCACGAAATATCCCAGCAATTCGAACTGCTCAAAAAGCGACAATGGCTGAAGTACAAGAATTATCGAAAAAAGTTGGATTGCGAGATATACAACCTTATTTATCTTCAGCTCTCGGTAGTTCGGCTGTTTCACCATTAGCTGCGGCCAATGCTTATGCTGTACTCGCACGAGGTGGCATTTACATGAAGCCAATTGTTATACGCCGTATAACTGATAAAAAGGGTAGTACTGTATATCAAAACAATTCTTTACCCGATCGAGTTTTGCCATCTGCGCCAATTTACGAGTTGATAGATATTTTGGTTGACGTTGTGGATCATGGTACGGGAGCTCAAGCCAAAATTTCCGGATTGGAAATAGCAGGTAAAACTGGCACGGCTGATCAATCGAGAGATATATGGTTTATTGGTTTTACTCCTGATACGGTGACGGCTGTTTGGGCTGGTAACGATAAAAACAAAAAAGCTTCAGGTTATGCAACAGGCGGTGCCATTCTTGCTGGTCTCTGGAAGCAGTACATGATTGAGTATTACAAAATCAATCCAACCCCTCCTTCCAAATTTCCTGAACCATTAACGACTAAGAAATTTCTAGTAGATCCAATTACAGGTTTATTAGCTACAAGAAATACCTTTAGACCAGAATACAGAGAATTAGTACCAGGTACCGAACCAACAAAATTTGCGCCACCCCCTTCGCCTGAGCAGATTGAAAAATATCTCAAAAACATGGAATCACAAAGAGGATATGATGATGAGTCAGAAGAAGAATTAGAAGATCCTGAAGAAATGGAAGAGGATTTATTACAAGATCCAAATTCTCCAAATGCAAAAAATAATATTCAAAATAATACTCAAGATCCAAATCACTATAGAGCCAATTGGGGTGGGCAAATTGCTGGACAAGGTCAACCAACATATACCGGACAAAATCAGCAAGTTAACCCTAATATAAACAATGATTCCGTCAGGCCAGTATTAATTCAGAAACCAGAAGAAAACAACATAGGGGTACCTCAACCAAATTACAAACCAAATCCTCCTCAACCCGCATTCAGTCAAGAGCAAATTGCTGAACAAGAAAACCGAAAAAAGAAATTGTTTTTCCGAAAATGGAGAGATAATGAAGAAGCACCTATAGAACAAGCTCCAGAAGATCAGCAAGTGCCAGTTCGTTCAGGCTGGAAAAGAATTTTGCCTAATCCGTATAAAACTCAAAATCCTTAATTAGCTTCAATAATGACTTTACTTTGAAGTTTCAGCGATAATTTTTTTGTTGAGTAGTTTAAGTAAAGTTGCGGTAGTTCTTAGATAAGGTAACTCAATATTGAATCTATTGGCTTCTTCAATCAGATCGCCGATTATAGCTTGATACTCAAGAGCATTGTCTTTGCGGACATCTTCTAGAGTTGAAGTAGAAATATCACCTAATATATCTCTTGTGAATATGATTTTGTCTTCAATTACATTTTCTGGAATATTAATGTTATTTAGCTTTGCTAATTGAAATACTTCTTTGCCTATATTCCTAATCAACTTAATTCCATCTGCATCATTTAATATTGGACTAGTAGTTAGTCCTGTAAGAGCAGTAACTGAATTGAAAGCAGCATTCCAAATCATTTTTGACCATATATCTATTTCAATATTCTCACTTAATTTTGTAGGAATATTTACTGACTCAAATGAATGAATTAATTCTTTTGCAAAAGGGATTTCATTATTACTTATACTCTCGTGTTGACTATAGGTTTTACTCTGTATAAAAATCATTTCACCAGATTTGTGTATTAAAACTCCTGGCTCAGAGAGAGCAGCTGCAATGTTGATTATTACTCTACTTACATTTTTGAAATCAATTAAATATGGATAATGGCTTTTTACTCCATTTTGAAAAATAAAAATAGGAGTATTGAGTTTATTAAGATTTTTTAGTTTCTGTATAACTTGTTGATTTGCTGTAGATTTGGTTGCAACGATAATCAGATCTGGCTCGAATTGTTTGTCTAAATTATCTACTGAAGAAACTAAAATTTCACTAGGTAATATCTCAAGGTCGCCTTTATAACTTTTTATTTTCAAACCATTTTTCTGTAATGTTTCTAACTGTTTACCGCGAGCAATAAATAGAATCTGATTGCCCGCTTGATTCAGTCTTGCTCCGTAATAACATCCAACCGCTCCTGCCCCATATATCCAAATCTTCACTTCCATATACTCCTATTAAATCTTACAAATACCTGCGTAAAGTTAATAGCATAAATTGACTGAAATACTCAATAAGTCTCCAATGTTTCGCTTCAAATTTTTCATGGATATCAAAGCTTTATCATAATTGGTTTTCAATTTACCATACCAGGTTCAAGGTTTTTCTTTTCTAATAAGACTAAGTTGTTTTTTATACTTACTAATAAAATAAAAAAGCTTCTCAAATAAACCTTTAACTTCATCATGAGGCATGAAAAGAACATAAGTAAGTGGACATATCATGAATTGAGGTATATCCAAAAAGAACCACACTGAGATATGAAAAATAATACCTATAATGAATATATATTTTTGTAATGGTTTTATCCAAAATAAAATCCCACAACTTAGTTCGAAAATAATAAGTGAATAGGTTAGTGCATCATAAAACCATATAGGAGGATTCACAGTGTTGACAAACCAAAAAGCAAAAGGCGTACCCCAAGCAGAAACCATTGTCATCTTAATTATTAACCCAGTATGCCAAGCTGGCATGAATAATTTATATATTCCAGTAAAAGTATAAAAAAGTGTCATTTGTATAGCCAAAATTTTAATTATGCAATTACTAATTCTTCTTGATTCTTCGTTCATCGGTTTTCTGTGGGGACTTATTGACCATACTGAATCTAAATTAGCAAAACATAAAAGTCCTAAAAACAACATAATCATTCTGTCATATGAAGTATTTTGAACTGCTGAATCAAGTAGATAATGATAAACAAAAGTGACTAGCAATAATGGTGTAATTATCTTAGTTTTATAGCCCAGGATAAAGGAAATAATAAGTCCAATAGCAACTAAATATATGCCCCAAGCTACACTGATTGGAGGGGCTATATCAGGAATAAGAAAAGGTGCATATACTCCCTGATTTGAGAAAAATAAATCAATGTATGGCAAAGCCGCTAAAAAGAAAACAAGCAGATAAACACCAAAAAGTATTCTAAATGCTGCAATTGGATATAGTGGCAAATCTGCGAACCAAAAATTGATCCAGTTTGTTTTGATACATGACAATAAACTTATTTCTTTATTTGAGTTGGTTTGAGAACTAGTTTCAGTCTTATTCATGAAATTTATATCTCCGTGTATAGGTTGGTATATTGAGTAATTTCAGGTTTCAATTCAGCCATATAACCTTGAAAAGACCTTGGCCAAAACGCAAATCCAATTGATACTTTTTGTACTTTTTTCTCAGGGTTTTCGCGATTATATCTTTCACGAATTTTAATTGCTATTTTGCTGAGGCCTTCAATATGAGCTGGTCTGCCTAGAGCATAATGCCTAGATAAATACATTCTCATTTGTCTGGCTCCTTCACAATAAGGAAAATATTTCTCAACTACATCTAATACAACCCAGTTTTCAGGAATGTTGTTTTTTTCCTCTGGAAGGCCTTGAATAACAAATTTGCGATTAATATTTTCATAGTAAGCAAATACTGAAAACAGATCAAAAAGATCTGCGATTGGAGCAAAGATCGGCAAATTAACCATATCTTTGTATGGGGTTCTAGAAGCCAAGGTGGCAATATTTGTATAAACAATGAATAAGGCAATTAAACTAAAAAACAAAATCTTCCAATTACTTATAGTAGCTTTGGAAGAGCTTTTTAGCGAAATAGTGTCAGGGTTTGTTGGAAGCTTTTCCGCCATTTAACTCAAATCTACAATGAAGTAATACTTAGTAATTTCCCTAAAGAATAATTCATTTAACCTTATTGAATTTATTTTGCAGGTGGAGTTCTTAAATCATATTCGCCTCATCAGCCAAATGCTTCTTTAGTAGAGTAGTGTCTAAATTCATTTTATGAGCTTTTCCATGAAAACTAATGCAAATTTTGTTGTTGCCCAAACTATGAACAGACAATAAACCACTCTCTGCTAGTAAATTCAAACCGACATTGCATGTTTCTTCTCTGGAGCTAAGTTTGGTGGAAATATCAATTAGGTCTATTGCCGACAACATGCTGGCTTCTTTTGCCTGAAGAACTAATTGCTTAAGAAAATCTTTGACTTCACGAGGTTTCTTATTTGTCTGAATTAAACTTTCTTCAATTAAAGGTGTTAATTGCGAATTGACTCTGTTTTGATTTTGATCTTGAGCAATTTGTGATTTAATCGTAGTCGAAAAACAGTTTTCATTTAGTGATTCCACATACCAATCTTTTACTTCAAGTTGTAAATATTCTTTCTGCTTAAAAACTCTTTTATTAGCAGTAAAGGCAATATTCACCTCTTTTCCTTTTGCAATCTCAAATGAACTAGTATGAGCTCTCCAACGAATAGCTTCAAAATATCTGCTTCCATCGGAGGTACTTAATATCAATTTTGTGTGTTCACCTGTTTTGCCTAAAGATTGAACGTCTTGCAATATACACAAATCTTTGAAAGTAAAGACTGGACGGGTGAATCCCATACCATATGGAGCTAATTCAAATATTGGCTTTAAAAATTCAAGATTGAGATTATCTGCATCAAGGGCTGAATCAATATCGAGAGTAGCATCTAAATTTTCTTGATTGAGAGTTCTATTTAATTCTGCTTGCATGGAAATTTTGAATTTTTCCCAATTTTCTTTTTGCATAGAAAACCCCGCTGCCGCTTTGTGTCCACCAAATTTTGTAAATAATTCTGCAAATTTAGACATTTCTTCAAATAAATCAATTGCCAAAATACCTCGCGCCGACCCCTTGATTTTTATTTCCTGAGTTTCTTCGTCTATTTCTTCAACCGCCAAAAAAACTGGTAAATGGTATTTTTCAACTAACCGAGAAGCTACTATCCCAACAACTCCATGATTCCAAGATGTATCTGCCAACATAAGAACTCTAGCTGTCTCAATATTGACTTCATTCTCAATTTTTTGAAGTGCTTCGCGATAAATCTGATCACATAAATCTTGCCTGAATTTATTTTGTTCAGTCAGACTAGAAGCAATTGTGCGAGCTTCCAATAAGTCTTCACTCAAAAACAATTTAACAGCGCTCTGAGCATCATTTAGTCTGCCAGCAGCATTAATGCGTGGAGCAATTGCAAAGCCAACACCTTCTTCATCGGCTTTATAGTCACATTCACCCAGCAGCGCTCTCAATCCAGGCCGAGTAGTGAGATTCAGAACTTTCAAACCTTCTTGAACTAAAAGTCTATTTTCCGCTCTCAGAGGAGCCAAATCAGCAATCATTCCCAAAGCTACAAAATCAAGCAAAGCTTTTTGGAAATCTTGATATTCAATTTTAGGTTGTTCATCTTTCTTGCTATCTTCAAAGTCTTTGGCAAATTCAACAAATAAAGCTTCCGCAAGTTTATAAGCAACCCCTACTCCTGGAAGCCAATGAAGAGGATGTTCTTCTGGCAAAAGTTTTGGATTTAAGACGGCAACTGCTGGTGGAAGAATATCAGGTAAAGAATGGTGATCGGTCACAATTACATCGAGGCCAATAGATTGGGCTAGTTTTACTTCATCTATATTTGTAATTCCACAATCGCAAGTAATCAGCAATTTTGCTTTTCTCTGAGCTTTAATGCTGACGACAGCTTTGCTGTTAAGTCCATAACCTTCTGTGAAGCGATTGGGAATATAAAAGGAAGTTTGGGCGCCGAGGTGATTTAGAGCTGAGATCAAAAGAGCAGTGCTGGTAGTACCGTCTACATCATAATCTCCAAAAATTACAATGTTTTCTTTTTTCTCAATTGCCTTTTTAATTCGCTGAACGGCCATGCTCATCTGAGGAATTTCAGCAGGGCTTGAATAAGCTGGTTTATTGTTGCCCAGGTAATATTGTGCTTCTCCAACAGATTTCACTCCTCTATTTAGAAGTATTTGTGCAAGCAGTTGATTGTTGGCTTCATTGACCGAGTCGGTGTTTTTGGCAAGGCCTGTGCAAAATTTTATTAATTCTTGAGATGGTTTTTTATCAGCAATAATCCACTTTTTACTTCCGCCTTTTTTCTTGTCAATCTCCAAAGTTAAGTTATCAGGAAGATTTAAAGTAGCCGTTTGATTCATGCGAAATTAATATTGATGCGTTGATGAATTGTTTATTTTATTAGAAATCAAGCTTAAGCTAAAAAGTTTTTCTAATGAGTCTCTTCATAGTCTTTTTTACTATCTTTGTTATCAGCTGAGAAGAATTATTTCATAGCCTTGTTCATTGTAGTTTTTCATTTAAGAAGAAAATCAAGTAAGAGGATCTCTAGAAGTAGTCATGTAGGAAATTTGTAGAAATAAAGTAGGAAAAAGCAAGTCTACTTAGTCATGACAGGAAATAGGAAATCATATGCTTTAGCTAAGTCCACGGTAAAAATTGACTTTGTCCTTCCAATGACAAAAAAATCTTCACATGAATTTGTCGTATTTTGAATATTTAATTCTGGATTCTAGATAATTGTGATGTGTAAAAAGATATTCTAGATTGCATGTCAATAGGCGAATTGTCTCTCTGAATTAAAGAGGGAAAGCGAGCATGTCCTAATTTGATTAGTTTGTCAAGGTTTTATTGTTCAGCTAAAAAAAACCGCCTCCATCAAAACTGATAGAAGCGGCTATTTATGAAAACAAAATAGAATTTATAGTTTAGAGAGTAATTTCAGTTACAACTCCTGCACCTACAGTTCTACCGCCTTCACGGACTGAGAATTTCATTCCGACTTCGATTGCAACCGGTTGAATCAATTTGGCAGTCATCTGAATATTGTCTCCTGGCATAACCATTTCAACTCCTTCAGGTAAACCAATTTCACCAGTTACGTCTGTAGTACGGACATAAAACTGTGGTCTATATCCAGGTAAAAATGGGGTATGACGTCCACCTTCATCTTTGGTTAAAACATAAACCTCAGCTTTGAATTCAGTGTGAGGATTGATGCTGCCTGGCTTGACAATTACTTGTCCTCTTTCAATTTCTTCTTTGGCAACACCACGAAGTAATAGGCCTACATTGTCTCCTGCTTGTCCTGAATCAAGTGTCTTACGGAACATTTCAACTCCGGTTACAACAACTTTCTTTCTTTCAGGTGCGAGACCAACAATTTCAACTTCTTCTCCGACTTTGACTTGTCCTCTTTCAATTCTACCGGTGGCAACAGTTCCACGACCAGTAATTGAGAAGACATCTTCAACAGCCATGAGCATTGGTTTATCAACTTCACGCTCTGGAGTTGGAATATATGAATCAACAGCTTCCATCAATTCATAAATTTTATCTACCCATTGATCATCACCTTTTTTGGTTGTGGGTGTCGCAATCATTTTTTCTAATGCATTACGAGCTGATCCACTGATGATTGGAATATTGTCACCATCAAAACCATATTTGCTGAGAAGTTCACGAGTATCTAATTCAACTAATTCAAGCAATTCAGGATCAACACCTGGATCATCAATTTTGTTTAAAAATACTACGAGCTTAGGAACTCCAACTTGGCGAGCCAGCAAAATATGTTCCCTAGTTTGAGCCATAGGGCCGTCTGTTGCAGCAATAACGAGAATAGCACCGTCCATTTGAGCCGCACCAGTGATCATGTTCTTAACATAATCGGCGTGTCCAGGGCAGTCTACGTGGGCATAATGTCTGGTTGGGGTTTCATATTCAACGTGAGCTGTGTTGATCGTGATTCCTCTAGCCTTTTCTTCTGGAGCTGAATCAATTTCATCATATCTCTTTGCTTGTGAATTGCCGATAGCAGCTAATGTAGCGGTTATGGCTGCTGTAAGAGTGGTTTTACCGTGGTCAACGTGACCGATAGTTCCAATATTTACGTGAGGTTTATTACGCTCAAATTTTTGGCGAGCCATTATTCTAGAATCCTTTCTTAAACTTATTTACTGTGATTAACCTGATAAACATCTTTAATTATCAAGTCTTAAAAATAACAACGCACTCATTCTAATTCATTTTCGAGCGTAGTCAATTGCTTTCGCAGAAAAATAGTTCGGAGAAATTATTTGTGGCAATTTAACCCTCCTAACTACTTGAAAGTTTTTAAAGAGAATCTAAAGAGAATCTTGTGTCTTGAGAGCATCATGAGTTTGGTTTTGGATTTGGCATAAATCCTCATAGAAAGGATGTAGGTAAAAATCAAAATATTTTGGTTCAGACTTAAGAACAATAGAAATCCAATTTCAATTTGAAATTTGAATTAAAACAAAATGGATTTTTTAGAGCTTGACTTGCAGGAACTTCTATAAATTCCAACTTCAAATGTTTTTGCGAAACAAAAATTATTCAATTTTATATTCTTGAAAATAAAGATATTCTTGAAAAAATCAAAGAGTTGACCAACTGAATTTAAATATTTTGCAAAATAAAAATGATCACATTAGCAAAAAGCAAAATTGGTTTAAATTGCTTTTCAAAACCAGTAGTTTAATTGCTATCAGCAAAGTAATTGGCTTTTTACGTGATTTGATTATTTCTTTTTATTTTGGTACTTCTCTCATTGCTGATGCATTTAACTATGCAAATCTCTTGACGGGAAATTTATTTATTTTGCTGGGGGGACTAAATGGACCTTTTCATTCAGCAACTTCTTCTACGCTTTGTCATATAGATTTGCGTCATGCTGTTCTGAATTCAAATAAAACTGAAATAGCTAAAGAACAAAATAGTTTTTTGACGCAAGTACTTATTTGGGTTTCATTATCTTTTATAGGCTTAAGTACAATTCTTTTTTTTAGCAAAACTTTTTTCTTAAACTTAATCCTTTCTTCAAAGCCCGAACTTATTTCGACAACGGCAAAGTTTATTGATTGGATGCTGCCAATGTTTGCTCTCTCGGGCATAATCGGGATTTTGTTTGGAGCATCGAGCTATAAAGGAAATTATTTTTGGCCTAGTCTTAGTCCGCTTATAAGTAGTTCTGTTTTGATCCTTGGTATTTTTTTTAGCTATCAACTTTTAGGTGCAAGTATTTTAGGCATTGCTTCCTCATTGGGTGCTTTGTTGCAAGCCTTAGTTCAATTATTTGATTTAAAAAAAGTTGGCTTTTCATTTTGTTTTCCAGGCACCCAACAAACCTTAACAGCAAAATCTGAACACAAAACGTTTCAAAAATTTCTTTTTCAACAAACTGAATCGTTTAGACAAGAATTGAAAAACTCTGGTGCAAGTTCTAATATGCACTTTTTCAATGCCATGCTTTTCCCAGCATTACTCAGCAGCACGATTGGCAGCTTGAATGTTTATGTTGATAGTTTCTTTTGTGCATCATTGCAAGAGGGCAGTTGGACTGCAATTTTAATTGGGAATAAGCTCATTCAATTACCTTTTGGAGTATTGGTGGGTGCTTCGCTAGTTTCATTTCTCCCGAGAATTTCTTTACTAAAAGATAAAACTCAAGAATTTAATGAAACTCTAAATAGAGAAATTGGTAATTTGCTTTTCTTATTAATTCCTTGCGCAGCTCTTATGCTGGCTCTTTCTAGACCAATAATACAAATACTTTTTCAAAGAGGTGAATTTAATGAGAGTTCAACACATTTAGTTGATTTGGTTTTATTAGGCTTATCTGCAAGCTTAATTACTGGTTTACCCAGAGAAATATATACACGCGCTTTTTATGGAATTGGGGATAGCAGAACTCCAATGCTAATTAGCCTAGTATCGATTGCTTGGAATGCTCTCTTAGATTGGTATTTGGGAGCAAAATTTCAAGCTGGTGGTATTGCGATGAGTACTACTTTGACAGCGCTAATTAATTCATTATTTCTGGCATTATTCTTGAAGCATAAAATTCCAAATTTGAAAATCATTAATTGGACAGTTTTGCTCAGATATTTCCCAGCAGGAGCAATTTCTTATTTCAGCACTAAATGGATCTATTCTTCAATTTCAAAGATCAAAACATTTAGTTTTTTAAGTCAATTACTGAATTTCGTTGATTTAAAGATATGTTTGTTCTTGATAATTGCTTCAACGGTTGGTTTATTAGTATATGTTTTAATTGCAAAAGGCGAATTTCTTTGGAATAGATTTCAATCTCGGTTTGTAAAAATGGCTTAATTAACAAATCCTATTAATCTATCAATTTAATGTTTGTACCTATGGGCCCAACCGATCTAACTGCTTTTTTAACGTTAGGATCAGTAATATTAAATTTATACGTAATAGTTTTGGTCAGGAGAGCAGCAAAAAGCATATTGACTTTCATTTAGCCGATCTACGCTGTTATTTATAGAAAGAATTGTTTCTATTTCTCTCTGGAGATCATCATGTTTCAATCTTCCATTTTCGTTTTTCTCGCTCAAAACCCCCCTAAATTCATCCTCAACTTATTTTAGCTGGTCTCTGAATTCGCTCTCTGAAAAGACTTTAACGATTTTGCCAATCTTAGAATAGCTTTTCTAAATTCTGTTTGGCGGTCTTCTTTCTTTTATGATTGCATCAATTAATGTTGAATTGATTGAATTCTCCCTTTCAGCAATTCTTTCCAACGATCTCATCTCTTTTCCTACTTGTCCATCCGTCTTAATCTAATACCTTAATTTTCCGTAGCTCCTTTATGTTAGTGTGTTGAAAACTTTTTGCCCCAACTGAAGATCCTTCACCCCCAGGCCCTCCCCTTTCAGGGGGAGAATAAAGCAGGACGGAGGGGATAACTCAGTATTTAGGTAGTTATTCAAAATCTTGCTCCTGAAGAAAGTTTTAGAATTGTTCAAATCTAGAAATGGATTTCCCTGAGCAAAGAGTATTTCATTTTCTCCCATGATTATATTGTAGGATTTTAGGACTTACACAGATTTGAGTTTTGGTTTGAGTAATTGGGAACGAATAAAATTCTCAGATTGACTATTTACAGGGCAAATATTAACTTTTCTCTTTCGAGCTTCAGCTTTTATCTCTGATTTCTCGTGGGTTATTACCATTATTCATAATCAAAATTTCATTATTTGAAATACAAATCTTTATCCTAAACAAAGCTAATTATTAATCTTTACCTATTAAAGTGATTAGTAAAGAGCTAAATATCGATTGCAGAGACAGGGTAATGTTCACTTCATGTCATCCTACTATTATTGGCAGAATAAATTTCAAGATTATCAATTGAGCTATAAGTTCATTAGTCCAGAATTGGTATTTTATACAGCTCCAAATAATTCAAACATAAATACCAATAATAATAATAATAATAATAATGTTATTCCGATTGCGTCAGGTACTATACGAAAAGTAGATACTGCTATTTCTAACTCTCCTAATACAAAAAATACTAATAACTATAATAGTTCTACTAAAGCTCCAACTACTGTTAATGACAGCTTAATATTAGCCCCAAAAAGAAAAGCTGAATTATTAAAACAAATTGCTGAACAAATTCACTTGATTCAGAGTTTGGCTGATGAAATGGAGTATAACTCGCATTGGCTTACTAATGGCTTGGTTAATATACAAGGTAAAAAAACTACTACTGAAACTTTTAATGAATATGCCAAAACTTTAAATAACTTATGGCAGGATTTGCATGATGGAAAAGTTACTATTCCAGACGCAAGAAAACAGTTTTTAGAAGTAATAAAACAAGGCGGTTTTCAGGTTAGTGAGTCGGTAGAAGCAGAAACTGGCATTGCAGACAAGATTGCTTATTCGTTTGATTTAGTAGAAAGCTTGTCAGAGCAAGCAGTGCAACTACTGCTGAGTAGATACAGTTCTGAGCTTGGATTCTTGGGCTCCGCCGCTTATAGGCTTACAAACTCTTTTGCGAAGAAGGTAGTAGAAATTGCCAAGGAAGAAAAGAAAAGTGTAAATGATAAAGAAGTATTAGAAAAGGCTTTTCAAGAAGTAATAACTGGGCCAGATGCCAAGCAAGACTTTCAGCAAAGTACTCAAATGTATTTGACCCAAAAGTTGGGGAAAGTAATACCGCCACAATTAGGAAAGGTAATATCTTCGGGGGCTTTATATCTTGGGTCAGATCTTATAAGCCAGATTTTGGGAAATATGATTGCAGGAAAAGCTCCGTTGGAAGAAATTGATCCTAGATCTCTTTTAATTTCTTTTGTATGTGGAGTAGTAGGTGGAACATTATCAGTTCAACTGGATAAATCTCAAATGACAGAGTTTCCAAAACTGCTTACAGAAGCGGGATATGATAGTTTAGCGGCAGTAGTACAAAGTATTATTTTGTCTTGGAATAGTTGATGTTGATCCGATTTAGGAGACAAACTTTTTAGAGATATAGTGATACTCTTCGAATTGAAGAGGGGACAGATAATTCAAGGTTGAATGCTTTCTT
>Ga0208362_1000113_pt1 | contig 26137 bp, 25 predicted proteins | sample LakMenEpi13Oct10_FD_150693 | JGI IMG/M metagenome (GOLD analysis project Ga0208362, IMG submission 150693) | Freshwater microbial communities from Lake Mendota, WI - 13OCT2010 deep hole epilimnion (SPAdes) | ecosystem: Environmental > Aquatic > Freshwater > Lake > Epilimnion/Euphotic zone ... | reverse complement strand
AAACAGTTCCACCTTCGCCAGATGTGATAACACTACTTAGTCCATTATCAATGAAAGATACTTTAGAGCAGGTAAACAAAGACGAATTAGAATACTTAAATTATCGAGTAGAAAAGATGCGGTTCCCAGCCAAAGGACAGAAAGAGAAGATTATTTATAATTCTCAAATCACGATAGAACATATTCCAGAAAAAGCATATCAATATGTAGTAAATGGAAAAAGTGCGATTGAATGGATAATGGAACGCTATCAAGTAACAGTACACAAAGAGAGCGGTATTAAAAACGATCCGAACGATTGGGCAACGGAAACGGGAAAACCACGATATATTTTAGATTTACTTTTGAGTATTATCAATGTGAGTATGCAAACAGTGGATATAGTGAATAATTTACCTAAGGTTAAGTTTGATGATTAAGCAAAATGGTTATTGAAATTGACAAAATATTAACACCAGCTATTACAACCTTAATTACTTCTTCAGTAACAGGATTAATAGGAGCAGTATCAGTTTATTTTGTTACTAAGAAACAATTCGAAAATAATACTAGAAAAGAAATAGCTAAATTCAATCTTTCTATTAAGGGACTGCGAGAGGAGATTGATAACTTAAAGAAGAAGAGTTTAAAAGTTCGAGATTTGGAAGATGAAGTAGAGAAATCAAGAAAATTACTTGAAGAATTAAAGCAATATCTTGAAAATTATCTTGAAAATTCCAATAAAACTGGGAATAACTAAAAAACTATCCTAGTAATTTGTGAAAATAAATAATGTTGAAAGTAGAACCTGAACTTGTTGGAGAATTAGAAGCTCAAGTAAATAATCTGAGTTCAATTGCTAAAGGAGTTGAAGAAGAATTAGATAGAATTCCATCAGTAATTAGCGATATAAAACGAGTTAATGAATCAATCAAAGAATTACAAGATATTGTGCGTAAAATAAGCAATAGTAAATAAAATTAGTAAAATTGAAAATAATTTAAACTGAATAACAGAATTATTAATAAAATAGTTGTCTTTTATTTTATTACTGAATTGAAAAACCTTTGTATTTGGGCTAAGGATCAGGCTGGTCAAGATACATTTTAGATTTACTTCTGAGCATTATCAATGTGAGTATGCTAACAGTGGATATAGTAGAGAGCTTACTGAAAATATCTTTTGATGAGTACCTTACGCAAAAAATATTTCCAGCATCCTGGGATTAACTCTCTCCGCCCTTCGGGCACATCTCTCTTAACAGAGAAAAGGGAAATGCGAATTCTTACTCCCTCTCGCTTTAGGAGAGCGGCTTTTAAACTTTATATTTTGAATGGTTTATTGGTGTTTTCTGTGTTTCCGATTAATTACTTTTTGAAAGTATCCTTCTTTTAATTTGTTGTACATTCCCTTATGTTGACCATTAGCTGAGTCCTTAGATTCGTAATAACTTCAATTTCTGGCTTTTATCATGTATTTCAAAATCCACTGTAGCCTTCAACCGCTTTTTTGAGAGTTTCTGCATTTGGAAAATCGGCCGCTCTTTTTCTTCCATATCCCCAATAAATTGCAACTCCGATTAAAAGCCAAGCTCCAAACCAAATCCAGGTAATAAGTGGAAGACTGAGCATAAGTACTAAGCAAAAGAATATTCCTATTAGTGGTACCCATGGAACTGCTGGGCATATAAAAGCTCTTTTGAATTCAGGATGCTTTTTTCGCAAAATAATTACTGATAAACAAACAAAAACAAATGCGGCCAAAGTGCCCAGATTACATAATTCCGCTAATTTACCAATTGGAAGGCTGGCTGCAATAAGCGCAATAAGAGCATTAGAAAAAAGGGTTGCAATATAAGGAGTTTGAAATTTATCGTGAATTTTGGCGAAAAATGGAGGTAAAAAACCGTCGCGCGATATTGCCAATAAAATTCTGGAAAGTCCCAATGCTAAAGCAAGTAAAGTAGTTGTAATCCCAGCTAAAGCACCAATTGAAAGACTACCAGAAACAAAATTAATCATCCCATGCAATCCGGGAAGTCTCTCAGCCAAAGACGACAGGGCAACATCTAGCGGGGCAGCGGCTTGTGAACCAATCAGTTTTTCATTGGGCAAGCCGTTGATCACTGGTGACATAATACCCGTCAGAACTAAGCTAACTGCAATATAAAGCACCGTTGAAATCAAAAGACTTCCAATAATGCCGATTGGAATATCACGAATTGGGTTTTTGGTTTCTTCAGAGGTTGCTGAGACCATATCAAAACCCACATAAGTAAAGAATACAATGGCTGATCCAGTCAAAATACCTTGAAAACCAAAATGCCAAAATTGCGATTGGTTATTGATTAAAGCATTGAGTCCACCAGGTCGAAAGAAAGACCCAAATATATCGAAGAGAGGTAATTCCCAGAAACCATTACTGGAACCACTGTGAGCTACCACAGTTGCAATTCTTTCAGGTATAAATGGATGCCAATTGGCAGGGTTTATATAGCAAGCCCCGAAGCCGATAAAGAGAAGAAGTACAAGAATTTTGACTATTGCCATAACATTGTTAAATTTGGCTGATTCTTGAATACCTCTTACACTAATAGTCGTGATAATAGTGAGAATAATGACAGCAGGTAAATTAATACTCCATTGTCCATCAGGCAAACTCCCTGGGGTAGCTCCCAACGATGCGGGCCAGATAATATGTAATTTTGCTAATAGTCTTTGGAAATAAGCTGACCAACCTGAAGACACCGCACTAGCAGCTACCGTGTATTCCAAGAGCAAAGTCCAGCCAAGAAACCAAGCCACTCTTTTGCCAAAAGCGTAATACGAATAGCTGTAAGCGCTACCTGCAAGCGGAAACATCGAAGCGAGCTCGCCATAAGCTAAAGCTACAAAACCGCATAAAGTTCCAGCTAAAATAAAAGAAAGTACAACCGCAGGTCCAGCATAATTGGCGGCAGCGACACCACTGAGAATATAAATGCCAACACCTATAATACATCCAACGCCCATCATTATTAAATCAAAGGCAGACAATACCCTTTTCAAGCCAACTTCTGGAGTATCTGATTGAATAATATTCTTGTTATTTATGTCTGAATTATATGAAGCTTGTGAAACTCTAACTTGGCTCATAATCAATTAATGGCTTTTACGAGAATGCAAACAATTTGAATTAAAAATTTTTTGTAAGGATACACCATTAAGTGCTTTGTAATATAATTTTTCACAATTGTCTCCTTCAATGTTCTAATGAGACTTACCAGAATAGAAGAGCTTTTGGTGAAACAAGTCTGAATCATAAAAGCTTTCTACAGTTACCGTTGGAATATTTTTAGATCTCAATTCATAACCTCTAACATTGTTTTTCTTTTTGGCAAACATAAACTCTATTGCTGAAAGATTGATATAACCTGGCTCAAAACCATCTTCAATAGCATCAAGAATAGCATCAGGGTTGTAATTATCAATTCTGGCAGCCACTATATTCATCAAAATCCACTTATTGCAATTTAGGCTGGTCGCATTATTGTAAGGAGAAAGCAAATTATAGTTATCCGTAAAAAACAGCTCTCTATGCTTACCTTCAAGAAAAGCTTTATACATTCTGTCTTGAGTTGGTTTATCTGGAATCAACAAAAGAGCCTCAGTTTCATAGCCAGTTTGTCCATAGAAAAAGTCAATTAATGCAGTTCTATACAAAACCGATTTTGGGCTGGCTCCTTTAACACTATTTACCAAGTTGTATACAATCCAAGTTTGTATGCGTGGATCATAAACCGCAATTCCTGAATGAGCCATTCCAGTTCGATCATGCTTCAAAACATCAGGTCCGCCCTTTCGAGTAATTACTGCAATGAGAGTTTTATCTTTACCCAAAGTATCCTGAACCCAACTGGTAAGTTTCTTGGAATTGTCCAGTTTTTGAGTATCCAGTTGACTTACTTGTTCAGCAGTTTCATCTGGCAACTGTTGATTAGTATCTGCCATTACACTGCCAGAAAAATTCAAGCCGAGTAAAAGCAGTAAACATATAATTAAATTCTTCGATAATTTTTTCATATTAAATCCTTTCATTTAGTAGAACATAATCCTTACGAACTACAAAAGGAATTGATTTTTTTCCTCTACCAGTATCCACCGTCAAGCCATTTCCCGAAAAAGGTTCAGAAAAAAGCGAATCAATTACCGCACCAGACAATTCTACTGCTCCACCCGATAATTCAATGGCACCTAGACCTGTTGCACCAACTAAAGCAACAAGTCCTTCCGAAGCCAAAACAGGCGCAGAAATTGCCGACAAACCAGCAGTACCTATTGCGCCACTTGCTTCACCACTATCATCAGTTGATCCACCTGCAAATGATTTTTGAGGCAAGAAACACACAAGCAAAAGTAGAAGAGCAATTTTGTTTATTTTCATTGTATTTCCTTTCATCTGGACAAAATAACCCAATTGGTTATTCTTATAACTATTATGCTCATAATTGTTATAATTATCAAGATATTAGTTATAATTAATCTACTGAATCACAAAAGCATGACAAGAACTTTGAATAAATCACATACAGAGAGTCCAATAAATAGACAAACAATAATTAGCATTGTGAGAACTTCTTCCATGCTGATGAAGTTAGCCCATCGTTTTTTTGCACAACATGAAATTAATGACAGTCAATTTAATATTTTGCTTGCCTTAAAGAGTAACCAAGCAGGCCTGAGTCAAACCGAACTTGGAAAAATGCTTATTGTTGCAAAACCCAACTTAGTTGGAATGATAGATAATCTTCAAAAGCTTGGTTATGTTGATAGGGCAACCAATCTCCAGGATCGACGTTTAAATACAATTCAAATAACTCTCACTGGAACCCAGTTCGTGACACGGCTTGAACCACTTTACGAAGAAAATATTGCTCAATTACTAAAGGATATTGATGATGGACAAAAGCAAGACTTGATTGAATTCATGGAACAACTTAGGAAGAATGTAATAGATATTGATTTATGAGCGGTTGAATGTATTAACTACAAGTTTCATCTGCATACTTATTTCAATTTAGGTTTGCATTTTGTGCCCATAGGAATTGCCAAAAGCTTATCAGTTTCGTGATTACAAACTGAATGTGCAAAGTCTAAATAAAATTTCCTGAAATTATCTGGAAAATCGTAATTTAATAAACCTTTATTTCCGATTGCATTCATTTGCTGATAAGGCTTGTCTCGATCTTTACCAATTGAATCACAAGTATCAACTGCATCCAGAGAATAATCTCCCAAAAATTGATAAAGTGCTACTACTAAGCCTACTTGATATTTCCCTGTCAAATCGCTTATATAAAGTCTTGATTCAGGAGTTGCTGATTGCATTTGTTCTAGCGCTAGTTTTATTGACCTGATATTGTCATCTTTTGGATAAGCATTTGGATTGATAGGCAAAAAAGTATATTGAAAAGAGGTTTTTCCACGATTGAGGCTGTCTGAAACATAATCAAGATTCACAATTTTGGAAACAGCTAATGAATGTAGAAATTCAGCATTTTTCTTTCGTGAAAAGTCTTTATTCCCTCTCACAATGCAAGCATTTACTGGCATCAAATTTAAATCTTTTTGGCTAGAAAACCAATCTTTGCTAGCAGCCTGTTGCGGATTGAGCATGCGCTGTAAAACTTCATAATAAGCGTATTTGCCATCTTTCGACTGAATTTCGTCAACAGAAAAATAATAATTTGGCTGGCACCCAGTATTGTTTTGAGACATACTTCGCACAATTTGATCAATGAGCGGATCTTGCTTAGAGAGAACTGGAATAGCAGAAGCAAAAGACAAACTCAATGCACTGAAAAGAAACAAATTGAAAATAAATGAATATTTGGTTTTCACATTTCACCTTTCTTTAAATGGCTGAATGTCATTAAAGACAGCTTGCATAAAGTAATTTACTTTTTTGCAGCAAGTAATAATAAATTGCTTTATGCAAGTTTAATTGTACTTAAGTTGTTTTACTCCATTTATCTCTACGCTTTGATCAGGGCTATATTTGCGGCACTCACCAGCTACTAAAACTTCATAATCAAATATTTGTTCTAATATGTTTAAACCTTCATTCAGAGTCTCATCTGCAATATTGAGAGGTGGCATTAGTCGAATCGAACTACCATTTGGGCCGCATGACAAAGCAATTAATCCTTTACTTTGCGCTCTTTCCAAAATAGTTTTTACATTCAAAGCCTTGAGTTTAGGTTCTATTCCAATCATTAAACCTTGTCCACGTATTTCAAAAAATCCACCAAATTTACTCTTAAGTCGTTGTTGGATTTTGGAACCAAGCAAAGTCGCTCTTTCCATCAATGCTTCTTGTTCTATAACTTTGATGGTGGCTATGGAAGCAGCGCATGAAATCGGATTGCCTCCAAAAGTAGTACCATGAGATCCAGCACCTAATTTACTCATCAATTCTTGAGAAGCAGCAAATCCACCTAGCGGCATTCCCGATGCAATTCCCTTTGCAAAAGCCAATATATCCGGTCTAGTTTCAGTATGTTCACAAGCAAACCATTTGCCAGTTCGGCCAAAGCCAGACTGAACTTCATCTAGTATGAGTAATATTTCATGCTTGTCACAAAGAGCTCTGAGTCTTGGCAAGAAATCTTGAGGAGGAATTACATAACCACCTTCACCCAAAATACATTCAACAATAATTGCAGAGACCGATGAAGCAGGACAACTAGTTTCAAAGAGCTTATCCAATTGTTCGAAAACTTCATCCACAGAGACTTTGTATGGATAATCTACAAAAAAAGCTTGAGATAATAAAGGAAAAAAATCAGCTCTATAGCTTGCTTTGGAAGCAGTTACTGAGAGAGCACCAAAAGAACGTCCGTGAAACCCTCCATTAAAAGCTATAAAGTTTGGCCTTCCTGGTTTGGCTTTACGAGCTAATTTCATAGCGCCTTCAATTGCCTCAGTTCCAGAATTTGTTAGAAAAACTGAGTCAAGCGATTTTGGAAATATAGAAATTAGTTTCTCGGCTAATTCAATTTTCTTTTTTTGCCAGAGGAAATTAACCGAACTAATTAAAGTATCTGCTTGCTCTTTAATTGCTTCAACAACTCGAGGGTGACAATGACCAATTGGAGAAATTGCAATTCCTGAAGCAAAATCTATATAGCGTTTTCCATTCACATCAAATAAATGAGAACCTTCCCCTCTTTCAATGATGATTTGGGTGTTAGGTGATGCAGCTGGGGAAAATATTTTTTTCGCTCGATCAATAAACCTAGATGAACCTTCATTATTCGATTGAAGCGAAAAAATATCTTGGTTCTGAATATTGGTAGTTATTTGACTGGGCGTGTTACTTGGCATTGAATTATGCATTTGACTCTGCTAAAAATGAAATTCAGATAATTTAAAGAGATTTAATAAATAAAAGAAATATAAGGAATTTTTATTATATCTTCAGTATTTAGATTAAAGCCGAGATTTTACTCTGAATTCGCAGTCAAAATTTTGGGTCATAAATTTTCTAAAATCTCAATAAAAATAGCTCTAGGGAACCTCAATAAATTCATATTTTTCACCCTTCCAACCCACGAAAGGATCTAAGATGGAGGATTTCAAATCACTTATGAGGAAGTTTAGGATTTTTTGAAGCCTCCTCTAAAAGTAATCACCAAATAAAGAGACCTTATGAGTCTCAAATGCTGCAATTAAATTAAAGATGAAGTTACGTAAGCTATTAAGATTGAATCTCTTAAGAATTGAGAAATAAAATTTATTTTAATTAGCTGAAGGTTTTTCTGAGCGCATTTGAACCTGAATGCGAATAGCTTCAATAATATCATTTGGTTCAACAAAACCTAATTCAAGGAGAACTTGTCCTAGGGGTTTTTTCTCGCCAGCAGAGTCTTGTCCAGGTTTGGAATGCAATTCCAGAGCTTCCATTAATTGTTGTTTGTTGATTTTTCCGAGAGCAACTAAAATTTGACCAATTAAGCTTGGTGAATCTTTTGCATTTGAATCTTGTGACATTTCTTTAATTCTTAAAATCTTTTTGTATCTTTGAAGCTGAATTTCCAATTAATCTTACTGAAACATGAATTAATCATGGAGCCGTTGAAAGCACCTGCTTCACAAACTTATGGCTGCTGAGTTTCCCCCCTGACCAGGTTCGCTGATTCACATCGCATTCAACGGTTTAAATATATTAGCCTAAAATTTTTTGATTGATTAAGTTAACAAGAAGAAAATTTGCTTATTTTTACTCTGATTATGAATTTTAGAAATCTATTCATTAGCATTTACGAATAGATTTGAGCTCCTGTCTAAATTGTGATAGACCATTGCCTCAGGTGCATACTTGTGATAGCCGTTCGCTCATGGCATACTTGATTACTCATAATTTTCTGTAAATCCCAAATAAATTAGCAAAGCAAATGTCAATTCTTTTAGATAAAAATTCCAAGGTTGTAGTTCAAGGTATAACTGGTGGAATGGGTGCAACCCACACAAAGCTTATGCTCGACTATGGAACAAAAGTTGTTGCTGGAGTAACCCCTGGAAAAGCTGGGACTGATATTCATAGCGTACCAGTTTTTAATACTGTAGCTGAAGCTGTTGATAAGACTGGAGCTGACGTTTCTGTAATTTTTGTGCCCGCTTTGCTTGCGAAAGATGCCGCTTTTGAAGCAATAGAATCCAATATACGTTTGCTAATTATTATTACTGAAGGAATTCCACCAAATGATGAAGTGAAAATCCAAGAAAAAGCTCGTCAAGCAGGCGTTTTAGTTGTTGGACCAAATTGTCCCGGTGTTATTACTCCTGGCGAATCTTTAGTTGGAATTCACCCAGGTTCAGTTTACAAAGCAGGCCGTATTGGAATGGTTAGCCGCTCAGGAACTTTAACTTATGAAGTCGCACTTGGACTTACAAATGCTGGTTTAGGACAATCTACTTGCGTCGGAATCGGTGGAGATCCAGTTCCAGGCTTGGGATTTGTTGAAGTATTGCAATTATTTGAAAAAGATCCAGCCACAGACATTATTTGTTTAATGGGTGAAATTGGCGGAATTGCTGAAGAAAGCGCCGCTGAATTGATTGAATCTGGCGCTATTAAAAAACCAGTAATCGCATATATTGCTGGAAGAACTGCTCCTGAAGGCAAAAGAATGGGTCATGCTGGAGCTATTGTTTCTGGCGACAAAGGAACTGCTGAGTCTAAAGAAAAAGCTTTTGCAAAGGCTGGCGTTCCAGTTGCTAAGCTTCCATCTGAGATGATTGATTTAGTCAAAAAAGTACTAAAAGTTTCAGTTGCAGCCTAGTTTTTCACACTAGATAGTTCAATAAACATTATGAAGAAAGACTCAATGAGCAAATCTCTCTTATTAGCTGGTCTTCTTGCAATAACAGCCTGTATGAGTTCTTGGGTTTCTTCTTCAATCAATTCTTCTGACGGTATTCTAAAAGTTAATTCCAATTGTCCTGAATATCTGCAAGGAAAATGGAAAGGCAAGTATTTTTATAGTGATGAATCATCAAGAAATATTTCCACTGATTTTGCTTTATCCATAGATTCAATTCAAGGAAATCACTTTTCAGGACAAGTAATTGAGTCGCGCACAAATTGGGGACCAGCTGATTTGAAAGAATTTGAATCTAGCGTTGAAGGAACTTGTAGCAAAAGGAGCATAAGCTTTATTAAAACCTATAAATTCCCAGGTGGTCATTCAGTGGACTATACTGGAAAAATGCAGAAGTCCCAAATTAATGGTAATTGGTCTATTGGCTCTGACTGGGGCGGAACTTGGGATGCTGTGAAGCAATAATTAAAATAATTGAAACAAAAATGAATATTCAAATTGCACCATCTATTCTGTCGGCTGATTTCTCCAAACTGGGGGAAGATATTCAAAAAGTTGAGCAGCTAAATGGTGCAGATTTATTACACATTGATGTCATGGATGGGCATTATGTGCCGAATCTGACAATTGGACCTTGCGTGGTTAAATCTTTGCGCAAATCATCTAAGCTCTTTTTTGAAAGTCATTTAATGGTAACCAATCCAGATGAATTGATTGATGATTTTGTAAAGGCTGGCTCAGATCGCATTGTTGTTCACCCTGAAACTTGTCTACATTTGCATAGAACTCTTTCTAAACTCAAAGATCAAGGAATACAAACTGGGCTAGCGCTTAATCCATCAACCCCAATTGAATTATGTTCGCTTGAGTATTTGGGTGAATTGATCGATGTTATTACGATTATGAGCGTCAATCCAGGCTTTCCAGCCCAGAAATTTATAAATTTTTCAGTTAATAAAATTGCTACTCTCAAAGTGCGTTTGAATGAGCTTAAACTAAGTCATATTCAGATTGAGGTTGATGGTGGAATCAATAAAGAAACAGCTCCATTAGTGACCAAAGTAGGAGCTAGTATTTTGGTGGCAGGAAATGCGGTTTACAATACAGATAATCCTTTACAAGCCATTAAAGAGCTTAGAGCAATCTGTGATTGAAAGATTGACTTAGTTATTCATTCACCAATATTTTTAATTTTTGAAAAGTTTCTGGAGATTTTAAGGCAGGCCAAGAAAAGACCTCAACATTATTTTTATCGAAATCATTGTTCACTTTGTAAAACCAAACTAACCCATCTTTATCTGCAATTAATAATTTTGATGATTGAAGGTTTAAGGCATATGAACGAGCTTGTTTGAAATGCATTTCCTGTTCTTTCAATGTGGCTTTTTGGTATCTAAACTTTGCCTCTATAATCATTTTTGCTATTTCATTTTCTTTATTTACTTTTAAACCAAAAATATAATCAGGAATAATTCTTTCTCTTGTTCCTATTCTTATTGAGTGCTGCCTAATCCAGTCTCTTTCTGTAAACCCCAACTCTTTTAATAATGGTTCTAATAGCTTGTCTTCCACATCCAATTCATCATTGATATTCATTTCAAGAGCTATATCAGAGAATGGAAGTTGTTCCAAACAAGAAGTATCAAATCCTTTTTTTTGAAGAAGATTTTGTAATTCACAATATTCTGAATTGCTGAATTCAATTCCTCCAGTATTAGTTTGGAGCTTTGCCTTCATTTCAGGCTTAACAGAAATCAACTCAGTTTTTTGTAATTCTAGAAAGGAAATTGTTGGTACTTTAATTCCATTAGTTATTTCAATTTGATTATGAAAATAAAAGAATGGATTGACGAAGCCATCGCAGTTTGCTCTCCAAATCGAATGAATATAAGAATATGGAGAAACACAATACATAAGGAGTATATCTCCTCTTTTTGTTCTTATATTTCCATTCCAATAAGTACGAGTATTGCTTCCTGTATTTTGTTCAAGCCAATTAAAATCCTGTTCCCCACCGTGAGCTCCTTTAATAAGCCATACTCGCAAAGGTGATGGTAAATCTTTATCCCTAGTTTCTTCACAAAATTTAGGAGCAAAATCATACAAAAAAGCACACATTTCAATTGGTGTTAATTTATGCTCAATTCGAAAATCATATAAATCGCAGCAAATTTCCATGTAATAAGAAGCCCTATCAATTAATTCAGTTTTCGCTGGTGTCTCCAAGAGATTGATGTCAAACTCATTACAAATCTTCTGAAATAAATCAAAACTTAAATCGAATTTCTCTTTTTGCAAAAAGTCTAACTTGATAAATGGATTGTAGAAATATGGAAGAAAGTATTCAGGTTCTGATTTAAACAAAGCAGAACTGATTTCGGCAATATTCCCATTGATCCTGATATAAAGTCTTTCATTTTTATTTTCTTTTTTACGTTCTTCTAACCATTTTTGTTGAGTCCATTCAATGCCTTCTTCTGATCCTATTTCAGCACCAAATTTTTCTTCATATTCATCAGAAAGAGTAATGTCTTCAAATTCCATTACAGAATTCAAATAAAAGCCAAAAGCATCATCAATGCTGGAAATAGCAGGTCCATCACTTAGTATTTCCTTGAAATTATTGAAATAGGCATCAAAGATTTCCCTCTCTAGATTGAAAGTATTAATAGAACCAGAAGAAAATAAATTACAAATTTCTGTATATCTATTTGTCTGTTTGTAATTATTCCAGGCGAAATGATTGAAAGGCATAAATTCATTTCATTAACAAATAAATCAATTAAATCCCGTTTTTACAATTTCAGCAAAACCGAATTGCTTAAAGCTCTCAATTTAAACAGTCTTAAACTGCAGTTTGATTCAATTCTTTTCTGATCTTCTGATGTACTTTATTCATCACATCAAATAATTCAATCAATTCGCTAGCTTTCAATTTATCTTTGTGCCCATTTAACCCTTCAACTGGCATTTCTGACTCACTAACTGGTCTTGTGTCACCAGGGGCTCCTCCGCGACATTCAATGGATAATACTGGATCGCTGTTTGGACTATCCCATTGCATTCTAATCGAAATTGGTTTTGTAATCTCGTGCACAGAATCAAGATGATTTAATATGGCTAAACTTGAAACTACACCTTGGGTTTCTTCTTCGCTGCTTATATCTATTTCTCTACCGCTACTGAGAACATATTTTTTACCCCAAAAGAATTTCTTGCTCATAACTTTTCAAAAATTTGACTTAAAGGAATTAATGATTTAACTGAATGAGTTGATCTTATCAGTTCATTTAAATGTTTTCATGATCTAGTGAGTTCATACATTTATCTTCAATAAAAAATACTGCCTTTAACTTAGATCAAACGGCATTAATGAATTCTTCAACTTTTCTCTCATAAAGCTTTTGTGTATGTCTAGCATTTATACCTTCTGCTTTTCTAAGCTTTTCTATTTGTTCAGCAGAAGCGGTTAAGGGATGTTCTAGAATAACCCATCTCACGGATTCGGTACATGGTGGGGTTGTAAGTGAACCTTCATATGTCCAGAATTTAGCTTTTGCTTGAATTATTCTACTGATATTAATTTTTGTAAGTGATTGATTTTGTTTTGGCTTTAGTAAATCCTTTTGCAGGCTTGATTCAGTCTCAATATCAGTTAAAAGATCTACTACGCTAATGTTTTTTGCAAATTCTTTTTTGTCTAACTTTTTTGGTACATCATGAATAAATTCATTCAAGAATTTATCTTCTTTACCTCTTTCAAAGAAAACCGCTATAACCAAATAAGATGAATTGTCTATATTTTTATGAACTAAATGCATTTCGAGAGGATAATGCTTTCCTTTGACTAAATGCTCAGAAGGAGTATGAAAATGAAATTGAATCAATCGGTATTGGCTTCCTTGAAAAGTTATATAGCTACCTTCATCATATAAAAGCTCTACTGTATGTCCATTATTGAGAATGACTTCATGGGAAGACTTGTAATTAAATTGAATATTGAAATTATTATCTTTCTTATATACAAAGCTTTTAATATTTACTGGGGATTGATGATGACCTTGTTTGCATTGCTCATATTCAGTTTTGATTTTGGACCAATTGTCTGAACCTGTCGACTTTGCATATCCCCATTCTGAAGCTTCATCTGAGCATATAGGCAATGTCAAGCATAATGTAAGAACACTAATTAAAGAGATAAATGATTTCTTTTGCATAAAAACTATCTTGAAATTTCACAGCTATGTTTTGAAAGCTTTTTGGTAATGGTTAATTATCTATTTGGTTTTTCTTCAAAAGCCCACCTAATGAGCCAATTGCATCAAACAATTCATGAACATCACAAACAATTAAACCTCTTAGTGGGGTAAGCGCTGCTAAGACAAAGTAAAGCAGGCTTTGAGAAACTTTTGTTTTCAAGAAAGCGAAAGAAGGAATAACATTCAAAATTTCTTGTTTAAAAGATAAATGTCTTAATTTGATTGACTTTAATTTATTCAAATATTTTCTAACTCCTCCCGCAACAGCAATAGAAGAGAATATTTTCACCAAAGAAGTGCGAGCAAACCAGCTACCAGAAGCAATGGGTGAGTCGATAACGGCATTGGTTAAATGAGCTCTGATAATGTGAAATGCCGCAACTGACGGAACTTCTTTTTTGAGTATTTTAGGTCTGAAATTCTTAAACCAATTAACAGCAAATACAATTGGTAAAGCAATAGATGCTAGATTCTTTAGAGCTTCGAATGGATGAGATATTAAACTACTAATAGATTGATTGAGCTTATGAAAGACTTGTCCTATTTGCTCCGCGAAAGGAATTAAATCATAAGCCGTAAAAATTGAAGTGATTAAGTCCAAAAGAATTACGAGAGGTCCTTCAATGGCTTCTAATTCACCAAGCATTCCAGAACGAGATAATAAGCCAACACCAATTAATCCTGCAAAGCTAGCTAAAATGCCCAAACAATTTCTGATTTGCTTTGCTTCAGCTTTTAGGGCTTCTTCCTCCAGAGTTTCTTCATCGGCAATGCCAGTATCATAGGTCGTATTAAGGTTCTGGTAATTTTGTGAGATAGCAGATTGAGCCTGAGATTGGAGTCCTTGTGTTTGAAAAGTCAAGCAATGACTATTTTCTTTTGAAAAAAAATTGACTTTTGGTAAGGTTTGAGGTGAATAGATTGTCAACATCTGAAAGTTTGATAATTTGCGTTATCGAATCTAGAAATATAACCTAGAATTGTCTACTTCAAAATCACAACCTCTGATAAAGACAAATCTTTACAAAGTAATAATTAATGAGTTCTGAAATCAAAAAGACTAAAGAAAAGTCAAAAAACTATTTTTTCATTTTGTGTTTTCTAGTTTTGGCATTTACGGTTTTTCTCAGATTGATTTCTTTAAGCCTCTCGCCACTATTCGATACGACAGAGACTCGTTATGCAAGTATTGCTCAGGAAATAATTCTTCACCAGGATTGGATAACGCCTAGACTTCCTTTTTTTGATGAACCTTTTCTTGGCAAGCCGCCTCTTTCTTTCTGGCTCATTGCAACTTCATATAAATTTTTTGGAAGTAATGAATTTGCCGCTAGATTTCCTAATTTTCTAGAGAGTTTATTAACGCTTTTATTTACTTTCCTCATCGGCAGAAAGCTTTACGACAAGCGTACTGCCATTCTTTCAACCTTAGTATTAAATTCCTGCATTTTCTTTTTTATACAAGCAGGCACGGTTAGCTTGGATATGATGGTTTGTCTTACTTTGACTGGAAGTATTTGGGCTTATTTATCGATATTAAAAGCAAAAGAGCAAAAACAACCCTGGCAAAAGTTTCTTTATGAAATTTCTTTAGGTATTTTCTTTGGCCTGGGGATGCTGAATAAAGGACCTCTCTCAATTGTCTTGTTTCTTGGGGTTTTATTTATTCATGGTATATCTCAAGGTTGGAACAAAACTATAAAATATGCTTTCGCCGTTAATTGGATTATTGTTTTTGTAATAGGCATAGTTCTTGCAATTCCATGGTACCTAGCTGTACAAAAAGCTAATCCTGATTTTCTGTCATATTTTTTCCTGCAAGAAAATTTTGGACGTTATTTGATCAAAAACTATGGAGATCGTTATGGAAATGGACATGTTAAGCCTCATGGAATGTCATGGCTTTTTGGATTAGGTGCATTTATACCTTGGAGTTTTTTTCTTTTACCTTTTCTATTTGCACTTTGGAAGCAATATTTTGCACCAAGTCTTTCTCAAGATTCTTCTTTTAAGCCTTTTGAAATAATCAAAACACTTTTTACAAGACTTAATAATTTACCTTTTCGTGTTTCTTTCATTTTGAGTTGGGCTATTTTTTCTCCATTATTCTTTACTATGGCTCGCTCAATTCTAATGACTTATTTGGTGGGAACTCTTCCAGCTCTGGCCATTCTTTGCGGGCGCTTTCTCAGCATAACCATACATAATTTCAAGACTGGCAAATATTCAAATGACGATATTGTTTCAAGCCATTTTATTCTAAATATTTTATTTAACCACTCACTGAGCTTGGTTTATATAGTTCTTTCAGTTTTAGTGATTGCAATGGGAGCTATTTCTTATAGTGCTGGCTTTCCTTATCAAATGCCAAGGCTGCTTATTATGACTTGCGCAATTACTATGATTATCATTGCATTTGGAATTGGGTTCGTGGTCAGAGAGCGCTCTCAGAGGATATTCTGTCTATTGGTTCTTGTGGCAGCAATTGGAATTCCTTCGATTATGGCTTTTTGGTATGGTCCACTATCTACCTCAATCGGTGAGAATAAATCGATGAAAGCTGTTCTCCAAGACATAAAAACAAAACTTCCTGATTATGCTTCTAAACATGTTTCTTTTTGGGGAGATGATATTCCTTATTCTTGGTATTTTTACACTCAATCAACTTTGGTCAGCCAATGCTTCAAAACCTGCTCGCATAAATCGATTTCACATTCATGTCATTTGCCAGAATCTACCGAGAAAATAGTAAAAGCTTCTAATAGTCTAATAGTTGTTACCAAATCTCATTTGGACTCAATAAGACTGAAATATCCTCATTTATATGCTCATGGATTAATAGCTCAAGACGGTAAATATTATGTTTTTCAAACAGCAAATTATTAGCTTCTTTAGACATTAGAAAATCATTAAGTTAAAAGGCCAATATCGATTAATTTGTTACGAAAGCCTTGGGAGTTTTGAAATTATGGTGCAAGTTGCCTAAATCATTCCTCTTAGATTATATGGAGTATCTGATTTCTTTCAAAATATTTCTTAATAATAAATCGGCATATAGAAAAAAAAGATTGATAGGCTTAAGTCAAATTTAAGCGGGTTTGTTCAATACTTTCATTAATGAGTGAACGCCTTTTGGCTGGAATTTCCCTAGCATTGATTTGAGCCATAATACCTTGCGCTCTATTCAAAACCGTTGTTGGAAGACCAGCCATTTTTGCAACCTGAATTCCATAGCTACGATCGGCTCCTCCAGGAATTACCTTGTAGAGAAAAGTCAATTCTTCATCACTTTCATAAACCGAAACCTGATAATTCACAATTTGCTTGAATAAATCAGTTAGGCCATTCAGTTCGTGATAATGCGTTGCAAAAATTGTACGTGGCCCTTTCTTTGCTAAATATTCCACCACAGCCCAAGCAATTGCTACCCCGTCATAAGTGCTTGTTCCACGACCAATTTCATCTAATAAAATCAAACTTCGATCGGTCATATTGTTTAGCAAATAAGCGGTTTCTGTCATTTCAACCATAAAAGTTGATTGTCCTTGACTCAAATCATCGGATGAGCTAATACGTGTGAATATGCGATCGACTATTCCAATTGTGGCAGAATTTGCGGGTATATAACTGCCGATTTGCGCAAGTAAAACTAATAATGCATTTTGCTTCATGAAAGTCGACTTGCCTGACATATTCGGCCCAGTCAAGATCATTACTTGCGGTGTCTCACTGACTTCTTCATTAGGATTAACACTAATAAGCTCCAAATCATTACCAACAAATCTGCCATTCGGCATAGCTTGCTCTATAACTGGATGGCGACCATTTTCAATTCTCAATTCATTTGAATCATTGATTTCAGGACAAATATATTTATTAGCTTGTGCAATTTCAGCAAGCGCAATCAAGCAATCTATACTCGCTATGCTTTTGCTTATCTCTCTAATTTCTTCAGCATGTGCGGCAAGAGTATCTCTCAGAAAGCAAAAAATCTCATATTCAATTCCTTGCAATTGTGACTCAGCCGCCAAAAACTTCGCTTCATATTCTTTCAATTCTGGCGTTAAGTAGCGGTCTATATTGGTGAGATTTTGCTTTATTTTATAGTCTGCTGGTACTAGGTCTTTGTTGGCTTTGCTGATTTCAATATAAAAACCCGCGGCTTTATTGAAGGCAACTTTCAGCGCTCTGATCCCTGTTTTTTCTCTTTCGGTATTTTCATATTTTTGCAACCAGGCTTCATTGTGTTCAACCAAAGCTTTGATTTCGTCCATTTTAAAGCTATAGCCAGATTGGATAATGCCTCCTTCTGAGCTGATAACTGGCAATTCATCTAGCAAAGCTTTATTTAATTCTTCGGCTTTTCTGATTAAATCGGGATTTAAGTTGATAGCAAATAATTTAGCTGCTTCGTTTACTAATTCATCAATTGTGTTACTGATTGTTTCTCCCCCTGTTAAGGGGGTTGGGGGGTACTTTCCAGTCAGGCTGGGGGGTGAAACCAATTCAGCAGAAAGCGACCCAATAAATGGTAATTTGAGTAATGAATTTTTAATCCAGCCTAATTCTCGTGGATTGAGCTTACCCGAGTCTAGCTTAACGGCTAAGCGTTCTAGATCTGAAACTCCATTGAGAGCTTCTTTTATTTTGCTTCTAAGTTGATTTGAACTTAGTAATTGCTTTATGGCTAATTGTCTTTGCTTAATCTCATTCACTCTGAGCAGCGGAAGTGATAGCCATTCTCGCAAAAGACGCGCGCCCATTTTGGTAGTGATTTCACTTTCAAGCAAACCAAACAAGCTTCCTTTCTTTGTGCGGTTTTTGAGTGTTTCGAATATTTCCAAATTTTTTATGGTCTGCTCATCCAGCTTGAGATATTTGCCAGTTTCGTAAATTTGAATTTGTCTCAGGCTCTTGATTGATTCAGGATAAGTAAATTCCAAATATTCCAGAATAGCTCCCAAAGCTCTCAATCCAGGTTTGAAATTTACGATGCCAAATCCACTCAAGGAATGTTCACCAAATTGTTTCTTTATTTTACTTTTAGCGACTTCCAAATCAAAAGAATTATGAGCTCGGCCTGTGATTGAGTAATCTGACTTATTTACTTCTTTTGGTAATAATAATTGCTCAATATAAATACCTGCTTGATCTCTTACTCTGGTTGATGAAACCAATATTTCTGAAGCTGCAATTCGATTCAATTCAATTCTCAATTGTTTCTCTGACAGCTCTGCTATTCTAATTTGAGCGGTAGAAATATCAATAAAAGCTAAACCCCAACAATCGTCACTGTCTGGAAATATTGCTGCTAAATAATTTGCTTTTTCGCCTGATAAATATTCTGACTCTGTGAGAGTTCCAGGTGTCAGTATACGGGTCAACGCTCTTTGCATAGGCCCTTTGCCAGTTACTTCACCGACTTGTTCGCAAATGGCAACTTTGATTCCTGCTTTGAGGAGTTTGGCTATATAACCATCAGCTGTGCGAAAAGGAATACCAGCCATTGGTACTTTTCCATTTGGGTGCGCAGAATCAGAGCGTGCAGTCAAAACAATTTCTAATTCTTTTGCAAGTACTTCAGCATCATAGAAAAAAGATTCATAAAAATCGCCAAGTCGAAAAAGTAAAATAGCATCATCACCAACTTTGGCTCGCTCATCAAGGTATTGCCTGAGAACAGGAGTATATTTCTTTCTCTCTTCGGTTGATGGGAATTTCTCAGATGAATTGATCTCTGACATTTGAGAGTTAATTTGCTTTGACTTTTATGCTTGCTGCTAATTTGAATACATTAGATTTTATCTTTAGCTGCAACCGAAATGATTTGTATCTTTTTGAAAAATTGATAAGAAAGTTCTTAAAAGTATTGTGATGAGACAGTTGGAGTTTTGTTAAGAAGAAGAGGAACATCTATCTTGTTTTATCAATGATTTAGCCATTCTTCTATATTTTTGTATACTAAATATTTCAATATAAAACAATATGCCAACAAAGATAGATGAATAATAAATCATTAGTTAGACTAAGCAACACAATCGGAATCATTTCAATAATTCTATTAGTTTATTGGGTTTTCGCCTTTATCTCGATTACTGTTTTTAAACTCAAAATATTCCAAGAAAATATAACCCAAACATTCTATTTAAGTGTATTTGGAATATTGGCATTGATGATGGGTTCATTAATTATTAATATTATGTTTAACTTAACGAGAATTGCTGAAAAGCATAATCAAGATAATTTGAACACGGCTAAGAAGACAAGTCAAACATTAGGGATTGTCTTTGCATTAAGTTTTCCATTACTTTTTGGACTGCTCTACGGTGGTGATTATGTAACTTCTAAAAAGAAAGAAAAATTGCTTATCTCTTCAGCTAAATCAATCATTGAAAACAATATAGAGAAATTAGATAAACTACTTAATTACTCATTTAATGAGAATTGGATAATTGAAACTGATAATATCCTTGACCTATACTCAAAGACAGATAAGCATTTCCCATATATTTCTGTGATAGTTCCTGATAGCATAGATAAATCACAAGTTTTCCTTATCTTTAGAGACTACAACGGAAATCTAAATGACACGATTCAACCAATTAAAAAAGATTTTATTCACAAAACAACAAAAGACGAGAGAGAATATTTGAGTAGCATATTTTACACAAACCTTGACACCGTAAGATTTAGTGCAAGTGGTGGAAATTATGAGTTATTTTATCCATACATTAAGAATGGAAAGAAAATGATTCTTTACTTTTCAGACTATCAGCAGTATGGGAAACTGGGAAGTTAAGAAAGTATAAAGTTTCAGCTCTCTACTTTTATTTTAGACTTTCTATAAAATCATCTATGCTCATTGAACCCAAATCACCCTTGCGGCGGTCACGCACAGAGATTTTCTTTTCATCTATCTCTTTGTCGCCAATTACCAACATATAAGGAATTTGTTCAATCTGCGCATCTCTGATTTTGGCACCGATTTTTTCGGCTCTTTCATCAATATTTGCTCTGACTTTCAGCTTCTTGAGAGCTTCTTTAATTTCCTTGCAATATTCATTATGTCTATCTGAAATTGGCAAAATGGCTACTTGCTTCTGTGAGAGCCAGAAAGGAAATGCTCCAGCATAATTTTCAATCAATAAAGCCGTGAATCTTTCCAAGCTACCAAAAATTGCACGGTGAAGCATAACTGGCTTTTCGAGGTTGCCGTCAGAGCTAGTATATTTGAGCTCAAATCGATTAGGCAAATTGAAATCAACCTGAATTGTTGCGCCTTGCCATGAACGACCTAAAGCATCTTGCAATTTGAAATCAATTTTAGGTCCATAAAAAGCACCATCGCCTTCATTGAGTTGATATGCAAGTCCACTTTGCTCTAAAGCTTTTTTGAGTGCATTTTCAGCCATATCCCAAATGCCGTCTTCCCCAATGCGCTCTTCTGGCCTGGTTGATAATTCGGCACTGTATTTTAAATCGAACTTGGAATAGACAATATCGATTAATTTGATAATTGCACAAACCTCATCAACCAACTGGTTTGGTGTGCAAAAAACGTGAGCATCATCTTGAGTAAAGCCTCTCACACGAGCTAAACCATGCAGGGCTCCTGAACGCTCAAATCGGTAAACCGTTCCCATTTCAGCCAGTCTAATTGGCAATTCACGATAACTATGACGGGTTGAATCAAAAATCAAAACATGAAATGGGCAATTCATAGGCTTGAGAAGATATTCTTGCTCATCAATTTGCTTCATCTGAAACATATTGTCCATATAGAACTCAGTATGCCCAGAAGTTTCCCAAAGCTCACGTCGAGCAATATGAGGTGTGAAAACTAATTCATAGCCATTGTCTTCGTGTAAGTCTTTCCAAAATTCTTCAATTCTTGCTCTTAGGAAAGCCAGCTTTGGATGCCAGAAAATCAAACCAGGACCAGCTTCATCGTGAGTGGAGAATAATTCATGTTGCCGAGACAATTTGCGGTGATCCCGTCTTTCCGCTTCTTCTATTCTTTGTAAATAAGCTTCTAGGTCAGCTTTGCTAAACCAAGCGGTTCCATATATGCGCTGCAAGGATTCTTGTTTTTCATCACCATGCCAATATGCACTAGAGACAGACAAGAGCTTGAAAGCTTTTACTTGCTTAGTATTTGCAATATGAGGTCCTCTGCACAAATCACTCCAAACTGGATCTTGGGATAAGCTAGTATCTTGATTTGCTCCCCCTTCGGGGCTTGGGGGGTGAAAAAGTCCATATTGAGTTGGATTTTCAGCCTTGAATTTTTCAAGTAATTCCGCTTTAAATTTTTCACCTTGTTGAATAAATTCTTTAATCTGCTCATCAGGATTGGTAATTTGAATTTTCCTAAACTCTAAACCTGCATCAACAATTCTTTGCATTTCAGCTTCAATTTTGGGCAAATCTTCTGTAGACAGGTTTGTATCAGGTATATAAAAGTCATAATAAAAACCATCCTGAATAACTGGGCCAATTGTGATTTTTGCTTGAGGATAGACCTTCTGAACGGCGCAAGCCAAAATGTGTGCTGTGCTATGTCTAAGAAATTCAAGACTTTGTGCATCTTTGATCGTAATAATTTTGACTTTATCTTGATCCTTCAAAATAGTTTTCAAATCAGCCAATTCACCATTGATTTCTAAACCAATTGAATCTTTAAGTAAGCGAGAACTAATTTCTTTGGCTAAATCCTCTCCAGTTGAAAGGCTTGATAATTGTCTTGTTGAGCCATCTGGGAGAATTACATTGATGACTTTAGATTCAACAGAAGATTTATTGCTGGAAGCTGATTCTGACATTATTGATTTTATTTTTGCTTAATATAAACGATTTTCTGGCCTTATTTAGCAGGCTTATTTTGGAAATAATTACTTCAACTTTTCATTGATTAATTTTGGCTCCTACTCTGGATCAGAAGAAGAAAAAGAGTTAATTAATTTTACCAATTATAGAAATAGTCCGATTTATTTAATTTACCTCACGCAAGTCGCATAATTTTATTTAGTTTCCGAAACAATCCTGAAATAAATCCAGGACGGAATGACAGAGAAAACTCAATCTTATCATCCTGAGCTTGTCTCAGGAACTATCCCAGCAAACAGAAAATAATTTTTGCGTAACTTGAATTATTTAATTTACGGTTTAAGTTTTGTAATGGAGAAAATTTGGTTTCAATGGAGAAAGATAAAATTCATATTTTCCAAAATCACTTCGTTTTCTTCTTGCTAGCGCTAATTGTCGAAAAGCCAATCCAAATTCCTGAGATGGACATGTAAACAAGCGATAAACCAACTAATACTCTGTACGGGGATTTATAGGGGCCATATATTTTCCCCTTGTGAATGTTTTCAATTGTTTTAACTGTGTTTTCACCGTACAATTTTTCGATTTGATCATCAAAGCCTAGCAAAACAGCTGTTACACCCTGAATCAAAATAAAAACTCCAAATAATAAACCTAAAGCGCCATGTGTTCTTCGTAAAAATTTCTGCATAATGTTTTCCTGTTTATTTATTGAAGCTTTTAAGATCTCTTAGTTCATCAAAAGCAATAGATTGAAACAAATTGCTTTTGAATTTAATTAGTTTTTGAATTACTTCTTGGTGAAATACGATAATGATTCAGAATAGGTGAACAAATCTCATGATAGGCATTTATTCAGGACTCTGCAAAATATTAAATTAACTTAAGAATATTTCCCTGTTTTTCTTAGGGATTTCTTTACTTTCGGTCTGTACACTGAAACAGTAAGATGTAAGCCAAACGGAGATGCTAGATGGGCGAAAACGATAAATTCTCTGGTGAATTTGCTGAAAAAGTAAACAACTTTGATTTGTTGAATTACTATTTGCAAAGTTGTGGGAAGCTGACAGAATCACTCCTCTCAAAAGCAATGGAAGGCAGTTTGTCTACTCAAGATGGTGAACTTGCTAAAGAAGTCAGTCATGTTGCCAATGTTTTATGCGCCGTATATTTTTTTAGACAAGATCAAGATTTGGCAAATGTATTAAGGAAAATGCCAATTCATCAGCGTAAAGTTTTAGAAGATTCTCTCCGAACCATTTGGAAGCATTTACTTAGATTAAATGAATTTGAGGTTGCTGATTTAGCGATTGAAGCTATACAAAAAAGTTCGGACTTAGCTTCCAGAGTTGGAGCAAAGATTTAATAAACTAATTAACGTTTTTCTGCTTAATGCTAATTCGTCCATTGTTTTCAAGAATGGCAAAATGAACTTCATCTATCGAAGAACAACCACCTTCTCTCAATGCAGCGTTTAATTCATTGTGCGAAATTTTTTCTTTTTCCATAACATCTGTAAAAAGCATTCCATTGTGAATCAAAACTAATGGGGTTCCGTCAATTAGCTTTTCCAGTGACTTATTCCGATAAGCAATATAACCTGTTGCATAGTTGAGAATAATCAAAGTAATAGCTGATATTAAGCCACCAAGAAGTGAGTTATCTCCTCCATTCATGGAATTCTGAACAGCATTACTTAATACCAATAATAAAATCAAATCAAAAGGCGCTAATTGTCCAATTTGACGTTTACCTGAAATACGCAAAGCCAAAATCAAAAAAAGATAAACAATTACAGCTCTTACGATAAATCCCCACCATGGAAGTGATAAGTGCCACATAAATTGTTTTCCCTTAATTTTTTCTATGTAGAATTTAAGATTATTCAATCATGTTTATTCAAAATCTTTTTTCTCATTCACTAATTCATTTGCAAATGAGACGCAAAAAGGCTCTAAAACTAAAAAACCTTGACACAGATTCCATATAATTCATTTAATCAATATTTACGTCAGCAATACAAAACTATTGTCTGGAGAATTCCATTAGAAGGCAATTTTACTTGTCCAAACCGTGATGGAAATAGAGCATTTGGTGGTTGTACTTTCTGCACCGCTGATGGATCTTCATCTAAAGGGCAAAATCCTGAAGACCCAATCGAAATTCAACTTCAAAAAGGAATTGATAAGCATCAAAAGCGTCATAAAGCCAAAAAATTTATTGCATATTTACAGTCATTTACCAATACTTATGCGCCCGCTCATCTGCTCAAAACAGTTTACGATCAAGCCATAAATCATCCAGACATAATCATGTTGTCGATTGGTACTAGGCCAGACTGCTTACCCAATGATGTAATAGATCTCATTGAATCTTATTGCGATAAGGTAGAAGTCTGGATTGATTTAGGGTTGCAAACAATTCACAATCAAACACTTGAGGCAATCAATAGAGGACATACCTCCGAAGAATTTTTTGATGCAATTGAGAGAATAAAAACAAGAGCACCACGAACAAAAATTTGCGCACATATGATTGCAGGCTTACCAGGGGAAGACAAGGATTTAAGTCTAAGTTATCAAACTGGATTGGCTTTATCAAAGCTACCAATTGATGGAATCAAAATTCACAATTTATGCGTTTTGAAAGATACTAAGCTTGCTTATGAATACGCTGAAGGCCTAATTCAACCGTTAGAGATGCAGGCTTATATTGATTTAGTAATTGATATTTTGAGTATTTTGCCACCAGAAATTACAGTGCACCGCTTGATGGCAGAAGCCGCAACCAGAGATGAATTGATTGCGCCAGCTTGGGCCGATGACAAAGATTTGTTTTTGGATACTTTACGCAAGCAAATGAATGAAAGGGGGATTTCACAAGGCTGTGCTTTGCTTAATCATAATTCAGACAAAACTTTATCTCTCAGTGAGTTTAAGCAGAATATAATTACATCAAGTCTGGGAATAAAAGCTTTAGTTTGATAGACTTCCGTTCATGAATTTCAATGAAAGCCAGACGATTATTATTAATTTTTCTCTTCTTGGGCTTGCTGTGGCATTTTCTCTAGGTGCAGCTATATTTGACTTGAAATATCGCAAGATTCCTAATCTTTATAATTTGATATTTTTTGTTTTAGCTTTGATAATGCGAATTCTTTTAGTTTTTGCAAATCCGAATTATCTCTGGGATGGGTTATTGGCATGTCTAATTGGATTTGCGATTTTGTTTATTCCATTTGTGCTAAGACTCGGTGGTGCTGGCGACGTGAAATTATTGGCAATACTTGGGTTATTACTAGGGATTAAAAATTTTCTCTGGATCTTTGTTTTGGGCAGCTTATTGAACGCGCTTCTAATAATTCCTTTTGTATTAAATGAATTAAGAGCTGTCTTTGTGTATTTCAATTTAGCTGGCGGGGCTTCTCAAAAGCTGGGCAATTATTGGACTTATGTAAAAGATACTAAAAGAAGTCGCATTCAGCCTTATGCACTACCAGTCTCATTGGGTTGCTTCGCCTATTTGCTCTTATTTTGGCTAAAGCCAGGTGTACTGGAAACAATTGAAAGTTTTTTGTTGAAATAGATTATTTAAAGCATTAAAAATCAAAAACAAATCAGTTTTACACCTCTCATCTAATCAAGCATTTGCCCTTTTTCTTTCACTCAAAACCGCATGGCATTCTAGTGGATCTCCCATATATGAATTTGGT
>Ga0208362_1000111_pt1 | contig 26368 bp, 27 predicted proteins | sample LakMenEpi13Oct10_FD_150693 | JGI IMG/M metagenome (GOLD analysis project Ga0208362, IMG submission 150693) | Freshwater microbial communities from Lake Mendota, WI - 13OCT2010 deep hole epilimnion (SPAdes) | ecosystem: Environmental > Aquatic > Freshwater > Lake > Epilimnion/Euphotic zone ... | reverse complement strand
TTTATACTCCCAATCTCCTTTAAGGGTAAATTTCATATCAACCCATTTAAGGTCTTTTTCAGTATAACCAATATTTATGTCAAGATTATCACCTTTTATATTATAAAAATTTACTAGTTCATTTTTTTCATTAATTTTTTTAGTTTCTTTTTTTAAAAAAGTTATTTGTGTTTTTAAATTTCTACAACCCTGCCCCAAAACATAATTATTATTTAACAAAGACTCATGATTCCACCAAAGCGCTGGATAAAATTTATCAGTTAATTCGTAAACGTATTTTTTATTTTCTGTGATTCCATCAAATGAATACTTTCCATCTGAAATTTTTTTAATATTACAATAATCGTTGTCGCTACCATCTTGGGTTTTTGATTTAAATTCTATTAACTCATCACCTTTATAAGTCTCAACGCCATAAGATTTATAAGTATGAACCTTTATTCCAAGGATTTTAACTTCAATTAATATATCTGTAATTACCTCTTTTGTATTATCACCTTTTTTTTTAATATTCACTTTGTGATATCCAACCAGATCATTATTTCTATAAATATCAAATTCAACACGCTGTAAATTTTTATAATGCTGGACATGGGAGCTAGCAATTGTAGGAAATAAGATGAAATTTATAAAAAAAATTAAGTAACGAAACATTAAATCTATCGAAGAATTTGGCTTAAAAAAAGTTTTGTTCTGTCACTTTGCGGTTTTTCAAAAAAATCTTTTGTTTTTTGCATTTCAATAATTTTTCCTTCGTCCATGAAAATTACTCTGTCAGCAACCGTTTTTGCAAAACCCATCTCATGAGACACTACAACCATTGTCATACCAGCTTTTGCAAGATCAATCATAATTTCAAGAACTTCTTTTATCATTTCAGCGTCAAGTGCTGAAGTTGGCTCATCAAACAACATAATTTTTGGCTCCATGCATAAAGCTCTAGCTATTGCTGCTCTTTGTTGTTGTCCACCTGATAACTGTCCTGGATATTTTTTTGCTTGTTCTGAAATTTTAACTTTTGTTAAATATTCCATTGCAATTTCATCTGCTCTTTTTTTAGGTATTTTTTTTACCCATGCAGGAGCTAAGGCGCAATTATCTAAAATAGTTAAATGAGGAAATAAATTAAATTGTTGAAAAACCATACCTACTTCTCCTCTTATTTTTTCAACATTTTTTAAAGTTTTGTCTAACTCATTGCCTTGAACAATAATATTTCCATCTTGATGTTGCTCAAGGCCATTAATACATCTTATTAATGTAGATTTTCCTGATCCAGAAGGTCCGCAAATAATTATTTTTTCACTTTTATTTACGTGAAGATTTATGTCTTTAAGAACGTGAAATTTACCATACCACTTATTTACATTTTTAAATTCAATTACTTTTTCACTCATTAGTGTTTTTCCGTACTATATTTTTTTTCTAAACTTTGAGTGTATCTACTTAATAAATAAGAGAAAACCCAGAAAATAATTCCAACAAACACATAACCCTCCACTGCAAAACCTAACCAATAAGAATTCGACTTTGCTAAATTTACCATGCCTAATAGTTCCAACAGGCCTACTAAAATAATTAAAGGAGTATCCTTAAATAAAGCAATAAATGTATTGGTAATTCCTGGAATTACAGTTTTTATTGCTTGTGGTAGAATAATTAAAAAATTCATCTTCCAATAACCCATGCCTAATGATTTTGCAGCTTCATATTGACCTTTAGGTAATGATTGTAATCCACCTCTAACAACTTCAGCAATATAAGCAGATTCAAAAATACTTATTCCAATAGCTACTCTTAATAACTTATCTACATTAGCATTTGCAGGGATAAATAAAGGAAACATAATTGCTGCAGCAAAAATTACAGTAATTAAGGGAATTCCTCTCCAAAATTCAATAAAAGCAATGCAAAAATATCTAAAAACCGGAAGCTCAGATCTTCTTCCTAAAGCAAGTAATACTCCAAGAGGAAATGCAAAAATTATACCAAAAAAAGTAAGCATAAATGTTAAAGCTAGTCCGCCCCACACTCTTGTCTCTACTTGATCAAGTCCAAAACCTCCCCTTATTAAAATAAAACCTATAAACGGAAAAATAAAGATTATAAAAAATAAAATATACATTTTAAATTTATCTTTAACAAAGAAAGCAAGAGCAACACTAAAAATTAAAATTAAAAAAGTTAGATTAACCCTCCACAAATCTTTTTCGGGATAAAAACCATAAATAAGTTTATCAAACCAAACTTTAATAAAAACCCAGCAAGCCCCACCAGACTTACAGTCAGATTTAGTATTACCTATAAAAGTTGCTTTAAAAAAAGCCCAATCAAGAAAAGTAGGAATAGTTGAAAAAAGAACATATAAAATAAAAATGGTTATTAGTGAATAGTACCAATTTGAAAATAAATTTTTTTTAAGCCAAATTTTTATATTTTCCATATTTTTTTATCTTTCAACTAAAGCTATTTTTTTATTATACCAATTTAAAATAATAGAAATTATCAAACTGATAGTCAGATAAGTCATCATGACTATAAAAATTATTTCAATTGCTTTGCCTGTTTGAGATAAAGCTGTGCCTGCAAAAACACCTGTAAGGTCCGGATACCCAATAGCAGCAGCTAATGAAGAATTTTTTGTTAAATTTAAATACTGATTAGTGGTTGGCGGAATAATAACTCTCAAAGCTTGTGGTATAACAATTAATTTTAAAGTTTGTGAATTATTAAAACCTAGAGATTTTGATGCCTCCTTTTGACCTTTACTAATGGCTAAAATTCCAGCTCTAACATTTTCTGCTATGAATGCGGATGTATATAATGACAAGGAAAATAATAGAGCTAAAAATTCAGGAACTAGTTTAACTCCACCTAAATAATTAAATATTCCAAAATTTTTAACTAATTTAGGATACTCAATTGTTATTTTTACATCTCCCAATAAGGCAAATATTATTGGAAAAATAATAACTAAAAGTAAAAAAATTTTAAATACCGGTATTACTTTAGCGCTTTCATAGAAAACTTTTGTAGCATAGTATCTTAAAAAAAAAGTGACAGCTAAGGCTAAAATAAAACCGTAAAATATAAAAACGAAGTTACTAAAAATAAATTTTGGGATATAAAAACCTTGAAGATTTATTATTAAAAAATTTAAAATAATTACGCTTTTTTCAGTACTTGGCAGAGATCTAATAACAACGAAATACCAAAAAAAAATCTGCAGAATAAGCGGTAAATTTCTAAATAACTCAACGTAAATTAAAGACAATTTATTTAGCATCCAATTTGTTGATAATCTGGATATGCCAACAATAAAACCTAAAATGGTTGCAAAAATTATTCCAAAAAATGCCACCAATAATGTGTTTAATAACCCAACTAGATAAGATTTTGCATAGCTAGAAGATCCATCATAATTAATCAAACTAAACTGAATATCAAAACCTGCATTATTACTTAAAAAATCAAATCCAAAATTTAAATTTCTTGAGTCTAGATTTATTTCAGTATTTTTGGAAAAAAAATAAACAATATAAATAATTAATAAAATTAAAAAAACTTGAGGTAATAGGTTTAGTGGCTGTAAATTTTTTTTTAAGGTTGTTTTAAACTGGGACGTTAAAAACATGCTGGTGATTTTTAAAGGGCCGAATAAATCGGCCCTTTAATTTAATAATTTTAAAAAATTATCTTACAGGAGGAGCGTATAAGATTCCACCTTTTCTCCAAGAAGCGTTCAGGCCTCTAGCTAAACCCACGGGAGTTTTTGGTCCAACATTGGCTTCATAACTTTCACCATAATTTCCAACTTGTTTGATGATATTATAACTCCAAGTATTTCCTAAACTAAGATTTTTACCAGTTTCACCTTCAAGACCTAACAATCTTTTAATTGCTGGATCCTCTGTCGTTTTTAGAGAGTCGATATTAGCCTGAGTAATTCCGTACTCCTCTGCCTCTATCATTACGTTTAAAGTCCATCTTACAATGTTTGCCCAATTTTCATCATTTCCACGAACAACTGGACCTAGCGGTTCTTTAGAAATAGTTTCTGGCAAAATTATGTGATCAGAAGGATTTTTAGTTTTTGTTCTATTTGCTGCTAAACCAGATTTATCAGTTGTATAAACATCGCAACGACCCGCATCATACGCTGCTACCGCTTCATCAGCTTTTGTAAAAGCAACTGGTTCGTACTTTAATTTATTTGCCTTAAAATAATCTCTAAGGTTCAGTTCTGTAGTAGTGCCAGTTTCAACACAAACTTTTACGTTATTTAATTTTTTTGCTGAGTTAATGTTTGCAGCTTTTCTAATCATGAAACCTTGTCCATCATAAAAATTAGTTGCAGGAAACTCTAAAGCAAGTCCACCATCTCTTGATAATGTCCAAGTTGTATTTCTAGCTAGAACATCGATATCACCAGCTTTTAAAACTTCAAATCTGTCTTTTGCACTTAAAGGTGTATATTTAACTTTAGTTGCATCTCCAAGAACAGCAGCTGCGATAGCTCTACAAACGTCAACGTCTATACCAGTCCATTTTCCTGATGCATCAGCATTAGAAAATCCCGGTACACCTTGTGATACACCACAATTTAGAGAACCACGTTTTACAACGTTTTCTCTAGTTTGATTTGCATTAGCGCTAAAAGTTGCAAATATAAAAGTTGCAACAAAAGCTAAAATAGCAAATGAATTAGTTGTAATTTTTTTCATTTTTTTATTTTTAGTTAAGTTTAGTCGTTGTTTTATACTTAAATTAAAAACTAGTTAAAAGCCTATTTTTCTCATTAACAATCTACAGTTGTACTAATAAACTTTTCAATCAATTGTTTTCTAATTTTTCTATTTTTTTTTAAATTATATTCAAATTGCATAGCGCTCTTTTTTGATTGTAATTTTTTTTTATAAATTAAAATCCATCTTCTTCCCCTCGTAAATTTAGCACCTTTACCGGAATTATGAAGTTGAAGTCTTTTTCTTATATTATTAGTCCAGCCTACGTAACTAATAGTTTTACGATTTTTTATATTTAAAATTAAATAAACAAAAAAATTCTCTTTCACTATAAGAAAAATTTTTTTTCAATCTTAAATTTAGTATTGTGAATTAAAGCTTTAATAAAAGATCTTATTAGAGGTAGTTCTTCCCTGGTAAAATCATTAATAATTTTTTTTCCAATATCAAAAATTAAATCTGCGCCTTCAACTGTTTCATTTGGCATTTTATTTTTTTTTGCATTTTTATAAGTTAATCCCATCCCGATAAATTTACCCATTTTTGAATTTCTTCCACCAGTGCAGCTTACATATAAATCACCAATACCAGCTAAATCCATTACAGTAGACTCTTGACCACCTATTTTTTTTATAAAATAACGCATCTCTTTTATTGATTGATTAAATAATGCTGCAGCAGTATTTAGATTTTTATTATCCTTTATATTTTTTAAATTCATACCCATAGATGTTCCAACTATCATTGAGTAAATGTTTTTAACTCCACCACAAGCAGCAACACCAATTAAATCACTTGAACATTTAATTTTATAGTAAGAAGTACTTATCATTTTTGATAAATTTTTAACTACTGAAATATCTCTATTTGCAAAGACAACATTTGTAAAAACTCTTTTTGATAATTCAGCAGCTAAACATGGTCCTGCTGCGACTGAAATTTTTATATTTTTAATTTTTTTTTTTAATAAAAAGTTTTTAATTACATCTGGATACACCTCATATTTATTTTTATTGATTCCTAATCCTTTAGTTAAAATTAAAATTTGCTGATTTTTTTTAATTTTTGTGAGCTGATCACATGCCCATTTGAATCCTTGAGAGCTTATGCCAAGGACTATTAAATCTGCGTTCTTAAGCAAACTGCTAAAGCTTTGAAATTTATAAAGTTTTACATTTTTTGGTATTTTAGATTTTAATACTGGATGAACGAATTTGTTAGATTTAAAAATATCAATAAAATTATCCTCTAAATGAGTACCTACAATTGAAACCTGATGATTATTATCACTACAAGGAAAGGCAAAAGCAGTACTCATTGAACCTGCTCCTAAAATTAAAATATTTGCCATAATATATAAAATTGGCGCGCCCTAAAGGATTCGAACCTCTGACCCTCGGTTTAGAAAACCGATGCTCTATCCAGCTGAGCTAAGGGCGCAACTAAATTTAGACCAGTTTTAACAATTATTTTTTTTTAATCAATTTGTTAATAATTTAGGCTCTCATTAGAGCAATAGATGTATCAAGCATTCGATTAGAAAAACCACACTCATTATCATACCAAGCTAATACCTTAACCAGCCTTCCGTCGCTTGATACTCTTGTTTGAGTTGAGTCAAAAACGCAAGAATGAGGGTTATGATTAAAATCAATGGATACTAATGGTTCGGTGTTGTACTGAATAATATTTGCGTAACTGCTTTTTGCTGAAGATTTAATAATTTCATTAATATCTTTAGTAGATGTTTTTTTCTTTGCCACAAATGTCAGATCAACCAAAGAAACATTATTAGTTGGAACTCTTACTGAAAGTCCATCTAATTTACCTGCTAACTCCGGTATTACCAGTCCAATAGAATTTGCAGCACCAGTCTTTGTTGGTATCATTGACAAAGCTGCAGCCCGCGCTCTTCTTAAATCATTATGATAAGCATCATTTAGAACCTGGTCATTTGTATAAGCATGAATCGTATTCATAATGCCAGTTTCAATACCCAAACTATCATTTAAAACTTTAGCAATTGGAGCTAAGCAATTAGTAGTACAAGAGGCATTTGAAATAATTGTGTGTGTTTTTTTTAAAATTTTATGATTTACTCCATAGACTATAGTTGCATCAACTTCTTTTCCTGTGCCAGGTGAATATCCAGGACCAGAAATTAAAACTTTCTTTGCTCCAGCATTAATATGTAATTGCGCATCATCTCTTGAAGTAAAACTACCCGTACATTCTAAAACTAAATCAACTCCTAATTTTTTCCATGATGGTAAATTTTTTGGATCTTTCTTATTTAAAACTTCAATTTTATCTTTATTAATAAAAATATAATTCTCCTTAGATTTTACTTCTTCATTAAATTTACCATGCGTAGAATCATATTTTAATAAATGTGCATTATCTTCAGCGCTACCAGATCCATTAATGGCAATAATTTCTAAATCATGTTTTTTTTTATTTTCATAATGAGCTCTTAGAATTGTTCTGCCAATTCTACCAAATCCATTAATAGCGACTTTAATTTTCATAATTAATTAATACCTAAAGATTTTAGTTTTCTATGTAAAGCACTTCTTTCCATTCCAATATAATCTGCAGTTTTAGAAACATTTCCATTATGTCTATTAAGTTGAATTTCAAGATAATTTTTTTCAAACTTTTCTCTTGCTTCCTTAAGAGGAAATTGAAAAGCATCTTCAGTTTTATTTTCCCTTACTGATGAAATTTTTAATGACTCAGATAAAATTTTATCTACATCCTCATTTTTACCAGACGCTAAAATAACAACTCTTTCAATTAGATTTCTAAGTTCCCTAACGTTGCCAGGCCAGTCATAATCGTAAAAAACTGCATTTTTTGAATTAATAGAAATAGGTTTTAAACCATTAGTATCAGAGATTCGTTTAATAAAATAATCGACTAATAAAGGAATGTCTTCCTTTACATCTTTTAGATAAGGAGTTTGTATTGGAATTACATTTATTCTATGAAAAAGATCCTCTCTAAAATTCCCACTTGCAATCTCTTCTTTTAAATTTTTGCTGGTAGAAGACATAACTCGAATGTTAACACTAATTTCATTTGCACCATTTACTCGATGAAATTTTTGATCAGATAATACTCGTAAAATTTTTCCTTGCGTTTGTAGAGGTACATCTGAAATGTTATCAATTAATAAAGTGCCATTATTAGTTTTTTCAAAAATACCTGAAATAATTTTATCGTTATTTTCAGATCCAAATAATTCAAAATCAAAATGATTAGGATCTAAAATAGCGCCATTCACGACTTTAAAAGAATTATTAGATCTTGATGAGGCTTCATGAATAAGTCTTCCTACTAATTCTTTTCCAGATCCTGCGGGACCAAAAATTAAAATTCGGCTATCAGTTTTTGAAAACTTTTCTATAGAATTTCGCAATTTTACAAGCGTCGATGAATTTCCAATTAATTCATTGGATAAATATAAATTTTTTTTTAAAGACTTATTTTCTTTTTTTAAAGAATAATTTTCAAGTGCTCTATTAACAAAATTCAGTAATCTATCTTTATTAAATGGTTTTTCTAAAAATTCAAAGGCACCATGTTTTATAGAATCTACGGCAATTTGAATATTTGCATGTCCCGATATCATTATAACTGGAAGATCAGCGTCTAATGACTTGATAAATTTTAATATATGTATTCCATCTCTATTTTTTTCATCCAGTAAAACATCTAGAATTACTAAATCAGGTAATTTTTTTTTAATTTCTGATAAAGCTTTTTCAACCGTATCGGCTTCGCGGACAAAAAAATTGTTTTCTTTCAAGATCTCATGAACAGCAAATCTTATATCTTTTTCATCATCAATTAATAAAATTTCACTAGTCATTGATTGCTTTTAATACTTAGTATAATTTTTGCTCCATCGTTCTTTTCAAGAAATTTTAAATCACCACCGTGTTCAAATAAAATCTTCGAAGCTATTGATAATCCAAGACCTGATCCGTACTTTTTAGTTGTGGTCAGTGGTGCTACTAAATCTTTGGGTGTAGATTTAAAACCTACCCCATTGTCATCGATAATAATATTTATAAACTCGTTATCATCTTTAACCTCTATATTAATTAGACCTTGAAAATTTTTATCTACTTCTTGCTTTTCATGTATAGACTCTAGCGAGTTTTTAATAATATTTACCAAAACTCTTGAAATTTGATCTAAATCAAACTCTATAAAAACTTTTTCACTTTTATATTCTAAATGAAATGTCACATTTTTTTCTGATAAATTATATAAATTAATATTATCTTCTATTAATTTTTTTAAATTATTTATTTTTTTTATAGGAACAGGCATTCTTGCAAAATCTGAAAACTCGTTAGCTAAATTTCCGATATCTTGAACTTGTCTTGATATAATATTTAAATAATTTTCAAAGTCCTGCTTATCAATATTTATTTGTTTAAGATATTTATCTTTAATTCTCTCCAAAGAAAGTGTAATTGGCGTTAATGGGTTTTTAATTTCATGGGCAAGTTTTTTTGCTACCATTTCCCAAGCTTGGTATCTTTCTGTTAAAGCAATTTTATTTTTTTGAATTTTAATTTCTTGAGTCATTATATTAAAGGTATTGTATAATTTTTTGAAATCATCATCTTCTTTTTCATCTTTTAATTTCACATTTAAATTTCCACTAGACACCTCTTTAGCTGCATATATTAATTTGACAATCGGCTTTGAAATTTTATTTGCAATATTTATTGCATAAACTGCAGAGATTAAAATTAACGAGCTAACTATTACAATATAAACTCCTGCAAAAGTTATTTGAAGCCCGAGTTTATTAGATTTTAATTTATAATAAAAAGTAGAAGCTTCACCAGTATTTTTTAAAAAATTTACTGTTTCAGCATCAACATATCGAATTGCATATAAAAGAATATTTTCATTTAATTTTATCAAAGCGTTAGTTTGATTTTTATTTGCATCAGAAATTAATATTGTTTGTCCGTTATTGGCCATATCAATAAATGTTTTTAATGGCGGTACAAAATTATTTTTGTTAGTGAAAGATGTTGATAATAAAAGAACTCCATCATTATTAATCAAGTAGGACTCTTCGATTTTACGAAATCTCGATTGTTGATCAAAATAATTTTGGAATAATGGTTTATTATCGGTATATAAATTTAAATTTCTATTAAGATCGTTTGCCATTGCCAAAATTTCTCCCTTAATAGAATTTTGATTTTCTTCAAGATAATTTCTAGCAACTTCTACTGAATTATTTACAACATCGTTTACTTTCTTATCAAACCACTTTTCAATACCAAGATTAAAAAGCATTAAAGAAAAAACTGCTATAAAAATTGCTGGAATTGCTGTTACAAAAATAAAATATTTTATAAAATTTAAATTAGTACTTAGACCAGTAAGTATTTTAGATTTGTAAAAAAAAACAATAAGTTTTCTAATTATTAAAAAAAACAATAAACATATAATAATAACGTTTATTACTAATAAGATTTGAATATTATTTTCATTTAAGTCAACAAAACTTGTGCCAGAAAAAGTGTATAGAGTGAAAATTCCAAAAATGATTGAAAGAAAAGTGCTAACGTATAAAACTAAATTTGAACTTAATATTTTTTTAATCATTATATATGAATTATTGCGCTATTATTTTAGCAGCTGGCAAAGGTCATAGATATTTAAAAACTATACCAAAGCAATATACAGTACTTGATAATGAGTTAATAATAAATCACTCTCTTAAAATATTTTCTGAAATAAATTCAATAAAAAAGATTATTTTAGTAGTTAATAAGCCCGATTTTAATAAATTTAGAACTTTAATTTTTAAAAATAAAAAAATTGAAATAATTCAAGGAGGAAAAGAAAGAAAGAACTCAGTATTTCATGCTCTTAATAAAATAAAAAATAGTAATTATAAAAAAATTATAATTCACGATGCGGCAAGACCTTTTCTTAAAAAAGAACTTATTGATAAAATTATTAAATTATCAAAAAAACATGAAGCAATAATACCATGCATATCAAATACTGACACGATAGTTTATAAAAATAAAATTTTAGATAGAAAAAAAGTACTTTCTATCCAAACTCCACAATGTTTTTCTTATAAAAAAATATTTTTACTACATAGAGAATTTATAAATAATAAATTTAGCGATGAATCCTCTTTATTTTTTTTTAAAAATTTAAAAGTAAAAATAATAAAAGGTGATCATGACAATATTAAAATAACTTTAAAAAAAGATTATAATCTTGATAACCAAATTTCTTATGGTATCGGTTATGATATCCATAGATTAGAAAAAAATTATAAATTATACTTAGGGGGGATTAAAATTCCGCATTCAATGGGAACTGTTGGACACTCAGATGGGGACCCTGTAATACATGCATTAGTTGATGCTTTATTAGGATCTAAAAAATTAGGTGACATTGGAACTTTATTTCCAAATAATCAAAAATTTAAAAATAAAAGATCAACTTATTTTTTAAAAAAAATAATTAAATTACTTAAAGAGAAAAAATATGTAATTAACAATATTGATATTAATATTATTTTACAAAAACCAAATCTAAAAAGTTATAAAAAGATTATATCTGATAATCTTGCTAAAATTTGTAATATTGATAGTAAAAAAGTAAGCGTTAAAGCAAAAACGACCGATAGACTTGGCAACATCGGTAAAAATAAATCAATTGCTTGTGAGGTAATTGCAACTGTATCCAATGTTTAAATTAAATAAAAAAATTTTTACTTTGTTTGGGATTGGTTTTTTACCAATTTCTGGAACTATGGGATCTCTAGTGGCTATATTTTTTTATTACATATTTTACAATTACCTCAATCTTTTAAGTTTTATTTTTTTTATTATTTTTATTTTTTTTTATTCAATTTTTTTTTTAAACAAGTCATTAAATCAATCTTTTTCATCATCAGACCCAAAAGAAATTGTAATAGATGAATTTATTGGGCAATCAATTCCACTGATATTGTGCGAAAACAATTTTTTTTTAATAATATTATCTTTTTTACTATTTCGCTTATTTGATATTACGAAACCTTGGCCAGCGAGCTATTTTGATTTAAAAGTTAAAAATGCAAACGGTGTATTAATGGATGATATTATCGCAGGATTATACACATTCTTTGTAATTTATTTATGGGTATAAATCATCAAATTAAAATCATAAACGAAAGACTTAAAAAAAAAAAATTAAAAATCTCAATAGCCGAATCTTGTTCTGGCGGACTAATTAGTTACAATCTAACAAAATTTCCCGGGTCATCAAAATCGTTTAAAATGGGAGTTGTCTGTTATTCAAATGAGTCAAAAATTAAATTTCTTAAAGTAAAAAAAAAAAAGCTATTAAAATTTGGAGCTGTAAGCATAGAGACTTGCAAACAAATGTGTAAAAATTTACTTAAAATTTCAAAATCTAATATTGCTGTATCAATTACTGGTATAGCTGGGCCTGGTGGAGGTACAGTTAAAAAGCCCGTTGGGCTTGTTTACATAGGAATAGCTAGTAAAAAAAAAATTGAGATCAATAAGTTTATTTATAATAAAAAATTATCAAGAGTTAACATTCAAAAAGAGGCTCTAAAATCTACATTAAAAATTATTAATGATCATATTAGCATTTTATAGTTTCTCTTGCTTGTTCTTCAAAAGATTTTAAAATTTTTTCAAATCCATAATTAAAAAATTTTTTAAACAAAATATTAATAATAGGATTTTTTAGCTCTATATCTATAAAAAAAATTACATTACAAGAATTTTTATTAATCTCTTTAAATTCCCAAATATTAAGTAACTTTTTAATATTACCATTAATAGAAGTTACTTCGATTTTGGAATTTTGATCATCATAAAGAACTTTACTTGTGTAAATATCTCTAAATGACTTAAAACCTATTTCTAAGTCAGCTATAATTTCTTGATTTTTTTTATTTTTACTAATCGAGAGAATCTTTGAGTCTACACACCAAGGTAAAAAATTTTTATAATCGTCAATTTTTAAGACTAATCCTATAAGATCTTTTTTTGAATAATTGAATTTTTTTATAATTTTTTTTACTGGCAATTTAAATTAATTTGTTAATTCTTTTACTTTTTAAAATCTCAAAATCCTCTGAGGCATGATAGGAGGACCGGGTCAATGGGCTTGAAGAAACTAATAAAAATCCCTTTCCTTCTGCTATCAATTTATAATTTTCAAATTCTTCTGGAGTTATAAAATTTTTTATAGGATAATGCTTTGTACTAGGTTGCAAATACTGACCAATTGTTAAAAAATCAACACCAGCAACTCTTAAATCATCCATGACTTGCGTAATCTCTTCTTTTGTTTCACCCAAACCAACCATTAGACCTGATTTAGTAAAAATCGATGAATTATAATCTTTAACTTTTCTTAACAAATCTAATGACTGAAAATATCTAGATCCTGGTCTCACTCTTAAGTAAAGACGGGGAATGGTTTCTATATTATGATTAAAAACATCGGGTTTTGCATCAACTACTATTTTATAGACATCTCCTTTTCTTAAAAAATCTGGAGTTAAAACTTCAACGGTTGTATTAGTATTTATTTTTTTTATTTCAGAAATAACATCTGCAAAATGTTTTGCACCACCATCTGCTAAATCATCTCTATCTACTGAAGTTATAACTACATGTAATAAATTTAAATCTTTAACACTTTGGGCGATTTTTTTTGGTTCTTGTAAATCTAATACATTGGGTATCCCAGTTTTAACATTACAAAAAGCACAAGCCCTAGTGCATGTATCACCCATAATCATAAAGGTTGCATGTTTTTTGCTCCAACATTCATTAATATTTGGGCAGGAGGCTTCCTCGCAAACTGTAATGAGATTATTTTTTTTTAGAATGTTTTTAGTTTCTACAATATCTTGCGAATAACTAGCTTTTACTCTTATCCAAGCAGGTTTTTTTTGAATTGGACTTTCAATATTATTAATTTTTTCGGGGTGTCTGACTGTCATTTTTTGTTAATAATATAAATCTTTTCTCCTTTTTTTCCCAATACAAAATAATCTCTATATACTTCATCTAAATAATCCCGATTTATATTTGCTGATAAAAAATCATTTTTTTTTGCAAAAAAAAAAATCTCTTTTTTTATTTCTAAATTTTTTTGTTCAAATTCTTTTAAAAGTATTTTTTTTTTAAAATATTCAATAAGTCCTCTATCCCCACCGAAAAAATTATAAAGTATATATAAAACTATTATAAGAATTATTAATGAAAATTTTTTTTCAGAAGTAGAGTCAGAAAAAAATTTCATATCAATTTTACCATTTCAGATTTTTTTCCTATTTCTTCCTCAATTCTTAGTAATCTATTATATTTTGAGACTCTTTCTGATCTAGCTAACGAGCCAGTTTTAATCTGTGAAGACTCTGTTGCAACAGCTAAATCAGCAATAAAAGTATCTTCACTATCACCAGATCGATGGGAAATAATTGTGTTAAATTTATTCTTTTTTGCAAAATTAATTACTTCAAGAGTTTCTGTAACAGTTCCAATTTGGTTTGGTTTGATTAAAATTGCATTAGCAGCTAATTCCTTAACACCTTTTTTTAACCGTACTAAATTTGTTACAAATAAGTCGTCGCCTACAATTTGAACCTTTTTTCCCAATTCTCTGGTCAATTTTTTCCAAACATTCCAGTCATCTTCAAAGACGGGATCCTCTATAGAAACAATAGGGTATTTATTACATAAACCTTTATAATAATTAATTAATTCATCTGCAGTTACTGGTATATTACTTTCTTTAATTTTATACTTTCCAGAAACATAAAGTTCATTTGCAGCAACGTCTAAACAAATATTAATATCTTTGCCAATTTTTAATCCAGCTTTTTTAATTGCTTTAATTATATATTCGATTGCTATTTCATCACTGTTAAAAGAAGGAGCAAAGCCTCCCTCATCACCGAGATTTGTGTTGAATTTTTTTAATTTTAATTCATCTTTTAAATTTTGAATAACTAAAAATGACATTCTTAAACAATCATAAAATGATTTTCCTCCGTCAGGTCTAATCATAAACTCTTGTATTTGTAGTGAATTATTTGCGTGTGCTCCCCCATTAATTATATTTAACATTGGAAATGGTAATTTATTTTTATTATTACCACCTAGGTACTTGTATAGTGAAATTTTATCAGAATTAGCAGCTGCTTTAGCATTTGCTATAGATACTGCCAAAATAGCGTTTGCCCCTAATCTTTTTTTATTATCAGTTCCATCAAGTTTAATTAATAAATTATCAATTTTTTTTTGTTCAAAAGTAGATAAGCCATTTACCGTATTATTTATTTCGGAATTTATATTCTCTACTGCGCTCAAAACCCCTTTATTAAGGTACTCGTTACTTTTATCTCTAAGCTCATGAGCTTCGTAGGAACCCGTGGAAGCCCCTGAGGGGACAATTGACTGACCTATTGACCCATCGGCTAATATTACTTCAGCTTCTACTGTCGGAAAACCTCTACTATCAAAGACTTGTCTAGCTTTAACCTTTTTAATAACTGACATTATTATTTTGACTTAATTAACTTATCTATTTCTATTAAATTTTTAAGTAAATGCTCCAGATCTTTTAATGGAATCATATTGGCTCCATCGGACGGTGCTTCGTCAGGATTGTCATGTGTTTCTAAAAAAATTGTTGAAATCCCAACTGCAACGGCAGCTCTTGATAATGAACTAATAAATTTTCTTTCCCCTCCACTACTATCACCTTTGCCACCAGGCTGTTGGACAGAATGAGTAGCATCAAAAACTACTGGGTATCCAAAATCAGACAAAATTGACAATGATCGCATATCAGAAACTAATGTATTGTACCCAAAACTTACTCCTCTTTCGGTAAGTAGTATTTTGTCATTACCAGTATCTTCAATTTTTTTAATAACATTTTTCATATCCCATGGCGCTAAAAATTGACCTTTTTTAACATTAATAACTTTATTTGTTTTAGCTGCAGCTACTAACAGGTCTGTTTGTCTGCATAAAAAAGCAGGTATTTGAATAACGTCAACAACTTCAGAAACTATTTTGCATTGTTCTTCATTGTGCACATCGGTAAGAATAGGAATATCTAAGTCTTTTGAAATAAAATCAAAGATAGATAAAGATTTTTCAAGACCGACTCCTCTTTTAGATTTCAAACTTGTTCTATTCGCCTTATCAAAAGAACTTTTAAAAATTAAACCAATTTTTAATTTATTAGTAATTTCTTTAATTTTTGCAGCTATCATATGACAATGATCTTTGCTTTCAATTTGGCATGGTCCAGCAATTAAGGTAAGGGGAAGATTATTTCCCAAACTTAATTTTTTAATTTTTATAATTTTATTTTTCATAAATTTAAATTTTTATTTTTAATAGCGGCTTGAATGAAAGAAATAAATATTTTATGAGGAGCAAATGGTCTTGATTTTAATTCGGGGTGAAATTGAACTCCTAAAAACCAAGGATGGTTATTAAGTTCTATAGCTTCAGGTAATTTACCATCTGGAGAATTTGCTGAAAACACAACTCCTTTTTTTTCTAACATTGATTTATATGCACTATTTACTTCATATCTATGTCTATGTCTTTCATGGATTAGGCTTTTATTTCCATAAATCTTATAGAGTAATGAGTCTTTTTTAACTTTTGCTGGATATGAACCTAGTCTCATTGATCCGCCAATTTTGTATTTTTCTCCTTTTAAAATTTTTTTTCCTTGTATCCACTCTTCTATGAGACAAACAACTGGATTTTTAGTTTTAGATAACTCTGTAGAATTTGAATCCTTCAAACCTAATAAATTTTTCGCAAGTTCAATAACAGATATTTGCATTCCAAAACAAATTCCAAAAAAAGGAATTTTTTTAGTTCTAGCAAATTGTACAGATAAAATTTTACCATCAACACCCCGTTTACCAAAACCTCCTGGTATTAATATTCCGTTAGTTCTTCCAAGTTTATTTTCCAAATCTTTTGAATTTTTAATATCTGAAGACTCAATCCAATCTAAATCTAGGTCAACATTATTATAAACTGATGCATGGATTAAAGCTTCGTGCAAAGATTTATAAGCGTCTTTCAAATGGGTATATTTGCCAACGATAGAAATATTAACTTTATTTTTCTTAGCATTAAGTTTTTTATTAAACGATTTCCAATTATCTAATTTTGGATTTTTTTTACTAACAATTCCAAAATGATCTAATATTTTTCTATCTAATCCTTCTTCTTGGTATTTAATAGGAACTTCATAAATTGATCTTACGTCTATAGATTGAAATACATTTGATTTTTTTACATTACAAAATAATGCAATTTTATCTTTTTCCTCATTAGGAATTAAACTTTCTGACCGACATAGAATCATATCGGGTTGAATACCAATACTTCTTAATTCTTTTACTGAATGTTGTGTTGGTTTTGTTTTTAATTCTGCAGCACTTTTAATATACGGAACTAATGTAAGATGAATAAATAAACATTTTTCAGCTCCAGCTTCATTTGAATATTGTCTTATAGCTTCTAAAAAAGGTAGACTTTCAATATCTCCGACCGTTCCTCCAATTTCGCAAATTACAAAGTCTTCATTAGTTAAATCACTTGTAATAAATTTTTTTATTTCATCTGTAACATGCGGAATAATTTGAACTGTTGATCCTTTATAAAATCCGTTTCTCTCTTTAATAATTATATTCTGGTAAATTTTACCTGTAGTAATATTGTCTGATTTTTTTGTATTTATTTCTGTAAATCTTTCGTAGTGCCCAAGATCAAGATCAGTTTCGGCGCCATCTTCCGTAACATAAACTTCCCCATGCTCGTAGGGATTCATGGTTCCAGGATCTATGTTTAAATATGGATCCAATTTTCTGATTCTGACTTTATATCCTCTAGATTGCAGTAAAGTAGCTATTGAAGCAGAAGCAATACCTTTACCAAGAGATGAAACCACGCCGCCAGTAACGAAAATAAAACGGACCATGGAAGATCACTATAGATTATTTAGCAATTAACACCAAGAAAATAATAAAAAAAATTATTTTGAACTAGGAATCTTTGGTTGAGTATTAGTATTTTTGTCTAACTGCTCAATTTTATCAATAATAGATTTTTGTGAAGTATCCTTTTTATTAATTAGAGTTAGAGAAATACTTGTTATAATAAATAAAAATGCAAGAACTGCAGTAAATTTAGTTAAAAAATTTCCAGCTGATCTTGATGACATTAAATTATCACTATTACCCCCTATTCCCAAAGCTCCACCATCTGATTTTTGGAGTAATACAGATCCAATTAAAAGAATAGCTAAAATAATATGAACTATTAATAATAAAGTTTCCATTAATTATCTAAAATAATTTTTTATAATCTCAATAAAGCTTTTACTTTTTAAAGAAGCTCCACCAATTAAAAAACCTGATATTAAACTATTCTCGCCCAAAGTTGCAACATTATCTGGAGTAACGGAGCCTCCATATATTAAAATAGGTGAATTAACTTTGTATTTCTGCCTCAAAAATTTTTTTAACTTCGTATAAATTTGATCTAAATAATTATTTGAGGGAACTATACCAGTTCCTATGGACCAAATTGGCTCATATGCAATAATCAAATTATCAAAATTAATTTTTTTATCTATAGAATTTAAAATTTGTTTTTTTAAAATTTTAAGTGATAAATTTTTTTTTTTTTGAAATAAATTTTCACCAATACAAAAAATAACTTTAAGTTTATTTTCTATAGCTATACTAATTTTTTTTTTTATAGTTTTATAATCTTCGTCTAGTAATCTTTTTTCTGAATGACCAACAATAACATAATTTGCTCCTGATTCCTTAATCATCTTGGCACTTAACTGACCTGTATAAGGGCCGTTATTTAAATTAATTCTACTAATGTCTTGGGCACCATAGTCTAATAATTTTGTGTTAATTTTTTTACTAAAGGACATTAATAAATTAGAAGGAGGACAAAATATAATTTTTTTTAATTTTGAAATAGACCTTTTTTTTAAAAAATTATTAACCCTTTCAATTTCTTTGATAGAATCATAATTGCCGTTCATTTTCCAGTTACCGATGAAATATATAGTCTTGGCCATAAATAAGTTATATCTAAACTATAATAATCTTTTTTAAAATATTAAATGCTATCATCTTTAAGAAAATTCTCAGAAACGTTAACTGCTAAAATTTTTATAGCATTAATAGCTTTAAGTTTTGTGTTTTGGGGAATAAACGACTTTTATAAGTCTAATTATAACAATGCTATAGCAGAAATTAATGGTGATGAAATATCATTTAATGAATTTACTAAAGAGTACAGTAAAATAATTAGAAATAACAATATTCAATCGCAAAAATTAGCAATTGAAAAAAATATTCATATAATTGCTATATCCAATATTATATCCGAAAAACTTTTGAAGATTCATGCAAAAAATTTGGGAATTCTTATCGATGATACAGTAATAGCAATAGAGATAAAAAATAATAATGAATTTAAAGAGAAAGAAACTTTTTCAAGAACAAAGTATGAAAAATTTTTATTAGAAAGAAACATAAATTCAAAAATTCTTGAAGAACAAATCGACAGAAATCTCAAAAGAAAAATAATTACAAATTCATTCAATGGATATATTCCTAATAGCAAAAAAATTTCAGAAACAGTCCTAAGTGCTAAAATAAATATACTATACGAGGATTTTTTAAGAAAAAAATATAAAATTATTATTAATGAAAAACAATTAAATAGTTATCTTAATAATTTTTAAAAATGAAATTTTCTACTTTTGATGAATTTAAAAAAAATTATAAAAAGAAAAATTTCTCACAAGTCTATTATATAAAAAATAATCCCAAATTAGAAACTATTGATAAGTTAATCGAATTAGTCGCAATTAATAAAGATAGTTTTGTATTTGAGTCAGTAGAAAAAGTTAAAATTAGAGGGCGTTATACAATATTTGGTTTTAACCCTGATCAAATAATCGAAGTACATAATAATAATATAATTAAAATTGAAAATGGTAAAAAAAATATAATTAAAAAAAACCCCTATGATTATTTAAATAATTTAATTAAAAGTTTTTCACTCAAAACTTCAAAAAAACTCCCATTAATGTCTGCAATGTTGGCAGGTTATTTTGGCTATGACATTATTAGATTAAAAGAAAAAATTCCAAATAATTGTAAAAATGATATAAAAATCCCTGATGTAAAATTAATTCGTCCAAAATTAGTTATCATTCATGATAATGAAAAAAATAAATTATTTTTTATACAAAATGTTTACAGAACACAAAAAGCATCAAATTTAAAAAAAATATATTTATTAAAGTGTGAAGAAATAAATAAGTTTATTGCAATAATAAATGACGTTTGTATTTCTAGTAATTATCCAACAATAAATAAAACTAGAAGTAAAATTGAAAGCAATATTTCAAAAAATAATTTTTTAAAATCCATAATCAAAGCTAAAAAATTAATTAATAATGGTGAGATATTTCAAGTTGTTTTAAGTCAAAGATTTAAAAGTAAATTAAATAAAACCCCAATTAATTTTTATAAAAAATTAAGAATTATAAATCCATCTCCTTTTATGTTCTTTTTTAATTTTAATAACTTTAAGATATCAGGAAGTAGCCCTGAGATCTTAGTTAGAGTAAGAAATAATAAAATTACTATTAGACCTATTGCAGGAACAAGGCCTAGAGGAAAAAATCTTAAAGAAGATAATAAATTTAAAAAAGAGCTTCTAAATGATAAAAAAGAAATTTCTGAGCATTTAATGTTACTTGATCTAGGACGTAACGATGTTGGAAAAGTTTCAAAAATTGGAAGCGTAAAGGTTGACCAAAAATTTAAAGTTGAAAAATATTCACATGTTATGCATATAGTTTCAAATGTGGTTGGAAATTTTGATAAAAAAAATACACTTTTAGATACTTTATTTTCCGGTTTTCCTGCAGGTACTGTTTCTGGTGCACCCAAAATAAGAGCTATGGAAATTATTGATGACTTAGAATTAACTAAAAGAAAATTGTATGCTGGTGGTATTGGATATTTCACACCCAATAATGAAATGGATACATGCATAGCCTTAAGAACTGCTCTAATTATTGATAATAAAATCTATGTACAATCAGGAGCTGGTATTGTGGCTGATAGCGTTCCTATAAAAGAGTACAAAGAGACAGTAAATAAAGCAAAAGCGTTATTTGATGCTGCTAACTAAATGAAAAAAATACTGTTAATAGATAACTATGATAGTTTTACCTATAATATTTTTCATTCGCTCTCAGAATTAGGTGCAAGAGTTGAAGTTTTCAGAAATGATAAAATATCATTAAAAGAAATATCAAAAAAAAAATTTGATAAAATTGTCATATCACCAGGTCCAGGTCATCCTGATAGTTCTGGGATTTGCATAAATCTAGTTAAAAATTTTTATAAAAAAATCCCTATCTTAGGAATATGTCTTGGACATCAAATTATAGGTGCTGCATTTGGCTCAGTGATAAAAAGAGCAAGAATAATTATGCACGGAAAATTAAGTAAAATTATTCACAATGGATCAAGGCTTTTTAAAAAAATTCCTAAAAATATTTATGCAACAAGATATCATAGTCTTATAATTGATAGAAAAACTCTTAATGATGATTTTGAAATCTCAGCAAAAACGGTAGATAATATTATTATGGGCATTAATCATAAAAAATATCATCTATATGGCATTCAATTTCATCCTGAAAGTATTAAAACAAATTTTGGAAAAGTAATCTTTAAAAACTTTTTAAAAATTAAATGATGTTAAAAAATATAGTTTCAAAACTGATTCTTAATAAAGATTTATCGAATTCGGAACTAAATTTCTTATTTAATAAAATTATTAACGGTGAAATTAACGAGAATTTAATTTCAGCAATTTTAACCTTAATATCTAGAAACGGATATAACTATAAAAATATTCTAGTGGCATCAAAAATTTTAAGAAAGAAATTAATAAAGGTTAAAGTTCCAAAAAATTCAATAGATACATGCGGTACCGGTGGTGATGGCAAACATACTCTAAATGTCTCAACAGCAGCTGCTATTGTATTGGCTGGTTTGGGGGTTAATGTAGTAAAGCACGGAAATAGGTCAATTACATCAAATTGCGGATCAGCTGATGTATTAGAAAAGCTTGGAATTAATATACTGGATAATAAAAAAAATTTAGAGAAGAAAATCAAAAAAGATAAATTTATTTTTTTATTTGCTCCAAATTATCATTTAGCAATGAAAAACGTTGCAAACGTAAGGAAAAATCTTCCATTTAAAACAATTTTTAATCTTTTAGGTCCTCTCATAAACCCTGGTTTGGTCAAGAGACAGATCATTGGAATCTTTGACAAAAAATTATTAGTTCCTTACATAAATGTTTTAAAAAACTTAGGACATAAAAAAGCATGGGTATTTCATAGCAATGAAGGTTTGGATGAAATATCTATTTTTAATAAAACTAAAGTTTACGAATTAAATAATAAAAAAATTAAGAGTTTTATTATAAATCCAAAATCTATAATTAAAAAAAAATATAATTTTAAATCAATTCTTGGGAAAGATGCTGAATACAATAGTAAAAAAATAGTTGAAATTTTTAATGGTAAGCATAATGCGTTTTTAGAAATTGTTGCTTTAAATGCTGCTGCTGGTTTAGTAATCTCTGAAAAAGAGAGTAATTTAAAAAAAGCTTACTATAAGACCAAAAGTTATTTGTTATCTGGTAATGCTATTGAAAAAATTAATCAATTGATCAAATAATGAATATTCTAAAAGAAATTGTTAATTATAAAAAAAAAAATATTATTTTTGAAAAAAAAAATAATAAAATATTTTTAAATTTAAAAAAAAAATCTAGTTTTAAATTAAAATTGGTAAATAATATCAAAAAAAATAAAATTTCAATTATAGCTGAAATAAAAAAAGCTAGTCCCTCAAAAGGAATTTTAAAAAAAAAATTTGACCCTATTAGTATAGCTAAGCAATATATTGATGGGGAAGCTACATGTTTGTCAGTTTTAACTGAGGGTAAATTTTTTTTAGGAAATAAAAATTATATAAAACAAATTAAAAAAAAATATAACATTCCAATACTAGCTAAAGATTTTTTTATTGATCCATTTCAAATTTATGAGGCAAAATCTTATGGCGCAGATTGCATTTTAATATTATTATCTGCCATAAAAGAAAAGTTAGCTAAAGAATTATATGATGTAGCTAATAAATGTGGATTAGACACAATAGTTGAAGTTCATAATGAAAAAGAAATGGCATTTGCCTTAAGTTTAAAAAAAAGCATAATTGGAATTAATAATCGAAATTTAAAAACATTTGTAACAAATATAAATAATTCGATTAATTTATTTAAAAAATTTAAATTTAAAAATCGCATAGTTGTTTCTGAGAGTGGCTTTCATTCTAAAAAAGATATTCTTCATATATCCAGAAAAACAAGTATTAGAACTTTCTTGATTGGCGAATCATTAATAAAATCTAATAATATTAAAAAAAAAATAAGTTCTTTTTTGTAAAATATACATATATTTCAGTACTTTATCAGCGTTGTATATTAATAAGAACTTAAATAGAACGTTAACTGTTTAGGTTTTGTTCTATGCTAACTAAAAAACAAAAAAATTTATTAATTTTTATTAATGAAAAATTAAAGCGAACTGGCATTTCGCCTTCTTACGACGAGATGCGCGTTTCATTAAACCTTAAATCTAAATCTGGAATTCATAGACTTATTTCAGCACTTGAAGAAAGAGGGTTTATTAAGAGACTACCTCACAAAGCTAGAGCTCTTGAGGTTATTAAACTTCCTGAGAATGCAGGAGCTCAAGACTTGTATAATAATTTTTCTCCAAAAATTATCAAAGGTGGCTTAGATCTTAACAAAATAGATGATGAAGAGATTTTTGTGCCTGTTCTTGGTAAAATAGCGGCGGGCTCTCCTATTGAAGCATTAGAAAATCAAAGTGAAAGTTTACCCTTATCAAAAAGTTTTTTAGGATCAAATGAGTATTTTGCTTTAAAAGTTGAAGGAGACTCAATGATCAATGCAGGAATTAATACTGGAGATTATGTAATTATTAAAAAAACAAATATCGCAGAAAGCGGTAAAATAGTCGTGGCTTTGATTGATGATCATGAAGCAACTCTAAAAAGAATGCGAAAAAAAGGACCATCTATTGCTTTAGAAAGCGCTAACCCTGCTTATGAGACAAAAATTTATAATACCGAAAGAGTGAAAATACAGGGTGTTTTAGCTTCTTTGTATAGAAAATTTTAATTTACTAATTTAAACAAATAATATTAGTTCTGTATCCTTAAGAACTAATGGATTCTACTCAACAAGTTATTACGCGTTTTGCGCCATCTCCTACCGGAAATTTACATATTGGAGGAGCAAGAACTGCTTTATTCAATTGGTTATTTTCTAAAAATAAAAAAGGAAAATTTTTATTAAGAATAGAAGATACAGATATTCAAAGATCAAAAGATGAATATTATGATCAAATTGTCTCAACTCTTAAATGGTTAGAAATATATTGGGATGAAGAACCATATATTCAATCAAAAAATATAGAATCTCATGTAAATGTAGCAAACACGCTGCTAAAAAATGGACATGCGTATAAATGTTATTGTACTGAAAAAGAATTAGAGGAAGAAAAAAAGTTATATTTAAAAAAAAAAATTCCTTATACTTATAGTAAAAAATGTAGAGATTTAATAGAACCCATTGGTGATAAACCCTTTGTAATTAGATTTAAATCAAAGATAGAAGGAAAAACTATTCTCAAAGATTTAGTACAAGGGGATGTTGAAATAAATAATAGAGTAATAGAAGATTTTGTTATTTTAAGAAAAGATAACAAACCCACCTATAATTTATCAGCAGCTGTCGATGATTATCAGATGAAAATCTCTCATGTAATTAGAGGAGATGATCATAAAATAAATGCTTTTAAACAAATTCAAATATTTGAAAGTATGAAATGGAAAATACCTGAGTATGCGCACATACCCTTAATCCATTCGAGGGAAGGAAAAAAATTATCAAAAAGAGATGACGCATCTACCGTTGAAGATTATAAAAAAATAGGCATTTTACCAGAGGCATTAAGAAATTATTTATTAAGGTTAGGATGGTCTTATAAAGATAAAGAAATTTTTTCAGAAAAAGAAAGTATAGAATTTTTTAATTTAAAAAATATTGGAAAATCTCCCTCGAAGTTAGATTTTGATAGAATTAAATCTATGAATGAATTTTATTTAAAATCTACTGCGGATGAAAATTTACTAAAAAAATTAGTTTATTATGCTGAATTGTATAAAGAAAAAATTCCTAAACAATTTCACGAAACTATTAAAATAAATTTATCATTCTTAAAAAACAAATCAAAATCATTGGAGGACATATATAATAACTCTAAATACATATTTTCTTATGAACTAAAGGAAGAACAGATACAAAAAATAGATAAATCTAAATTAAATATTATAAAAAATATTTATTTTCTTGTAAAAAAAGAAAATAATATAAGTAAAGATTATTTAAAAAATATTTTTGATAATATTATTGAAACTGAAAAAATTAACTTTAAAGATTTAGGACAGCCTTTAAGAATTATATTAACTGGTTCTGAGTATGGTCCGGCTATCTACGATATAGCTAATTCTTTAGGTTTAAATGAGTTTGTAAACCGATTAGAGCTATTTATTACAAAAATAGACAAAAATATTAAAAACTGATAACTAAATTTTATGTCAGACAAATGTTTCATAGAAATAGACGGTAAAAAATATGAATTACCAGTCAAAAAAGGTACCATTGGTCCTTCAGTCGTCGATGTTCGTGATTTTTATAAAAATACTGGTCATTTTACCTTTGATCCAGGTTTTACCTCCACTGCAAGTTGTCAATCAAATATCTGTTTTATTGATGGCGATAAAGGAACTCTTTTATATAGAGGATATGAAATTGAACAACTATCTGAAAAAAGTTCATTTTTGGAAGTTGCCTATCTTCTAATTAAAGGTGAACTTCCTACAAAAGATCAATTCAACGAATTTTCTAGTGCTATTAAAAACCATACTATGGTTCATGAACAAATAAGATCTTTTTACAATGGATTTAGACGCGGCAGTCATCCAATGGCTATGATGTTAGGTGTTGTAGGTGCTTTATCTGCTTTTTATGCAGATTCCGCTAACGTAAATGATCCAAAAGAAAGAGAAATATCATCCAGAAGAATGATAGCTAAAGTTCCAACTTTAGCTGCTATGGCTTACAAATACTCAATTGGCCAACCATTTGTATATCCTGATAATGAATTTAATTATTGCGAGAATTTCTTAAATATGTGTTTTTCTGTTCCAGCGCAAAAATATAAAATAAATAAAGTAGTGGCTAATGCACTAGAGAAAATATTTATACTTCATGCGGATCATGAGCAAAACGCTTCTACTTCAACCGTAAGATTGGCTGCTTCTTCAGCTGTTA
>Ga0208362_1000108_pt1 | contig 26576 bp, 31 predicted proteins | sample LakMenEpi13Oct10_FD_150693 | JGI IMG/M metagenome (GOLD analysis project Ga0208362, IMG submission 150693) | Freshwater microbial communities from Lake Mendota, WI - 13OCT2010 deep hole epilimnion (SPAdes) | ecosystem: Environmental > Aquatic > Freshwater > Lake > Epilimnion/Euphotic zone ... | reverse complement strand
TGCATCAGCAGCACCTTTGTTTCTTTGGCGCAACCCTCCGTGGGCATGGCCTTTCCGCCGCATTTGGCAGGACGCGCACTCTCTGCCTACAACCTCGTTATTTTCGTCGGTGTCTTTGTGGTTCAGTGGGGCATCGGATTGGGTGTTGACCTTTTCAAGTCGTTTGGATGGTCGCCGGTTTTGGCTTTTCAAGCTGCTTTTTCGGTCTTTGGCCTGTGCGCTGTGGCATCCTATGTTTATTTTCAATTGGCAAATCGCGATAATTCAGCATGATTGGCATTCTCATCGTCGCACACGCACCTCTGGCTTCTGCCTTGCGCGATTGCGCGCTGCACGTTTTTCCCGAATGTGCTTCTGGTGTTCAGGCATTGGACATAGCGCCCAATACCAGCCCGGAAGTAAGCCTGGTGCTTGCCAAAGCCGCCATGGCCCAACTGAACACCAAGGAAGTGCTGCTTTTGAGCGACGTATTTGGCGCCACACCCTCCAATGTGGCGCAAAAACTCAACGATGGTGTGGCCACGAGATTGCTCGCAGGTGTGAACTTGCCCATGTTGCTTCGTAGCGTTTGTTATCGCCATGAAACTTTAGATGCGTTGGCCGCGCGTGCGCAAGCGGGCGGCGCTCAAGGCATCATGCCCGTGGGCTGTACTGCGCCGCAAAATCAAACAGGATCTCGAAATGCTTCAAGCCACCACGACCATCAGCAATAAACTCGGATTACACGCACGTGCTTCCGCCAAATTGACCAAGTTGGCGGGTGGTTTTCCATGTGAAATTTGGATGACCAAAGGTGAGCGCCGGGTCAATGCCAAAAGCATCATGGGTGTGATGATGTTGGCGGCTGGCATTGGCAGTGAAGTCACCATTGACACCGAGGGTGATCAAGCCCAAGAAGCCTTGGATGCCCTGCTGGCATTGATCGCTGATAAATTTGGTGAGGGTGAATGACCTTCAGCATTCACGGCTTAGCGGTTGCCAGAGGCATCGCCATTGGACGCGCGGTGCTGGTGGCATCGAGCCGCGTCGATGTTGCCCACTACTTCATACAGCCTGATCAAGTTGACGCAGAAATTGGCCGTCTGCGAACAGCCCGCAATGCCGTTGTCGAAGAGTTAACCAAGCTACAAAATGAACTGACCGCCGATGCGCCACCCGAGTTGGGCGCCTTGCTAGATGTTCACTTGATGCTGCTAGAAGACGAGACTTTGTCCTTGAGTGTGAAGCATTGGATCGAAACGCGGCTTTACAACGCCGAGTGGGCGCTCAGCAGCCAAATGGAAGTGATTGGCCGCCAGTTTGACGAAATGGAAGATGCCTATTTGCGCGAGCGCAAGGCAGACCTCGAGCAAGTGACAGAGCGTATTCTGCATTTCTTAAAAGGTGGTAACTCACCCGTTGTGCGCATCAAGCCACAAGCCAGGCCTCAACAAGAGCTGCAATTGGGCGATACATTGGATGTGCCTTTGGTGTTGGTGGCGCATGACTTGTCACCAGCCGACATGCTGCAGTTCAAGCAAAGTGTGTTCACCGGCTTTGTGACAGACGTTGGCGGCAAAACGTCTCACACGGCCATTGTGGCCAGAAGCTTAGACATTCCTGCTGTGGTCGGTGCCCGCAGTGCCAGCCAACTGATCCGACAAGACGACTGGATCATCATAGATGGTGATGCGGGCGTGGTCATTGTCGACCCCTCTTCCATCATTCTGGCGGAGTATGGTTTCAAGCAGCGACAAGGTGATTTAGAGCGCGAGCGCCTAACACGACTTCGCCACACACCGTCGGTCACCCTGGATGGCCAAAAAATTGAATTGCTCGCGAACATCGAAATGCCTGAAGACGCCAGCGCCGCTTTGTTGGTGGGTGCTGTCGGGGTTGGACTTTTCCGCAGTGAGTTTTTGTTCATGGGCCGGCAAGGTCATTTGCCAGATGAAGAAGAACAGTTCGAGCAATACCGACGTGCCGTTGAAGGCATGAAGGGTTTGCCTGTCACCATACGCACAGTCGATGTGGGAGCAGACAAACCTTTAGATGAAGCACGGCACGATGCGGCCCATTTAAATCCTGCCCTTGGCTTGCGGGCCATCCGCTGGAGCTTGACCGATCCGGAAATGTTCTTAACCCAGCTGAGAGCTATTCTGAGAGCCGCTGCTTTGGGTAAAGTGAATTTGCTGGTGCCCATGCTGGCGCATGCCAGCGAAATTCATCAGACCGTGGCCTTGGTCAAGCAGGCGCAACACGATTTGGATGCGCGCGGCGTGGCCCATGGGCCCGTTCAACTGGGCGCCATGATTGAAATTCCAGCTGCAGCCTTGTCGCTTAAATTGTTCTTAAAGCACTTTGACTATTTGTCGATTGGTACCAACGACCTCATTCAGTACACGCTGGCCATTGACCGTGCTGATGAAAGCGTGGCTCATTTGTACGACCCCTTGCACCCTGCGGTGCTTCGGCTGGTGGCAGATACCATTGCCGAAGGTGCAGCGCAAGGCAAGAGTGTTTCGGTGTGTGGCGAGATGGCGGGTGATGTCAGCATGACCCGTTTGTTGTTGGGCATGGGCCTCAAAAGTTTTTCCATGCACCCCTCGCAGGTGTTGCAGGTTAAACAACAAATTCTGCGCTCAGACGCTGAAAAGCTCAAAGCCTTTGCGCAACAAGTGCTTGAGTCTGATGACCCAGCAAGCTTGATGAACAGCTAGTTCGATGACCCGTTAAGTGTGGGGTGAATTGATTTCAAATTGAGGGTCGTTGGCGGCTTCATTGGCATTCTGAGGACGCCCCAACCAAGCGCCTCCCACAATTAAAACACCGGCCCCCGCCACCAAACTGGTGAGGGCTTCTTGCCTGTCAATCAACAGCAACAAGGTTGAACAAAGTGGCGTTAAAAAACTCAGCAAGCCGATCTGTTGGGCATTGCCATTTTTCAAGGCGGCGTCCCATAAATAAAAAGCCAGGCCCAAAGGGCCAAGGCCCATCCATGTCAGCAAGCCCGCATCGTTCAAGGTAAGCGCCACAGGGGTTTCAAGCAAAAAGTGGCATAACAAAGCCAAGATGCCCGAGACAAAACCAAAGTAGCCAATGGCTGCCGTGTGAAAGGCGGCAACACGCTGCGTCATGAGTGAGTAGGTGGCCCAAATGAAGGCAGACGCTAAGGCAGCTAAGTAGCCCAAATTGAAATCGGTTGCAATGGCTTGGCCGTTCGTCATGACCAAAACGGCGCCCGTTAAACCGGCCATTGCCGCTAACACTTGCCGAAGATGGAGGCGGCTATTTTTGTGAAACAAAGGCGCCAAGACCACCATCAACAAAGGCCATAAATAGTTCACCAAATTGGCTTGAACGGCGGGCGCTGTGCGAAATGCCAAGAACAAAAGAAAGTGATAGCCAAACAAACCATAAATGCCAAGTGCCAACGTTTGAGCGGGCACGATGGCAAGGCGCCATCGAAAACCTGACCAAGGCAATGCCACCAAGCTGCCAATTAAAAGCGCGCAGCCTGCTGTTAAAAAAGGTGGCAAGTGCGACAAACGCACGCCCACAGGCGCCAACGTGGCCCACAACGCAATGGCGCCCAAGGCCAAGCAAGTGGCTTGAAGGCTAGGCTTCATCAGCGTGCCAAACTTGCATCGTGCGCTTGTTGGTCGGCGTGATAACTTGAACGCACCATGGCACCTACTGCTGCATGTTTGAAGCCCATCGCGTAGGCTTTTTCTTCAAACATTTTGAAGGTGTCAGGATGAACATAGCGCTTCACGGTCAGGTGGCTGGTGGACGGCGCGAGGTACTGCCCTAAGGTGAGCATTTCGATGTTGTGATCGCGCATTTCCTGCATCACTTGCAAAATCTCTTCGTCCGTTTCACCAAGGCCCACCATCAAGCCGCTTTTGGTTGGAACATGCGGAAACAGGGCTTTGAATTTTTTCAACAACTGCAAAGAAAATTGGTAGTCGGAACCGGGCCGTACTTCTTTGTACAAGCGTGGCACGGTTTCTAAATTGTGGTTCATCACATCGGGCGGTGCCGCCTTCAAAATTTCCAAGGCGCGATCGTCGCGTCCGCGAAAGTCAGGGACCAAAACTTCAATTTGAGTTTTCGGTGAAAGCGCACGCGTTTCGCGAATGCAGTCAACAAAATGGCCAGCGCCGCCATCTCGCAAGTCGTCGCGATCGACACTGGTGATCACCACGTAACTCAACTTCAAGTCGGCAATGGTGCGCGCCAAACTGCTGGGCTCATTGACATCCAATGGGTCGGGGCGGCCATGACCGACGTCACAAAATGGGCAACGCCGAGTGCACTTGTCACCCATGATCATGAAGGTGGCCGTGCCTTTGCCAAAACACTCGCCAATATTGGGGCAACTTGCTTCTTCGCAAACAGTGACCAATTTATTTTTGCGAAGGATGTCCTTGATTTCATAAAAGCGTGTGGTGGGTGAACCGGCTTTGACACGAATCCAGTCGGGCTTTTTCAGCACCTCGCCGGGCATCACTTTGATTGGAATACGCGACAACTTGGCGGCAGCTTTTTGCTTGGCCATGGGGTCGTAGTTTTCTTGCGATTGCGCCTCGCGCACAACAGGGCCTGTGGCGCTCAATTCTTTGGTCATTGCATTCTTTCAGTGTCAGGTTGCCAGCAGGGCGGCGAGCTTGTGCGCCAATACGTCTGCCGCTTCTTCCCAAGAGGTGTTCACCCCGATTGTAAAAAGGTCGACCGATTGCAAACCAGCATAGCCGCAAGGATTGATGCGGTCAAAGGGTTCAAGGTCCATTTTCACATTCAGCGCCAGCCCGTGGTAGCTGCAATGGCGTGAAACTTTGATGCCCAAAGCACTGATTTTTCCCAAGCCTTTGAAGGGGTCGTTCGGGAGCACGGGCCCTGTCAATGCAGTGTGCGCGAAGGGGTCGGCCAGACGCACATAAATACCTGGGGCATTCGCAACACGGTGGCCCGTGACACCAAAATGAGCCAAGGTGCGGATGACAGACTCTTCAAGTCGGTACACGTACTCTTTGACAAAGTATCCCGCCCGCTTCAAATTCAGCAAGGGATAGGCCATGATTTGTCCTGGCCCATGGTAGGTCACTTGACCGCCTCGGTTGGTGGCGATGATCGGGATGGTGCCGGGACTGAGAACATGGCTGGCCATGCCAGCTAAACCTTGGGTGAATACCGGAGGGTGCTGGCACAGCCACAACTCATCGACCGTCGCTGTTGTGCGTTGCAAAGTGAAGTCTTGCATGGCTTGGTAGGCGTCCGGGTAGGGGACCAGACCGAGGTGTTTGACCTGCATAAATGAGGCTTGAATTAAAGCGCTACTTTGACCATGGGATGCCCTGTGAGGGCTAGGTAAAGATTGTCCAATTGCTCTCGGCTTGTGGCCCTGATTGTGAGCGTCACACTCAGGTAGTTGCCAGCTTTGCTGGTCCGCATTTCAAGGGTGGCTGGATCGAAACTGGGGTCAAATTGTTGGGCAACCTGGCACATGGCTTCTGCAAAACCGTCCACCCTTGCGCCCATGACTTTGACTGGAAAGTCACTAGGGTATTCTATCAACGACTCTCTTTGAGCGTCGGTGGCAATGGGGGGCTGTGAAGAGGCGCTCATAAAATTGGATGTTGAAAAGCCAGGGAGGGTGCCTCGAGTTTGATTAACGCCAAATGACCACGGCACCAACCGCCAACCAGCTAAGGCCGAAGTTTATAAGAACCAGCCGATGAATTTTGGCCAATTGAGCGCCAGCACCAGGCAGGTCTACGTTTGCCAAAGCCAATTTCAATTTGCGAAAGGGGCCAAAGTACAAATGCCCAAAAATAAGGCACATCAGCAAGCCAATGCCCAGCATGGTGTGCCATCCCTTGGGTGCAAGCCGCATGTCTACGCCCTTCAGCATCAGGCCGCCCGTAACAAGTAGCAGCAGCACGCAAAGCCCCACCATTTGGAAAAAACGCGACAAGATGCCCGCCAACAAAGGCAAGCGCAGACCGGGTTCCAGCTGCTCAATGGCCACGGGCCTCACCGCTCGAATCATGAGTGCCATGCCCCCCATCCACACAATAGCGGCTGCTAGGTGAACAAATTTAATGATTTCGTACATATGAAGTGACCAGTTCTATGGCGTGTGATGGTTGAATGCCCTGTTAGATTGTGAGCCTTTTCAACTATGTGGGTTTTCACTTATACTCGTAAGCTTTGCGGAACCAAGGGTATCTGTAACCTGGTTGTAATCAAACATGGCCAGAATATTTCCACAAGATTTTGAAGACGATGGTGGCGTCAATGGTGCTGAAAGTTTCAGGCCCCTGACAGCTGAAGAAGTTCATAATTTACGACTTCAGCAACCTCTACTCTCCATTTGGCGTGTGGTTTTTGCGCAAGTTTTGGTTGGTTTGGCTGTTGCCGCGTTCACTTGGCTCTTCACAGGGCTTGTTTCAGCAGCATGGTCAGCAGCTTACGGTGCTTTGGCGGTGGTTGTTCCTGCAGCTTTGTTTGCGCGGGGCCTCACCAGCAAAGCCACCACCTTGAATTCAGGAACTGCGGTTTTTGGGTTTTTGTTGTGGGAAATGGTTAAGATCGGCCTCACAATTGCCATGCTTTATGCGGCAATCTGGCTGGTCAAAGATTTAAGTTGGCCTGCCATGTTGGTGGGACTTGTGGTCACGATGAAGGTTTATTGGGTGGTATTTGCCTGGCGCAAAGTGTTTCACCCAGAAGCCCAAATTGCAACTAAGTTGAAAAGTTAAAGTTAATTTTTAAAGAGCCTAGAGAATGTCAGCTTCAAACGCTCCCAGCGCCGGTGAATACATTGGCCACCACCTGAAACATCTCCAAAACAAAGAGATGTCTGGTGTCATTGACTTTTCGGTCTTCAACATTGATTCTATTTTTTGGGGCATTTTTTTAGGCGTTGTGGGTAGCTTCTTGCTGTGGAAGGCTGCCAGCAAAGCCACTTCGGGTGTGCCTGGCCGTTTTCAGGCGGCTGTCGAAATTTTGTATGAAATGGTCGACACACAAGCCAAGGGCATCATTCACAACGCTCAAAGCCGCAAGTTAGTTTCACCACTGGCCCTGGCAGTCTTTGTTTGGATTTTCTTGCTCAACTCCATGGACTTCTTGCCGGTTGACTTGTTCCATTCCTTGTTTGTCATGACGGGTCTTGACAGCAGCATTCATTATTTCCGCGTTGTACCTACAGCCGACTTGTCCACCACACTGGGCATGTCTGTGTCTGTTTTGCTAATTTGTGTCTACTACAACATCAAAATCAAGGGCTTTGGCGGCTGGTTTCATGAGTTGACCACAGCGCCCTTTGGTGCGCACCCCATTTTGTGGCCCTTCAATTTTGTGTTCCAAATGATTGAATTCGTCGCCAAAACCGTATCTCACGGCATGCGATTGTTCGGCAACATGTATGCCGGCGAACTGATTTTCATGTTGATCGCTTTGATGGGTGGCGCGGCCGCTATGTCATTGACAGGCATCTTGTTGCCCATCGGTCACGTGATCGCTGGCTCCATTTGGGCCATCTTCCATATCTTGATCGTAGCTTTGCAAGCCTTCATTTTCATGATGTTGACCCTGGTCTACATCGGTCAAGCGCACGATGCTCATTGAGCATCTATTTCAGGTTTTTTCTTAACTTTTTTTATCATCCATAGGAGCAATTAAATGGAACACGTCCTCGGTTACGTCGCACTGGCATCTGGTCTCATCATCGGCATGGGCGCGATTGGCGCTTGTATCGGTATCGGCATCATGGGCAGCAAATACCTCGAAGCTGCTGCTCGTCAACCCGAATTGATGAACGAACTTCAAACCAAAATGTTCTTGTTGGCTGGTTTGATCGACGCGGCTTTCCTGATTGGCGTTGGTATCGCCATGATGTTCGCCTTCGCGAATCCGTTTGTTCTGAAGTAATTCCTGCAACAACCATAAGAAAGGTGTTGCCGTGAGTATCAATGCAACCCTGTTTGTTCAAGCCATTGTTTTTGCAATTTTGGTATGGTTCACGATGAAATTCGTGTGGCCACCCCTTGCAGCCGCATTGGATGAACGAGCTCAAAAAATCGCCGACGGCCTTGCCGCTGCTGACAAAGCCAAATCAGAACTCGCCGCTGCCAACCAGCGCGTCGATGCCGAATTGGCCACCTCACGCAACGAAACGGCCATTCGCTTGGCTGACGCCGAGCGCCGTGCTTTGACGATCATCGAAGAAGCCAAAGCCCGTGCCACTGAAGAAGGCAACAAGATCATTGCTGCAGCCAAAGCTGAAGCAGAGCAACAAGCGGTGAATGCCCGTGAAACTTTGCGCGAGCAAGTTGCGGCATTGGCTGTGAAGGGCGCCGAGCAGATTCTCCGCAAGGAAGTCAATGCCGGTGTTCACGCTGATCTGTTGAGCCGTCTGAAGACCGAGCTGTAAAACTTAACAGTCCGATAAGACCATGGCAGAACTTGCAACCATCGCCCGCCCGTATGCTGATGCGCTTTTCAAAGCGCAATCAGCTGACCTCGCGGGTACTGCAGCTTGGCTCGACGAGCTTGCCGCAGTTGCGAGCAACTCGCAACTGTTGCAATTCTCTGAAAACCCCAAGGTGACCGACGCACAAGTGTTCGAGTTGATTTCTGGCGTCGTGAAAACCACGTTGCCAGCAGCAGCCCAAAACTTTTTGCGTTTGGCCATTGAAAACCACCGTCTTGTGGCCTTGCCCGAAATTGCCAGCCAATTTCGCGCATTGAAAAATGCACAAGGCGGCACAGCCGATGCGATCGTTCACAGTGCTTTCCCCATTGAAGCAGCCGCTTTGGCTGATCTGTCTGGAACACTTGAAAAACGCTTTGGCCGCAAACTCAACGTCAGCGTTGAGATCGATGCGTCACTGATTGGTGGCGTTCGCGTGGTCGTGGGGGACGAGGTGCTAGACACTTCCGTCAAGGCCCGTCTGGAACAAATGAAAGCGGCGCTCACTGCTTGATGCAGCGAGAGCCCGGATCTATTTAAAGAAAGAAGGAAAGAGTCATGCAACTCAATCCAGCAGAAATTTCTGAGCTGATCAAGAGCCGAATCCAAGGTTTGTCTTCTGATGCAGACATCCGCAACCAAGGCACCGTCGTGTCCGTAACTGACGGTATCGTGCGCGTGCACGGTTTGTCAGACGTGATGCAAGGCGAGATGCTTGAGTTCCCCGCTACAGCCGCTGGTATTGCTACCTTCGGTTTGGCTTTGAACTTGGAGCGTGACTCTGTTGGCGCCGTGATTTTGGGTGAGTACGAGCACATCTCTGAAGGCGACACAGTCAAATGTACTGGCCGCATTTTGGAAGTGCCCGTCGGCCCCGAACTCATTGGCCGCGTGGTCAACGCATTGGGTCAGCCGATTGACGGCAAAGGCCCCATCAACGCCAAGATGACCGACGTGATCGAAAAGGTTGCGCCTGGTGTGATCGCACGTAAATCAGTTGACCAGCCTATGCAAACTGGCTTGAAGTCCATTGACTCCATGGTGCCCGTGGGCCGTGGTCAACGTGAACTGATCATTGGTGACCGTCAGACTGGTAAAACAGCTGTGGCCATCGACGCCATCATCAACCAAAAAGGTCAGAACATGACCTGCGTTTATGTGGCGATTGGTCAAAAAGCTTCTTCCATCAAAAACGTGGTTCGCGCGTTGGAACAAGCTGGCGCTATGGCTTACACCATTGTGGTGGCAGCCTCCGCTTCTGAATCAGCCGCCATGCAATACGTGTCAGCCTACTCTGGTTGCACCATGGGCGAGTATTTCCGCGACCGCGGCGAAGACGCATTGATCGTTTATGACGATTTGTCCAAGCAAGCTGTGGCCTACCGTCAAGTGTCTTTGCTTTTGCGCCGTCCACCAGGCCGCGAAGCTTACCCTGGCGACGTTTTCTATCTCCACAGCCGTTTGCTCGAGCGTGCAGCCCGCGTGAATTCCGACTACGTCGAAGCTTTCACCAAAGGCGCTGTCAAAGGCAAAACAGGTTCACTCACAGCTCTGCCAATCATTGAGACGCAAGCCGGTGACGTGTCTGCTTTCGTGCCAACCAACGTGATTTCGATTACCGATGGCCAGATCTTTTTGGAAACGTCTTTGTTTAACGCTGGTATTCGTCCCGCGATTAACGCCGGTATTTCTGTGTCTCGCGTGGGTAGCTCTGCTCAAACCAAAGTCATCAAGGGTCAGTCTGGCGGTATCCGTACCGACTTGGCGCAGTACCGTGAATTGGCTGCTTTTGCGCAGTTTGCTTCCGACTTGGACGAATCCACTCGCAAACAACTCGACCGCGGTGCCCGCGTGACCGAACTCCTGAAGCAAGCTCAGTACAGCCCCTTACCCATCAGCTTGATGGCAGCTTCATTGTTTGCGGTCAACAAAGGTTTCATGGACGATGTGGACGTGAAGAAAGTTCTGTCCTTCGAAAGCGGTTTGCACGCGTACCTTAAAGACAAATGTGCCGCCCTGTTGGCCAAGATCGAAGACAGCAAAGCTTTGGACAAAGATGCCGAAGCCGAGTTGAACGCTGCTGTGGCAGCCTTCAAGAAATCTTTTGCTTAATTTCTACCTGACCAAAAGGAGCCTCTGATGGCATCGGGCAAGGAACTACGCACCAAGATCAAATCGGTGGAAAACACCAAGAAGATCACCAAAGCGATGGAGATGATTTCTGTCTCCAAAATGCGCAAGGCGCAGGAGCGCATGCGCACGGCGCGTCCTTACGCCGAGAAAATTCGCGGCATCGCGAGCCATCTCGGCCAGGCCAATCCTGAGTATGTGCATGCTTACATGAAGCACTATGACGGCAAAGCTGTTGGCTTCATTGTGGTTACCACCGACAAAGGTTTGTGCGGCGGTTTGAACACCAACTTGTTGCGAGCAGTCACCACCCAATTGCGTGCCACGCAATCGGCTGGCAAAACTGTACAGGCAGTGGCCATTGGCAGCAAAGGTTTGGGTTTCCTCAACCGCGTGGGCGCCAAGGTTATTTCGCACGTCACTCACTTGGGCGATAAGCCCCATTTGGAAAAACTCATCGGCCCCGTCAAGGTCATGCTCGATGCGTATGCCAATGGTGAGTTAAGCGCGGTCTACCTCTGCTACAACAAATTCATCAGCACCATGGCCCAACAGCCCACCATCGATCAGTTGTTGCCTTTGTCGGCCGACAAGATGGAAGCTGAAACCAAGGCGTCTGGCACGCAGCATGGTTGGGACTATTTGTATGAACCCGATGCACAAGCCGTCATTGACGACTTGTTGGTTCGTTACGCGGAAGCTTTGGTTTACCAATCTGTTGCAGAAAACATGGCCTCCGAGCACGCTGCTCGCATGGTCGCCATGAAAGCGGCAACAGACAACGCGGGTAATGTGATTGGCGAGCTCAAACTCGTTTACAACAAAACTCGTCAAGCAGCCATCACCAAAGAATTGTCTGAAATCGTTTCTGGCGCTGCGGCGATCAGCGGCTAAGACAGTCAAGACAGTTCAGCTAATTCAAATTATTGGAGCGAAAAATGCAAGCCCAAGGAAAAATTGTTCAATGTATTGGTGCCGTGGTTGACGTGGAATTTCCGCGCAATCAAATGCCCAAAATTTATGATGCTTTGAAAATGGACGGCTCTGCCCTCACATTAGAAGTACAGCAACAACTCGGAGACGGCGTGGTGCGAACCATTGCGCTAGGTTCATCCGACGGTCTGCGCCGCGGTTTGATGGTGTCCAACACCGGCAACCCCATCACTGTGCCAGTGGGCAAAGCCACATTGGGCCGCATCATGGACGTGCTCGGCACGCCTATCGACGAGCGCGGCCCCGTGAGCCAAGAACTCACAGCGTCCATTCACCGCAAAGCGCCTGCTTATGACGAACTCAGCCCATCACAAGAATTGCTGGAAACCGGCATCAAGGTGATTGACTTGGTTTGCCCATTCGCCAAGGGCGGAAAAGTGGGCCTGTTCGGTGGTGCCGGTGTGGGCAAAACTGTGAACATGATGGAACTGATTAACAACATCGCCAAAGCGCACAGCGGCTTGTCCGTGTTCGCCGGTGTGGGTGAGCGTACTCGTGAAGGTAACGATTTCTATCACGAGATGGCCGACTCTGGTGTTGTGAACCTGGAAAACCTGCTTGAATCCAAAGTGGCAATGGTTTACGGTCAGATGAACGAACCCCCAGGCAACCGTTTGCGCGTGGCCCTCACAGGTTTGACCATTGCCGAATCTTTCCGTGACGAAGGCAAAGACGTGTTGTTCTTCGTGGACAACATCTACCGCTACACATTGGCCGGTACCGAAGTGTCCGCCTTGTTGGGTCGTATGCCTTCTGCTGTGGGTTATCAGCCTACACTGGCCGAAGAAATGGGCCGTTTGCAAGAGCGTATTACCTCGACCAAAGTGGGCTCCATCACTTCCATCCAAGCCGTTTACGTGCCAGCCGATGACTTGACAGATCCATCACCTGCTACAACGTTTGCTCACTTGGACTCCACCGTGGTGTTGTCTCGTGACATCGCCTCTTTGGGTATCTACCCCGCGGTGGATCCTTTGGACTCTACAAGTCGCCAGCTCGATCCTTTGGTCGTGGGTGTCGATCACTACGAAACAGCGCGCGCCGTTCAAGGCACATTGCAGCGTTATCGCGAACTGCGCGACATCATTGCCATTATGGGTATGGACGACTTGGCGCCAGAAGACAAGTTGGCTGTGGCCCGTGCCCGTAAGATTCAGCGTTTCTTGTCTCAGCCTTTCCACGTTGCTGAAGTCTTCACTGGCTCGCCTGGCAAATACGTCACATTGGCTGAAACCATTCGCGGTTTCAAGATGATTGTGTCTGGCGAGTGCGATCACTTGCCCGAGCAAGCGTTCTACATGGTCGGTACCATCGACGAAGCCTTCGAAAAGGCCAAGAAAATGGCGTAAGCCATTTTTGTAAACCCTTTCAAGGAACAAACTATGAACACCATCCGCGTTGATGTGGTCAGTGCCGAAGAGTCCATCTTCTCAGGTGAAGCCCGCTTTGTGGCCTTGCCTGGTGAAGCTGGTGAGTTGGGCATTTACCCCCGTCACACACCTCTGATCTCACGCATCAAGGCTGGCTCTGTTCGCATCGAAAAAACCGACGGTACCGAAGAATTTGTCTTTGTGGCTGGCGGTATTTTGGAAGTGCAACCCGACCATGTCACCGTGTTGTCAGACACTGCCATTCGCGGTAAAGACTTGGACGAAGAAAAAGCCAACGCCGCTAAAGCAGCTGCAGAAGATGCACTTCGCAATGCCAAGACTGAAATTGACATGGCGCGTGCGCAAAGTGAGTTGGCTGTGTTTGCAGCGCAACTGGCAGCCTTGCGCAAGTTCCGCGTTAAAAAATAAAATGTGGGCGTCGAACACGCCGACAAGTTTTCTGAAACCCGGCGAATGCCGGGTTTTTTGTTGACAAGGACACCATGCGCAAAGCCAAACTTCAAGCCGCCACATTGGGTGGCAACCCTGACGACATTGAGGCCGCGTTTTACGACGCACTCAGGCAAGGCGACATTGAACGCCTCATGGCGTGCTGGGCAGATGAAGAAGAAATTGTGTGTGTGCATCCAGGTGGGCCGCGCTTAATTGGCTCTGGCGCCATTCGCGCTACCTTTGAGGCCATGTTTTCAAACGGTACCGTGCAAGCGCACCCTACAAATGTTCACAAAGTCGATTCATTGGCCAGCGCCATGCATCATTTGGTGGAGCGTGTTGAAGTGTTGGGCTCCGACGGGCCGCAAACAGCCTATGTACTCACCACCAATGTCTATCACAAAACACCGCAAGGCTGGCGCATGGTGGCACACCACGCCAGCCCGGGTACACCTAACGCGCCTGCCGAAGTTTCCTCAAGCCCATCGGTATTGCATTGACTGACTACTCTGCGCCTGCGTGGTTGCCTGGTGGCCATTTGCAAACCATTTGGTCAGCACGTTGGTCACGCAGGTTTGAAACAAATGCGCCGCATTGGCGACGTGAGCGCTGGACCACGCCAGACGATGACTTTGTGGATGTGGATTTTTGCGAAGCGACACCACCTCATTCGAAGAGGCCGTTGTTGGTGCTATTTCATGGATTGGAGGGCTCTTCTGGTAGCCACTATTCGCAAGCCTTTGCCGATTGGGGTTTGCAATTTGGGTGCGACATTGCCGTGCCGCACTTCAGAGGCTGCAGTGGTACTTTGAACTTGGCGCCGCGTGCGTATCACTCAGGCGACCATGAAGAGGTGGACCAATTGCTGCGTCAATTCAAGCAAAGGGCCGATGCGCAAAGTCGGCCTGGGCTTTTGGCAGCGGGCGTGTCCTTGGGGGGCAATGCGCTGATGCGCTGGGCTGGAGAGCACGGCCAGTCAGCGCAAAAAGTTGTCAATGCAGTGGCTTCAATTTGCTCACCTTTAGACCTGACTGCCAGCGGCCACGCCATCGGCAAAGGGTTTAACCGGCAGGTTTACACGCGCATGTTTTTGCGCACCATGAAGCCCAAAGCCATGGCCAAACTCAAACAGTACCCGGGCCTGTTTGATGCCAAAAAACTCATGGCCGCCCAAGATCTTTATGCGTTTGACGATGTGTTCACAGCACCTTTGCATGGTTTTAAAAACACCGATGACTATTGGCTGCGTGCTTCGGCGCTGCAGCACATGGGCAACATTGCCTTGCCTGCATTGGCGTTGAATGCTCAGAATGACCCCTTCATTCCTAGCAACAGTTTGCCAGTTTCAGAAAAAGTCAGTGCTCACGTCACACTCTGGCAACCAAGCGGTGGTGGTCATGCTGGGTTTGCAAGTGGTTCATTGCCAGGCCATTTGAAAGCCATGCCACAGGCTGTTGGCCAATGGTTGTTGCAGCACATCCACTAAGATCTTAAGCATGGACGATATTGTCAGACAAGCCATGGCCAAGTGGCCCAACGTGCCCAACTGTTATGGTTGGCTGGGCTTGGATGAACGCGGCCATTGGTACCTCAGAGATGACCCAACACAAGCACGAGGCTACTTTCAAAGTGGCGTGCCTGGTGCCAAGGGGTCCTTGCTTCAGCATGAAAAACTGATTGAGTTTATTCACCGCAACTATGCAGCAGATTCAACGGGTGCCTGGTTTTTTCAAAATGGGCCGCAGCGTGTTTATGTGGAGTTGGCAGCAACGCCCTTTGTTTGGCGAATGTCTTTGGACTTCAAATTGACGGCGCAAACGGGCGCAGTAACTCAAGCTCAAATTTGCTACACCGATGAAGCAGGGCGGGTGTATTTTCAAACGACCATAGGTTTTGGCTTGCTGCATACCCTTGATGTTGCCAAAGCAGCAGAGGGATTGGAGTTGGGCTTGTGGCCCCTAGAGCCTTTGGAAGCCTGCCAAATGCCAAAGAAGTTTGGGTACATCGCCAGTCCTCAAGTGGCCAATCAAAAACCGCTCTGATTTGCATCGAGCGGTTTAAGTAGCAGACCCGTATTCAAGGGGCTGGGCTGCTTGAATTACTTTTTCTCAGCAGGCGCTTCTGGCTCTTTGAACTTGCCGCCAGCGGAGTTGCTTAAGTAGGCAACAGCACGGCCAATTTCAAGGTCGCTGTAATCGCCGCCGCCTTGTGCGCCCATGGCGTTTTTGCCTTTGAGCGCAGAATTAAGCAAGGCTTCGTAACCCGTTTTGATGCGAGGTGCCCATGCACCTGCATCTGCAAACTTGGGAGCACCTGCGAGGCCGGCGTCGTGGCAGGCCGCACATTGCGCCTTGTAAACCTCTTGACCAGCCTTCATGGGGCGGTTGGCATCGCGAATTTCAACGGTGCCTACTTTTTGAATGCGTTCAGCAACAGTCCGTTCGGTATCACTGCCAGGAGCCGTTTTGTTGGCCAAAGTAACGTAGTACACCAGGCCAATGATGATGAAAACCGGAATGACGAAAGAGGCAAAGCTCAACATCAACATTTGCTTGGGGGTTTTGACCGGGCCAGTGTGGTCTTCGTGGGCTTGATCGTGGCTGTTGTCGCTCATAGCGTCCTCAATGAATCTCTAGTGAACAGTGGTGTCCGGTTGATCGGAATCAGCTTTTGATTATAACCTCCGAGAGTTTTGGGTTGGCCATTGAAACCCCTGAAATAAGGGGCGCATGCCATAATCGACGTCCACTCTCAGCAATGAATCAGGCGCGGCTGTAGCTCAGTGGATAGAGTATTGGCCTCCGAAGCCAAGGGTCGTGGGTTCGATCCCCGCCAGCCGCACCACTTTTTCAACGATTTTTAATGCTACCCACCACGCCTTCACTTGGCGCAAGTTGTATATCTTCCTTGCGTCTTTTGGCACCGATGGGCGTTGAAGCCAAACCTTTTTGAGAAGCTTCAATGTCCTGTACGCTGGGGTAGTCACCCACTAGCCAATAATCAAAAATGCGCCTGGCAATGGGTGCTGCTTGAGCGGCACCAAAGCCTGCATTTTCGACCACGATGGCCAACGCAATTTGGGGGTTCTCTGCGGGCGCAAATGCCATGTACAAAGCATGATCGCGTTGATGCTCGTCCAATTTGCTGGCGTTGTATTTTTCTTTTTGCCCAATGGTCACGGCTTGTGCTGTGCCTGTTTTGCCAGCACTTTGATAAGGTGTGCCAGCAAACACCCGTGCAGCGGTGCCATCTTTGGCCACACCGATCAAGCCTTGATGTACCACGGCCACGTTTTCTGGCTTGAAGCGTAAATTGATAGGCTCTTCACCGGCAACAGCGCGGTCTACGCGTTGAATGGGATCTTGCGTGGCCATGACCAAACGAGGTTTGCGGTAAATGCCACCATTGGCCAATGTGCTGGTGGCGCTAGCCAGTTGCAGCATGGTGAAGGCGTTGTAGCCTTGTCCAATGCCCAGTGAAATGGTTTCGCCGCCGTACCAGCGTTGTTGCTCTGGCTTTTTATAAGTTTTCTTTTTCCAATCTGTACTGGGCAAGGTGCCGCGCAGCTCACCGGGTAAATCGATACCTGTGAGTTGGCCAAATCCAAGTGGTTTCATGAAGTCATGAATGGTGTCAACACCCATGGTGTTGGCCAATGAGTAGTAGTAAACATTGCTGGAGAGCACGATGGACTTGACCATATCGACAGGGCCTAAGCCTGCATCGCCATGGCTTCTGAAAGTGTGTCCCCCATAGGTCCAAGAGCCTGCATCATTGATAATTTCGCTAGCGTTGCGTTTGCCAGTTTCAAGGGCGGCTATGGCCATGAACGGCTTGTAGGTAGAGCCAGGTGGGTAGGTGCCGCGCATGGCGCGATTTAACAGCGGCTTGTCAATCGACTCACTCAAGAGTTTCCAGCTTTCGCTGTCGATACCATCGACAAATAAATTGGGATCAAAGGTGGGCTTGCTGACGAAAGCCAAAATTTCGCCCGTGCGTGGGTCTAGTGCAACCAAAGCACCTCGCCGCTCGCCATAAAGATCTTCAATCATGTTTTGCAGTTTGATGTCGATTGACAACACGACGTTTTGACCAGGCGTGGCAGGACGACTTGCCAGTCGCCTAACGGCACGGCCGGCAGCAGATTTTTCGACTTCCTGAACGCCTGTGATGCCGTGAAGCTCGCGCTCATAGCGTTGCTCGACGCCAAGCTTGCCAATGTATTGCGTGCCGCGGTAATTGGCCTCGTCTTCACTCCCTTCAATCTCTTCTTTTTCTTTTTGATTGATGCGCCCGATGTAGCCCACCACATGGCTGGCTAAATGGCCATAGGGGTAATTTCGAAACAACCGGGCTTTGATTTCAACGCCTGGAAATTTAAATTGGTGCGCCGTGAATTTGGCTACCTCTTCTTCTGTCAGTCGCGAACGAATAGGCAGCGAGTCAAAATTTTTAGACTCTTCGCGCATGCGCTTGAAACGCCTTTTGTCACGAAGCGAAATTTCCATGATTTCCGACAAGTTATCGATGGTGGCGTCCAAGTCTTTGACGCGTGCAGGCGTAATTTCAAGGGTGTAAGCTGAGTAGTTATTGGCCAACACCACACCATTGCGATCGAGGATAGTGCCGCGGTTGGGCACTGTAGGAATTACAGCGGTTCGGTTATTTTCAGCTTGTTCTAGCAAGTCTTCATGCCGAATGACTTGAAGGTAAAACAAACGAAAGCCCAAAAGTGCAAAGCACACCAAGACCACGCCTTGCAAAATCACCACACGGGTTTGAAATTTGAATATTTCAAACTCGGTGTTGCGCAGCTCGCTCAACGAGGGCAGATGAAAGGCCATGCTTTAGATCGGCCGATTGGCATCGGGGTCATGTGCTCTTCGTTGTGGCGCAAGCAAAATTAAATTGGCTACAGGCCACAACAAAGTTTCGATGAAGGGCGACAGCAACATGGTCCAACCTGGAAAATGATCACCAGTGCTTAAGCGAATGAGCAGACTAATGGCCTCTGCCAAAATAAAGAATGGCAAGATTTGAAGCATCTGGTCTTTGATGGGAAACCAAAGCAGGCGGCGGTGCATGTTGAACGCAAAGTAACTGAGCACAACATACGACAGAGCATGCTGGCCAAACAGGGATGAGTGCTGAACATCCATCCACAAACCGAGCATGAATGCAGTGGCCATGCCGACTCGTCGTGGCTGGTGGATACCCCAAAAGAAAATGCAGACAGCCAGAACATCAGGAAGCCACAGGGCTTGAGACAAGCCAAGCAGCATGCTGAAAAGCAAGGATAAAAAAAGGCTGAGGGCGATAAACCAAGGGCTGACGGGTAACAGCAAGGCCTCGCGGCGATTCATCATCATGGTGTTTTGCCTTTGCTGGGCGCTGAAACCGTACTGGGCTGTAAAATCAAAACGTGGCGACCTTTGAGTTCCGCCAAGGGGCTAGCATGAATTCTGGCAAAAGAAATATCAACGCGTCGCTCAATCTGGCTAATGCGCGCCACTTGAAGGCCAGCGGGATAGACGCCATCAATGCCACTGGTGGTGAGTAAGTCTCCCTCTTTCACATCGGCACTGGCGGGCACAAACTTAAGCTCAATCATGGGCTGCCCTGCCATGACGTCGCCACTGGCGATGTTGCGGGCGCCAGTGCGGCTGTTGAGCACGGGAATGCTTTGGTCTCTGTCGGTCAGAAGGGTGACTTCGGAGGTCAATGGATATACGCGCGTGACTTGTCCAACAACACCGCCCGCGTCAATGACGGGCGAACCCAATGCCACGTTTTTGAGTTGGCCTCGGTCGATCACGATGCGTTGGTTGTAGGGGTCTGGGACATCAAATAAAACTTCGGCTGTCTGAAATGAAACGGGAATGCTGGCCTGAAGATCCATGAGCAAGCGAAGATTTTGATTTTCAATTTGCAACTGCTCAACCTGTTGCGATCGCAAAGACTGCTGAAGCATCTTGAGTTCTGCAGCCTTCAGATTTTTTTGGGCTTGATTCAAGCTCTGAAAATAAGTGCCAATGACTGACAATGCTTCGCCTGGCTGTAGCACCAACCATTGAACAGGCAGAATCAGGGTTGAAAGCCCTGCACGCAAGGGCTTGGTGAACTGCAGCTGTTTGTCACCAAACATCAGCAGCAAAGAGAGAGCGCTGAAAAAAATGAGCTTGGTCAGAGGCGCTAAGCCCACCCTGAAAAAAGGTGGGGGTGAGCGGTCAAGTGTGTCCAGCGCCATGAATTGCGCCAGTGTTATTCACTGGTAAAGATGCTGCCCAGTCGGTCCATGCGTTCAAGCGCCATACCGCAGCCGCGTGCCACGCAAGTGAGTGGATCTTCGGCTACCAACACGGGCAAGCCAGTTTCTTCTGACAACAAACGATCGAGGTCGCGCAATAGGGCGCCGCCGCCGGTGAGCATCATGCCGCGATCGGAGATGTCGGCACCCAATTCAGGAGGCGTGTGCTCGAGTGCTGTTTTAACCGCTGACACGATGTTGTTCAGGGGGTCGGTAAGGGCTTCTAGAATTTCGTTGCTGCTGATGGTGAAGCTACGGGGCACGCCTTCAGACAGGTTGCGGCCTTTGACTTCCATTTCGCGCACTTCGCTGCCCGGAAAGGCTGAGCCGATGTTTTTCTTGATGGCTTCTGCGGTGGGCTCGCCAATGAGCATGCCGTAGTTGCGGCGGATGTAGTTAATGATGGCTTCGTCGAACTTGTCGCCGCCCACACGCACGCTGCCTTTGTAGACCATGCCGCCCAAGGAAATAACGCCGACTTCGGTGGTGCCCCCGCCAATGTCAACCACCATAGAGCCTGATGCTTCTGACACAGGCAAGCCTGCGCCAATGGCTGCGGCCATGGGTTCTTCAATGAGGTACACCTCGGAGGCGCCAGCGCCCAAGGCAGATTCGCGAATAGCACGGCGCTCGACTTGGGTAGAGCCGCAGGGCACGCAAATGATGATGCGGGGGCTAGGGCGGAAGGTGCTGCGGGGGTGCACCATTCGAATGAACTGCTTGAGCATTTGCTCGGTGACAGTGAAGTCGGCAATCACGCCGTCTTTCATGGGGCGAATGGCTTCAATGTTGCCGGGCACCTTGCCCAACATGGACTTTGCTTCGTGGCCAACGGCTTGCAAGACTTTTTTGCCTTGGGGGCCGCCTTCGTGGCGTATGGCTACGACGGAGGGCTCATCAAGAACAATGCCTTTGTCGCGCACAAAAATCAGGGTGTTGGCGGTGCCTAAATCAATGGCCAGATCGGTAGAAAAGTAACGGCGAAAAGAGCTGAACATAACAAATCCTAATCAACTGCTGGCTTTATCTTACAAGTCCACAGTTAGGGGAAGCATTGAAGAGTGTAAATTGTGGGCTTGAACAAGCTTTTTTGAGGAGCTTTCAGCGAACACACGATAATAACCCATCGCTAGAAAAAAATCGCTGATTGCGCCTCCAAATTTGGAGGCATCAAAGCCAGAGAAGTGCCTGTAAAGAATTTATTTTTATGTCATTGACCGCCCAAGAAATTGACCGGATTGCCAATTTGGCTCGGTTAGAGCTTCCGCCCGAGGAGGGCCAACGCATGTTGGACCAAATCAACGGGTTTTTCAGCATTGTCGAAGCCATGCGCGCTGTGGACACCACCGGCGTTGAGCCCTTGCCGCACCCTATTGCCACCATTCAGGAAGTGGCGCTGCGTTTGCGCGACGACATCGCCAGTGAGCCCAACCAACGGGAAGCCAACCAAAAAAGTGCACCGGCTGTCGAGCGCGGCCTGTTTTTGGTTCCCAAAGTGATCGAGTAAGGGGGCCACATGACAGCTTTACACGACATGACCGTCGCCGCTTTGGCGAACGAGCTTCGCGCAAAAAAAATCAGCGCCGCTGAGGTTGCCCAGCACTTTTTGGCGCGCAGCCAAGCCGATACATCTGGCGCTTTTTTAAGCTTCAACCCAGAAGCTACGCTGGCGCAAGCCAAAGAAGCCGACGCGCAGTTGGCCGCAGGCACAGCAGGCCCCTTGGCCGGTGTGCCCATGGCGCACAAAGATATTTTTGTCACCACCGACTTCCCCACCACCGCGGGCTCCAAAATGCTCGAGGGCTACCGCTCTCCCTTTGACGCCACCGTGGTGCGCAAATTGGGCGTGCAGGCTGGCGGCGCGGGCATGGTCAATGTGGGCAAGCTCAATTGCGATGAATTCGCCATGGGCTCTTCCAACGAAAACTCGGCCTACAAACCCGTTACAAACCCTTGGGACACGTCGCGTGTGCCTGGCGGTTCCTCGGGCGGTAGCTCTGCAGCGGTTGCGGCGCGCTTGGTGCCTGCTGCAACGGGCACTGACACGGGTGGCTCCATTCGCCAGCCAGCCAGCTTTTGCAGCATCACGGGTATCAAGCCTACCTATGGGCGCGCCTCACGCTACGGCATGATTGCCTTTGCGTCCAGTTTGGACCAAGCGGGCCCCATGGCCCGCACGGCCGAAGACTGTGCGCTCATGTTGTCGGCCATGTGCGGCCCCGATTTAGACCGCGACTCTACCTCGCTTGATGTGCCTGCAGAAAACTTTGCGCGCGACTTGAACGCGTCACTTGATGGTTTGCGCATTGGCATTCCCAAAGAATTTTTTGGTGAAGGCCTTGCACCGGGTGTGCGAACTGCGGTCGATGCCGCGCTGAAAGAATATGAAAAACTGGGTGCCAAGTTGGTACCCATTAGCTTGCCGCGCACAGAGCTTTCTATTCCTGTTTACTACATCATTGCACCGGCAGAAGCGTCTAGCAATTTAAGCCGCTTCGATGGTGTGAAGTTTGGCCATCGCACCAAGGACTACACCGATTTGGTGTCCATGTACAAGCGCTCGCGCGCTGAAGGTTTTGGCGAAGAAGTCAAGCGCCGCATCATGACGGGCGCGTATGTGTTGTCGCACGGTTATTACGATGCTTACTATTTACAAGCGCAAAAAATTCGCCGCATGATTTCTGATGACTTTCAGCAAGCCTTCAAAGTTTGCGACGTCATTGCTGGGCCCGTTGCACCTACAGTCGCTTGGAAGTTGGGCGAAAAAACACATGACCCTGTCGCCAATTATTTGGCCGATATTTTCACGCTCCCTGCGTCTTTAGCGGGATTGCCAGGCATGAGCGTGCCAGCGGGTTTTGGCGAAGAGGGCATGCCTGTTGGTTTGCAGCTCATTGGCAATTACTTCAAAGAAGCGCAGTTGCTCAATGCCGCACACTGTTTGCAGCAAGCCACCGACTTTCACCTCCGTCAACCTGGAGGCGCAAAATGAGTACAAAACAAAAATCTCTGTTGGTTCAAGGCTACGAAGTGGTCATTGGCTTTGAAACACACGCCCAACTTTCGACGCAGAGCAAAATTTTCAGCCGCGCTCCCACAGCGTTTGGTGCAGAGCCCAACACGCAAGCTTGCGCGGTCGATTTGGCCTTGCCTGGCACACTGCCCGTGATGAACAAAGGTGCGGTAGAGCGCGCCATTGAATTGGGCTTGGCGGTGGGCGCGCACATTGCAGAGCAAAGTATTTTTGCGCGCAAAAATTACTTCTATCCCGACCTGCCCAAAGGCTATCAAATCAGTCAGTTTGAAATTCCGGTGGTGCAAGGTGGCGAGGTGTCGTTCTTTGTGGGCGATGAAAAGAAAACCGTTCGCTTGGTGCGGGCGCATCTTGAAGAAGACGCAGGCAAATCTTTGCACGAAGATTTCATTGGCCAAAGCGGTATTGACCTCAACCGCGCGGGTACACCGCTGTTAGAAATTGTGACCGAGCCCGATATTCGTTCTAGCGACGAGGCGGTGGCTTATGCCAAAGAGTTGCACAAAATTGTGACTTGGATTGGCATTTGCGACGGCAACATGCAAGAGGGCAGTTTCAGGTGCGATGCCAACGTGTCGGTGCGAAAGCCTGGCGCCGAGTTGGGTACTCGCCGCGAAATTAAAAACTTGAACAGCTTCAAGTTCATGCAACAAGCCATCGACTTTGAAGTGCGTTGGCAAATTGAACAAATTGAAGATGGCCACGCCATTCAACAAGCCACCGTATTGTTCGACCCAGACACTGGCGAAACACGTTCTATGCGCACCAAAGAAGATGCGGCCGATTACCGCTACTTCCCCGATCCTGATTTGCCACCTCTGGTGATTGGTCGCGATTGGGTGGCGCGCGTGCAATCTGAGATGACAGAATTGCCCCGCGTGATGGCTGCTCGTTTTGTGACCGACTACGGTCTTCCCGAATACGACGCCACCACGTTGACGCAAAGCAAAGCCATGGCGGCTTACTTTGAGGCGGCGGCCAAGGCGTGCGGCCAAGCCAAGTTGGTCAGCAATTGGGTGATGGGTGAAATGTTACGTCGCTTGAATGCCAGCGAAGTGGGCATTGAAAACGCACCCGTTAGCGTTGCGCAACTGGCCGCCATGATTGGCCGCATTGCCGACAACACCATCAGCAACAGCGCCGCCAAGCAAGTGTTTGATGCGCTGTGGACTGAAGGCGGCGAAGTGGACGCCATCATTGAGGCCAAAGGCCTGAAGCAGATGAACGACACCGGCGCCTTGGAAGCCATCATTGACGAAGTGCTGGCGGCCAACCCGAAGAACGTGGAAGAGTTCAGAGCGGGTAACAGCAAAGCCTTGAATGGCTTGGTGGGCCCCATCATGAAAGCCAGCAAAGGCAAGGCCAACCCTGCGCAGGTGAATGAGCTGTTGCTGAAGAAGTTACAGGCTTAACAGGATTTGCGCTTCATTTTTGAAGCGTAAATTGTGTTTTTACGCTTCAGGCTAGGTTAAAAAGGACCTTTTCGCGTATTAAACACCGTAACGATCGCGATAGGCCTGTACTTTGGGCAGGTGTTGGCCTATCTCGTTGCCGCTTTGCTTAGACAGGTAGGCCAACAAATCAGACAGCTCTGCAATGCAGCACACGCTCATGCCCAATGTGTTGCGCACATATTGCACTGCGCTGTGCTGCACATCTTTGACCGAACCATCGGCTTGCACTTCGGTGGCCATTTCTTGGCGGTCTAAAGCAATGGCGATGGCGTGTGCTGTGGCGCCGGCTTTTTTGATCAGCTCAATTGATTCGCGCGCGGCGGTACCAGCGCTCATCACGTCATCCACAATGAGTACCCGGCCTTGGAGGGGCGCACCCACTAAGCTGCCGCCTTCGCCATGGTCTTTGGCTTCTTTGCGGTTGTAGGCAAAGGGCACGATTTTGCCCAAGCGAGCCAGCTCAATGGAAACGGCTGCACCCAAGGGAATGCCTTTGTAAGCGGGTCCAAAAATCATGTCAAATTCGATCCCGCTTGCCATCAAAGCTTTTGCATAGAATTGAGCGAGTTTTCCGAGTTTGGCGCCATCGTCAAACAAGCCTGCATTGAAGAAGTAAGGGCTTATGCGGCCGGCTTTGGTTTTGAATTCACCAAACTTGAGCACGCCCGCATCGACAGAAAATTGAACAAACTCTTGCGCCAATGCCGCTGTGTCGGTTTGCGGTGTGTGTCCAGTCACCATGGGGAATTCCTTGTTTAAATTAAGCAGCTTGAACTTGAACGGTATCCGTTCTGCGGCCACCAAAGGGGTGGAGGCCTGGATTGCTCAAAACAATCCCGATTGTATTTGCGTGCAAGAGGTTAAAGCACAAGCCCCCGATGTGACCGGCAAATTTGAGACTTTGGCGGGCCTCAAGGGTCATTTCCACTTTGCCGAGAAAAAAGGCTACTCAGGTGTGGCGGTTTACAGCAAACACGAGCCTTCGAAAGTGATTGTGGGCATGGGCTCTGATGAGTTTGACGCTGAGGGCCGGTTCGTCGAACTGCAGTTTGACACCCCTAAGCGCAAGCTTTCTGTCATCAGCACTTACTTTCCAAGTGGCTCTTCAGGCCCTGAGAGGCAAGAGGCCAAGTTTCGATTCTTGGATCACATGGGGCCGCACTTGAAGTCTTTAGGCGCGAAACGCGAGTTCATTGTGTGCAGCGATGTGAACATTGCGCATCAGCAAGCCGATTTGAAAAACTGGAAAAGCAATCAAAAGAACAGCGGCTTCTTGCCAGAAGAGCGCGCTTGGATGACGCACATGACCACCGAAGGCCCCTTGGTAGATGTTTACCGACAATTGCATCCTGAGACCACAGACGCGTGCTACACCTGGTGGAGCAATCGCGGGCAAGCCTATGCCAAGAATGTGGGCTGGCGATTGGATTATCAGTTGGCGACTGCAGCTTTGGCAGCAGGGGCTCAAAAAGCAGAGATTTACAAAGAGACGCGTTTCAGTGACCACGCGCCATTGACCATTGATTACAACTGGACACTTTAAATGGGGCGTTGCCCCATTGCTCACCAATGTGCACGCTTAATCGCGGGAGTAAGTGAGCATTCTGCCTTTGTAGGCGGCGACGTTCTCTGTGGCAGAAATGTCGAGCGCCTCTTCGCTGAGTGCAAAACCTTGCGCGGCCATGTTGCGGTGAAAGTGTGAGCGATTGCCGCGATTGGGATCGACCACCCAAACCTCTGAGTGGTCTTCAACGTGTTGATTGATGTACTGCGCCAAATCGCCACGTTCATCGCGCTCATAAAGAATGTCACTGCCAATGATCAAGTCAAACTTGCTGCTCACTGCAAGGTCTTGGTGTTGTGTGGCGTGTTCACCCCAGTGCCCATGACGGTAGTTCATGGGGCCGAGTTGATTGAGGCGCAGATTCTCTTTCAGAAATTCGCCAGCCAGCGGGTGACAGTCTGACGCCGTGATGTTGGCGCCTCGTCGATGTCCTACCAAGCTAGACAGTGCCAGGCCACAGCCAATTTCAAGAATGCGTTCATTGGCGTTGACTGGCCTGAGCGCCATGCGCTCTGCCAACTTCGAACCTGAGGGCCATAGCAGTCCAAACAGCGACCAGAAAGCCGAAGAAATACCCAGTGCCAATGCGGCGTCTTCAGGGTCATAAAACTGTTGCTTGTCTAGCAAAGAGCGAATGAACAAGTTGGGAACGCCTTGAATGGCGATGGACTCGTGCTTGGTTAGATAGCCATGGGGGCAGTCAGGCGGCAAGGCATCTGGGACAGGTGCCGGCATTGAAAAGGGGTGTGTCAGATAGACAATCAGGCAGGCACGGGTTGTGCCTGAGTGGGTTCATCTTACGCGGAAGCGGCA
>Ga0208362_1000105_pt1 | contig 26709 bp, 33 predicted proteins | sample LakMenEpi13Oct10_FD_150693 | JGI IMG/M metagenome (GOLD analysis project Ga0208362, IMG submission 150693) | Freshwater microbial communities from Lake Mendota, WI - 13OCT2010 deep hole epilimnion (SPAdes) | ecosystem: Environmental > Aquatic > Freshwater > Lake > Epilimnion/Euphotic zone ... | reverse complement strand
AACCGATTCATTATGTATATTGACGGTATACCAGCGTATGAGATTAAAGGTGTTGGTGCAGTCACATTAACTCAAGGTACTGTTCCTTTAAACCATATAAACGTTCAACGCTTTGTAAAAGGTAAAACCACTTGGGGTACTATCCAATTTACATTATTCGATCCTATTACTCCTTCAGGAGCTCAGGCTGTAATGGAATGGGTACGTTTACACCACGAATCAGTAACTGGTCGTGATGGTTATAGTGATTTCTACAAGAAAGACTTAACTTTCGATGTATTAGGACCTGTAGGCGATATCGTATCAGAATGGATTATTAAAGGTGCTTTAATCACAGATGCTAACTTCGGTGATTACAGTTGGGATACTGTTGATACTGCTGTTAACATTACAATGACTGTTCAACCTGATTACTGTGTGTTAAATTTCTAATAATAGTAAAAATAAGATTAAAAGAGCTCGCATTTTTTGCGAGCTTCTTTTTTTTATTAATATTTATAACAAAATAAGTTTATGAGCGAATTTAAGTTTCCAACAGAAGTTGTAGAATTGCCCTCCAAAGGATTAGTTTACCCGGAAGGCCACATTTTAAGAAGCGGTAAAGTAGAAATGAAGTACATGACCGCAAAAGAAGAAGATATTTTATCAAACCAAAACTTTATTTCAAAAGGTATTGTGTTAGATAAATTATTAGAATCACTAACACTAGGTAAATTTGATATTAAAGACCTAATCACTGGTGATAAAAATGCTATCTTAGTAGCTTCTCGTGTTTTAGGTTATGGTAAAGAATATTCATTTACTTATGGTGGAAAAGAACATACTGTTGATTTATCTACTTTAGAAAATAAATTATTTAATGATTCCTTAGTATCTAGTAAAGGCACTTTTACATTTACTCTCCCTACATCAGGAACTAAGTTAGAGTTTAAACTTTTAAATGAAAAAGACGAGGAAAAAATTAAACAAGAAATTGAAGGTTTAAAAAAGATTAATAGAGAATCTTCAACAGATGTTACAACAAGATTAAAATACCAAATTATTTCTGTTGATGGTAGTGAGGATAAAACAGCTATTAAAGATTTTGTTGATAATTATTTACTAGCCTCAGACTCACGTGCCTTAAGAGCATATATAAAAATGATATCTCCTGATGTTGATTTAATAGCTAAAGTAATGATTGATGGTGTTGAGGAGGACATCGACATTCCTATTAATCTTAACTTTTTTTGGCCTGACATTTAACAATACTGCTGAATTTAGATTAACTATTTTTAATCAAATTCATGAAATAGTATTCCATGGTCAAGGTGGCTATAGTTATGATGTTATTTATAACATGCCCATTTGGTTACGTAATTATACATTTAATAGATTAAAAGAATATTATCACCAATCAACTAATACTAAAAATGAAGATAGTTGGACTCAAGGTAGTGTAAAAGAAGAAGCATCTAAAAATAAACAAGTACAAGTACCTACATATGTAACAAAGGCATCTAAAAAATGATGCCTTTTCATATTTATAATAAACTATTTTAAATGACTGACGACAAAAAGATAAAACAATTAGAAAAGTTAATAGCTGAGTATGAAAAACTTAGTAAAACTAAGTATGAATTTAATATTGATACATCTAATTTAAAACAAGTTGAGTCACAAATTAGAGTAATAGGTAGAGCTGTAAAAGATCTTAAAGATGAAGCAGCTAAATTAGATAATACTTTTGGAAACTTACAGGGTGAACTTGAAGGTATTGTAAAAGAAATGGGTAACTGGGGTTCAACTACTAGTAAAGCAAATAAAGCCTTTAAAAATATAGCTGATATTACAAACAGATTAAAGTATGATGAAAAAGGATTAAGTGAATTATCTAAAAAAGATCTTGAAAGACTTCAGAAAAAACTTAAAATCAATAAAGAAGAATTAGTAGATGCTGCTAAATCAATCCAAATAAAATATAAAATTACTGATTTAACAGAAGAAGCAATAAAAAATACTCAAGATTTATCTGAAGAAGAAGCAGCTATTTTAAGAGGTTATTTAGATCAATTTGGAATTATTGATAGGATAAATAATAAAACTAAAGAAAGATTAATTGAAGAAAAAAAGATTGAAAAACAAATTGGTTTAGCTGGTAAAGCATTAGATGGTTTAAAGAAAATTCCTATTTTAGGAGATATATTAAACATTGATGATGCTAAAGAAGATATGAGAGACCTTGCTAAACAAGGTAAAGGTAGTTTTGAAATATTAGGGAAAGGATTATCGTCTGCTTTTAGTGGATTAGGTCCATTAGCAATTATAGCAGGAATAGCTAAAGCAATTCAAATGCTTGTTGGGGTTATGTTTGATGCTGATAAACGAATTACTTCTTTATCAAGAAATCTTCAAATAACTAAAGAAGAAGCTCAAGGTGTTGATACTTATTTTAAGTCTATAAAAAGTAGCCTTGAAACCCAATTTAAACTTACTAAAGAAATATACCAAGCCCAAGCTGAACTTTCAGAATTATCTGCTTTATCTAGTTTTTATTCTAAAGAAGCAATAGATGCTCAAATTATTTTAACCAAAGAACTAAAATTATCAGTTGATGAAGCTACTAGTTTAAATAAAATTTTTGAAGTAAATAATGAGAAAAACACAGATGCTTTAGATACTGCTTATAACACAGTAGCTCAATATGCTAATCAAAATAAATATTTATTTAGTGCTCAAAAAATATTAAGTCAAGCTTCAAAAGTTAGTGGTCAATTATTAGTATCTTTTAAAGGAAGTTCTAAAGCATTATTTCAAGCAACATTAGAAGCTAATAAATTAGGCACTTCTTTAGAAAAAACTAAAGGAGTAACAGATTCATTACTTAATTTTGAAGAATCAATTTCAGCTGAATTAGAAGCAGAATTATTAACTGGCAAGGATTTAAATTTAGATAGAGCTAGAGCTTTAGCTTTACAAGGAGATTATGTAGGTGCTACTAAAGCCGCTCTTGAAAATGTAGGTGGATTAGCTGAATTTCAAAAGTTATTACCTATACAACAAAGAGCTTTAGCTAAAGCTGTTGGTATGACTGGTGATGAATTAGCTGATGTTCTTATACAAGAAAAATTAATAGAACAAAATCAAAAAGAACAATATGATAGGTTTATAGAAGCAGGACAAGAAAGACTAGCCCAAAAATTAGCTGAAGGTAAACTAACGCAAGATGATATTAAAGCTGCTAATACACGATTAGATGCTCAAGAAAAATTTAATTTAGCTTTAGATCAAGCTAAAGAAGTATTTACTGATTTAGTCACTGGTGGTACTTTAGATAAATTAATAACTGCTTTAAAAGCTTTAGCAGATGCTTTATCTGAAGGTGGGTCTATTTTTTCACTACCTGAACGATTTTCAAAAGCTCTAGAAAAAAGAAAAGAACAAGAAGCTAAACAAACTATAGCAATGTTCAATGAAAGAGTAAAAACAGAAGGTGTTAAAAAAGCGGATTTATCTCCTCAAGAATTAACTAAATTAGAAGAAGCAGAAAATTATTTTAAAAGAAAAAAAGCAGCTGATGAAAATTATAATAAAAATTATAAACCAACCGAAAAAAGAACAGCTATAAACACTGCTCTTTCAGGTGGTAATTTTGCAATGAGTGGTTTTCTGGGAGATATTATTGATAAACAAGCTATTAAGGAAGGTGTTATTCCTGTTAAAGATTATGTTATTAAATCTCTTCCTGAAGACACAGTAGTAGGAGCTGGTGGTACTAAATTAGGCAGAACAGATGAAATGGTTACCCTACTTAAAGAGCTTATAGCTATATCTTCAAAACAATCAATGCCTAAAATATACTTAGGAACAACAGAATTAAACACAGCAACATCTATGGGTACTTATGCTTTAAATGAAGGTGTTACAAGTTAATATGTATAATAAAATAAAACTATGGATCTCTTAAACAAACTACAAACTCAAGGATCAAACCTAACAAATTTAGACGGAGGTACTCCTGAAAAATTTAGTGGGGCTTCTAATTACCCAAAAGGTTTAGCTGCATCTCAATTAGATTTAGATGGTAAAAAACCTTTAGCTTATGATAGATCCTCTAAATATCAAGAAAGTTTAGCTAAATCTCAATTAGATTTAGACGGTAGAACCCCTAACAAATATTTAGATAATCCTCCTCGTTAATGGGATTAATAAACCTAAAAACGGATCTTAAGTCCCTACGGTATGGGAATGACAGGGTCAATGGAGGTAATAGTGGGCAACCATATATTACCACTCCCATTCCTGATAGGATTGGTCCTTATATAGGTACAACTGATTTCTTATTAAGAGGTGGTATTAATGCTGTTAGAGATACAGCCGCGGATGTTGAACGTTTAACTAAAATGTTTAGAGATACCAAATCACCAAACGGTATCTTATTTACAGCTAAACAACAATTATTATCTCGTACTGCTGTTCGTACACAAACAAGCAGTATATTAAATGAAGGTGCTTATTCACCGCTAAATACATTAGCACAAACAGGTGTTGTTGCTTTTGGTGGACATTTAAATAAACAAGGTAGAAATCCGTCTGCTGGAACTGGTGCTTTTGCTAACAATGAAAATTTATATGATGTTAGAGTAACTCCAACAGTAGCAAATCCAAAAACAAATACTAATAGATTAATTAATTTATTAGATGCTAATATCTTACAATCATCAAAAACCAATAATAATATAATCCTTAATAATGGACCAGATGTAATGACTTACACTGGAGGACCAGGTTCAAATTTAGGAATAGGAAATACAAACATAAGATATTCTAAAACATCTAAAACCTTTTTATCTCAACCTAGTAAAAATTCCTATTTTAATAATGATACTTGGGTTTATAATTCTACATTAATTAGTAAACCTTTTGCTCCTTCAACTGTTCCTTTTCCTCTTTTACAAACTGGACCCCAACCTAATTCTTTAAGTACACCTAACGGCAGCAAATCATCTCCAGAAATTCAAGATTTTAGAAAAATTTTAAGAAATCAAATAGGAGATTTAAAACAAAATGGTAGAACATCTACAGAAAGTGGAGCCACTCCTTTAGCTCCTGATTATCAAACCCAAAATTATGACCTAAGAACTAACTTAGGCCAACCAGGTCGACGATCCGGTAAAAGCTATGCTAATTATACTGATGGTTTATCATACACTGGAGTAAGTATTACATCACCCGGAGCAACCAATCTTGGATCTTTTCAACCTGGATTAGATAAAATTAATTCTGTTCCTATTTATCGAAGTCAAGAAGCAAGTACAGATTCTAATTTAGATGATTTAGTTAATTTTAGAATAGCGGTTATTGATAATAATGAACCAACGTTTAAAACTTTTTTACACTTTAGAGCATTTTTAGGTGGGATGTCTGATTCATACCAAGCAGAATGGTCACCGTTTAGATATTTAGGAAGAGGAGAAAATTTTTACACCTACAATGGGTTTACTAGAACTATTACATTATCTTGGACAGTAGCAGCTCAATCAAAACAAGAGCTTATACCCATGTATAAAAAATTAAACTATTTAGCTTCAACAACTGCTCCTGATTATAGTCCTCAGGGGTATATGAGAGGAAATATAGTCCAATTAACTGTTGGAGGATATGTTTATGAACAACCCGGCATTATAACTAGTTTAACTTATGATATTCAGGATGATTCACCATGGGAAATAGGAATTGATACAAATGGAGGTGTAGATGATAGTGTTAAACAAATGCCTCATATTATACGAGTTTCATCTTTTAACTTTATACCTATTCAAAACTTTATTCCATCTAAACAATCATTAACTTTTTCAAATAGAGCAACTGAAGATTTCAGCACTGATAATTCTGTAGGATTTGCTAATGCTTATGGTGACCAACAATTTATATCTTTAGCTAATAGTAGTGGTAATGATTATCCTATAAAAACAATTAAAACACCTGAGCCTACTGGCGGTCCAACTAACTTTACAGGAAATGCTCCTATTAGTGACAATCCTGAATTAGTATTCTAATAATATGAATAGATATCAAAACATACCAAAAACTAAAATAGATAAAAAATTAGTATATGTCACTTCTCGCTATCCAGAAGTACCAGTTACTTCTGATGATATCTATGTTTATACTGTTCAAGGTGACAGGTTTGATGTTTTAGCATTACAATATTATAAAAATAGTTCTTTATGGTGGGTTATATCCATAGCTAATACAGATAAATTACCTCAAAATTCATTAGTTATTCCTGAAGGATTGCAAATTAGAATACCTGCTTTTTATGCTGGAGTAGTAAGTGCTTTTAATACAATAAATTCTTAATTATGTCAAATATAATAGGGGAAGGTTTTGAATCATTTGTTGATGAACAAGTTAATAAAAGACAAGAAATCTTAGGATCAATTAATAGAACAACAGAACAAATCCTTTGGGCTAATAGTAAAACTAGTTTTGTTAAATTAGTATCATCAGCTAACATAACTGACTTAAATATGTTAGGTGGTGGATTTGCTAAATCTGATGAGTTAGCTATTAAATATGTTTTATTTAATGGTGTTACTGATGAAATTCCTAGAACTAATCCTGGTATTGAAAACTTTCAAAGAGCAGGAATTGACTCAAGTAGAGTTTATGATAATATGGGAGCATATGGTTTAGGAGGAACAGAATGGGGAATTCAGCCTATGCCCGGTATTGTATCTGCTAATATAAAAAGTGAGACTATGGGCTCTCTTAGAACAGGTACAGTTCAAATTAAAGCTAACAATAAAACTCAATTTGATATAATTAGTACATTATATTTAAGAGTAGGTTATACTATGTTATTAGAATGGGGTAATACATCTTATTTTAATAATATAGGAAACTATGTTTCTGATAATATAACTAGTTTAGCTGACTCATTTTTAATTAAAAAATATAATTTCGGTTATATAAAGGATGAACTAGGTACAGATGTTGTAACTTATAATAACTTACTTAAAGCTGTAGCAATCCAACGAGAATATACTGATGGTAACTATGATGCTTTAATAGGCAGAGTAGTAAATTATAGTTGGACATTTAATAGAGATGGTTCTTATGACATAACTATTATTTTAAGAAGCGCAGGTGATGTTATAGAAGCACTTAAAACTAACCTTTTACTTCCTGGAAAACCTACTTTTCTCCAAACAGAAGGACCAACTAGACCTACTACTTTTAATCTAAGTGAAGCCCTATCAGCAGGATTACCTAACACTTCTGAAGACACAATAGTATCTTTTGCTCAAAGCAGTACTATAGGAGCTGTGTTTGCTGAAATTCAAAAATTGATTCCAAAAACAAATACTATAGGGACTAATACTTATTCTCTTGATGGATCAAAATCTGTTGATTATTTCTCTCAATCATACACAACAGGTCAAACCCAATACTTTGTTCGATTTGGTACTTTTTTACAACTAATAAAAAATAGTATCATCCCAACAATAAATGATACTAGTGAGAAAATTTTAAATGTTGGAGATACTGATAGTGATAAAATATTAATATACACTCCTCCAAAACAAATCCCTTCAGATCCTAGGATATGTGCTTTTAAAAAAACATTACCTGCTATTGAAGTAGAGTATAATATACCTGGAGCTACTGGTTTTACTTCTACAACACCTGAACAAACTTTATATCCTGATATTGACGATTTTGTAATTAGTAAAGGTAATAACTCCTATGGTAAACTAATGTTTTGTTATTTTAATATGGTTTTTATTTTAAAACTATTAGAAGATTCAAAAGATACAGATGGGAATATATCTCTTGTTTCTTTATTAAATAGTATAATGTCTGGGTTTTGTAAGGCAACAGGTAATTTTAATAGTATAACTCCTAAAATAGATTATGATACTAACACTATTATTTTTATAGATAAAACATCATTGCCTGATAGAAGTACTATTATAACAAATAAAAAAACAACACAGTTTAATGTATATGGATTAGAAACTAATGAATCTGGGTCTATTGTAGGTGGTAGTTTTGTTAGAGACTTACAACTTAAAACAGAAATTACACCTGATTTAGCTACTATGATTACTATTGGTGCTACAGCAAGGGGTTATGTGACTGGACAAGATGCTATTGCTATATCTAATTTAAATAAAGGAACAGAAGACAGAATTAAAAAAGAAATATTTAGTCCATCAAATACTAAAATACAAAGTGAAAATGATAATAAAGATACAAATGATACTTATCAAGAAACACTTCGTATTTTTGATTCATTTATATCATCATTAATTGTACATCAATGGAATGAAGATTCATTTGCTAACTTTACAAATACTCAAAAACAACTTTTAGAGTATGATCAAAAACAATCAACACTAGCAGTTAAAACTACTAACCCATATTCATCATCACCAAACAGTGGATTTTTACCTTTTAATTTAACTTTAACTATGGATGGATTATCTGGTATGAAAATATTTAATAAATTTAATATTGATTCTAGATTTTTACCTAAAAATTATCCTGAAGCCATGGAGTTTGTTATTATGAATATATCACATACTATTCAAAATAATGCTTGGACCACTAATATAACCTCAGCTGCTATACCTTTAGACCCTGTAGGGACTAAACCTGGAAAACAAACATCTCCTATTAAAACTCAACGGTCAAGTCCAAATCAATCTCCTTTACCTTATACTAATGATCCTAAATTATCTGATATTAGGAATACTATAGTACGAATAGCCAGAGGATATATAGGACAAAGAGAAATAGGTACTAATGAAAAATTTGTAAGTACTGATTTTGAAAATAAAATGAAATCTGTTGGTTGGAGTAGAGGAAACGCTTGGTGTAACTTCTTTGCTGATTTAGTTTGGAAAGAAGCTTATCAAGAAGTAGGAAGTAAAGATGCTAAAATTAAAGAATTTTATTTAGGTTTGTTTAATAGTTTTACTCCTGGAAGAATGCCATTAGCAGGATCATGTGAGACCACTTTTCAAAATATGAAAGCAAAAGGATACGCTGAAGAATACATCCCAGGAAGAACAGTAATTAAACCAGGGGATATGATTTTTTATAAGCAAAGTCATATTTCTATAGCAGGCGCTGTTTCTAAAAATGGATTTGAATCTATTGATGGTAACTATGGAAATGAAGGAAATGGTAAAGTTAATTACCAAGCATTAAGAACAAATAAATATATTGAAAAATATCATGGTGGTATTAGAGGAATAATTAGAGTACCTGAATAATTATAAACAAATATGTCTTATTATCCTCTGTCCCAAATAACTCTTAACTTATATACTAATGGTAATGAGTTGTATAATGCTACTACTTTTGAGACATACATAGGATATTACTATCAACTATCTAGCGGAAAATATTTTTCAGGCAAAACACCTCAAGATCTACCTAGCTTTGAATTAATTGAAAATCCACCAACACTTTATCCTTCTGTTAATTCATTCAATTCTCCTCCAGAATATTCAATTAGTACTAATGGTGGGTTTTTAAACTTTCCATACCCTAATGATTTTAATTATAGAGATTATCCTAAATATTTACCTATAAATAGAATTTTACCTTATTATAATCCTGTTTTACCATCTCAACAAGATTATCAAATTGGAGAATTTAAAAGATATTTTTGTAAAAAAACAAATGAAAATAAATATATTGAAATAAATCAAAATATATTTGATCAATTAGTAGCTAAAGATCCTAGAATACAATTTACTTTATACATTCCTTTCTATTTAGATTGGCAACTAACAGGAACTAAAGAACAAGCAGCTAAAGTAAATAGAGATAATACTTTATTAACTTCCACTACTTTAAAATTACCTGCCTTAGATCAATACTTAAAATTTGATTGGACAAAATACTACCAATAATTTGGTTGTATAATATATTGATGTTATATTAATATCAATAAAGGTTATGTTTTGGCTAATTGAGACAGATAAAGATTTAGAGGTATTACAACAAAAAGTAATTAAGGAAGCTTTTGTTGAAATTATTCCTTACCATGATAATGTTCATCCTGCCTTAAATAATATATCATTAGTTTATATTAGGCCGTTTAACGACACTAAAGGCTATATGTTATGTGTTTCGCATAGCGAAACAGCCTCGCTTAATAAAACGTTAATAAACGCTATACTACAAAAAATAGAACGAGTATGGGTACAAGATAAAAAACAGGCATTATATTATTTTCCATTAAAATGCTTGTGCGACCTATCCCAACTCACTCCTCCGTATATACAAGATCCACCTAAAGTATATAATTACTTTTACTCCAAATATCCTACATATAAAGAAACCAATAAACTAATACCGGTAACTAAGCACTATGAGAAGTGTGAACATATTTATAGTCACGTTCGTAGTGTTTTACCTAAGGAACTACCCGATTGGTTTGATTTTTATAACAGCAAGGTAGTATTAGCATTCTTTGGTATTGAAAAAAACGGATTAAAAATAGATAAATATGAATTTGATAAACACTATGAACTCAATCAAGAATTTTATTCTATCCAAGATGATAGGATCTACACAAGTTACAATTTGGCTACAACAACCCGTAGACCAAGTAACTCTTTTAATGGTGTTAATTTCGCAGCAATAAATAAAGAAGATGGCTCAAGGAGAAGCTACATATCGAGTCATGGATTTGTTGAGTTCGATATTAGCGCATATCATCCTACTATTGTCGGTCGCTTACTTACCTATGATTTTGGCGTTTCAGATGTCCACCAGGCGTTTGCAGACCTCTACCAAACCAGTTATCAAGAAGCAAAAGAAATCACTTTTAAACAACTCTATGGTGGTGTATTTAAAGAGTATGAGCATCTGGAATTTTTTAAGAAAGTAAAAGAATTTGTAGCAATAAATTGGGAGGCGTTTAATAACTCCGGTCAAGTTACTGTACCAATTTCAGGTTATTGCTTTGAAAAGGATAAGCTGGAAAATATGAATCCACAAAAACTTTTTAACTATATGTTGCAAAACATAGAAACAGCTATTAATACTAGGATATTAATGGATATACATAAGTTATTAAGGGGTAAGAAAACTAAGATAGTGTTATATACTTATGATAGTTTTTTGTTTGAACTAGGAGATAAGGAAGAAGGTATTGAACTTGAGATAAATAAAGTATTTGAAAAATATAAATTAATTACAAAAACTAAAAAAGGTTATGACTATGATTTTACAAGAGGATAAACATATGTATAGTGGATACGATTTTGATTTAACCACCATACGCGACGTGAATAATAAGTTATTTTGTACATTTACTACTTTAGAAAGCTTAGATGATTTAATTAATGATCTGACAAGAGCTTATTCTATTATGTATAATAAGATGTTTGTTTTGTATGTTAAAAGTACAGATGAATATGTTATTACTTATAATGTAGAGCAGGGTAATGTAGAAGGTATTCCATTGAATACTATTTTAGTACATAGAAAAAAAGAAACCAATACGCTTTATACTATTAATGCGTTGAATGATTTGATAAAAAAGTTAAACGGAGGAGTGGTTGACCCATCTTACCGTGTAAACTGGCAGCACTATAAAAACTGTATTTTGTTAACCAACCATAATGAGTTGAAACAATTGAATACAAAAGTTTATAAGATTGTTGAATTGTAAAAAACCGGTTTGGCAATTTAGGATTTCTTTGTTATATTTATAACATATTGATAAACATGAAAAAAGCAGACAATTTTAACGCTAAACAGTGGTTAGTAGAAAATAAAATTACCACTCAATCTCGCTTAACTAAAGAAGCTAAAGATCCGGATAGTGCTGTATCTCAGGAAGCTAGAGACATGTTTTATGATGCTGTAGCTAAAGTAATGAAAGATTTATATCAAGCAAATATTACGGATGATGATATTATAGACGATTATTTAGGTACAGAAGGTGGATTATTAGGAGATGCTATTGAAGCATTCCTACACAATGATGAAGAGGATGAAGATTAATAAATAAAAATAAAATACGGGCCCTTCAAAAGAGGGCCCACCTTAACTTGGTTATACAATACCTCGTTCATATATTTCCGATATTAAACTAATAAATAAAAATCATGGATATTGCATCAATCAAACAACGACTAAATTCATTACAGTCGACGAACAACACAGGCAAGAAAGAAAAAATTGATTACTCAAAAGTTTACTGGAAACCAAAAGAAGAAGGAAAGTACCAAATTCGTATTGTTCCTTCTAAATTGAATCCTAAAAACCCATTTCAAGAGGTTTTTGTTCACTATGGATTTTCAAAATTTCCTATCTACGCCTTAACTAACTGGGATGAAAAAGACCCGATTGTAGAATTTGCTGCTCAACTTCGTAAAACCAATGATCGTGAAAACTGGGTATTGGCTAAGAAATTAGACCCAAAAATGAGAGTTTTTGCTCCTGTAATTGTACGTGGTGAGGAAGAAAAAGGAGTACGCCTTTGGGAATTTGGTAAAGAAATTTACATGCAACTTTTAGGTATTGCTGAAGATGAAGATTATGGAGACTACACAGACATCAATGATGGTAGAGACTTTACCGTTGATGTAGTTAAAGGTGACATTGGTGGTCGTCAAGGTCTTAAATCATCAATTCGTATTAAACCTAAAACAACTGCATTAAGTTCTGATGCTTCATTAATCCAGACATTCCTTAAAGAACAACCCGTATTGTTAGAAATTCAAAGAAAAATGGAATTTGATGCTTTAAAAGAAGTATTGCAAAATTGGTTGTCACCTGAAGATGCTTCTGGAGATGTAGATGAGGATGAAGAAGAAGCAGTAGTAGAAGTAGCTCCAGTTAAAGCTTATGCTTTAAAAACACCTATGGCTCCTAAAGCCAACAAAGCTGATCAATTTGATTCTTTGTTTGAAGACGAAGATGAAAGTAATGATTTGCCGTTCTAATTAAATTAAAGTTATTTTATGCCAAGACCTAAAAAAAGCGAATCGCTAACGGAAGCAATCTCTACAGAGATTAAATCAAACTTCAACCTTGAGAAATTCAAGGAGAAGAAATTATTGAATGGAACTGTTAAGTTTAAAGAACAAAAATGGATCCCATTCTCAAAAGCACTACAAGATTCAATTTCTGTAGCTGGTGCTCCAGTAGGTCACATCACATTATTAAGAGGACACAGTAATACAGGTAAGACTACAGCATTACTTGAGTTAGCAATTAGCGCTCAAAAAATGGGTATCTTACCTGTTTTTATTATTACTGAAATGAAATGGTCCTGGGAACACGCTCGTACAATGGGTTTCCAACTTAATGATGTAGTTGATGAAACTACAGGAGAAGTAGTTGACCATGATGGATTCTTTATTTATAAAGATAGATCATCGTTAGGTACTATTGAAGACGTAGCTGAATTTATTGCTGATTTGTTGGATGAACAGAAAAAAGGTAATTTGCCTTATGACTTGTGTTTCTTCTGGGATTCAATTGGTTCAATACCTTGTAAAATGAGTGTTGAAGCAAATAAAAACAATCCTATGTGGAACGCAGGAGCTATGTCTCAACAATTTGGTAACTTTATTAATCAACGTTTCCCTTTATCTAGAAAAGAAAACGCACCATTCACTAATTCAATGGTAGCTATTAATAAGATCTGGGTTGCACCAGCTGAAAATATTATGGCACAACCTAAAATGAAGATGAAAAATGGTGAGACTATGTTTTTGGATGCTTCTATTGTATTAACTTTTGGTAACATTACTAATAGTGGTACAAGTAAAATTAAAGCAACTAAAGACGGTAAAGAAGTAGAATTTGCTGTAAGAACTAAAGTGTCATGTGATAAGAACCACGTTACAGGATTACAAACAAAAAGTGTTGTAATCGCTACTATTCATGGTTTTATTCAGGACGATAAAAAAGAAATTGATACTTACAAGAAAGCACATTCTATGGAATGGAAAGACATTCTAGGAGATGGAAAGTTTGAAGTAATCGAAGATTCATCAGATTGGAATGAATCAACCAGAGATATTCCTCTAGACTTAATGGATGGGGAATAAGTTTGGCCTATTTAAGAAAATTTGTTATATTTAAATAACATGAAAAAGAGCGACTTGATAAACCTTCTAGGCAAAGTAACCAAAGAAGATGAAGTACTAACAAACCCTCATGAGCGAGTATTGCTTATTGATGGGTTGAATTTGTTTTTTAGAAATTTTGCTATGATGAAGATGGTTAACCAAGATGGAGCGCATGTTGGTGGCCTAGGAGGTTTTTTACGCTCATTAAATTACTTAGTAAATCAATTACAACCAACTTCTGTATATGTTGTATTTGATGGAGCTGGTTCTTCTATAAACAGAAAGAATCTATTACCTGAGTACAAATCAGGTAGGAACTTAGTTCGAATCACTAACTGGGACGTTTTTGATTCACTAGAAGAGGAACATGATTCTAAGGTTAACCAAACTGTTAGGTTAATTCATTATTTAAAATGCTTACCTGTTAAAACAGTTAGTATGAATAAGGTAGAAGCTGATGATATTATCGCCTATTTAAGTGATATATTGTCTACTAAACATGGTTCTAAGGTATTCATTGTATCTAATGACCAAGATTTTATTCAATTAGTAAACAATAAAATAACAGTATATAGACCAGCTGAAAAAGAATTTTATACCAAAGAAATGATTAAGAGCAATTATGGTGTATTAGCTGAAAATTTTATTTTATACAAAACACTGTTAGGTGATAATTCAGATAAAGTAGAGGGTATTAAAGGTTTAGGTAAAAAAGGTGTTACTAAAAAGTTTCCTGAATTACTTGAACGCCCTCTGTCTTTTGATGACTTAATGGGCATTGCCGAATCAAAATTAAAAGAGCATGTTATTTACGCTCGAGTACTTCAAGATGAGGATCGATTAAGAAATAATTATAAAATTATGGATTTAGGAAAACCACTAGTTGATGAAGTAGAAAAACAATACCTAGAAGAATTCTCAGAAGAATTACCTCCAGCTTTGAATACCAAAGCATTTATGTTACTTTATAATGAAGATGGATTAAATAAACTAATGAAAGATCCTGAATTAACAATTACCAATACATTTAAAGTAATAAACAGTTTTAAAAAATAAGTTATATGACATTACAAAATCTTTCACAATACGGAATAGGATTCCAGGTTAAAGTACTGTCTTCACTTTTAACACATAAAGAATTTCTATTGAACATTCAAGATGTGTTAAGTGAAGAATACTTTGACAACACAGCACACCGTTGGATTATTAAAGAAATCCTAAAATATTATCAAAAATATCATACTACTCCAAGTATGGATGTTCTTAAAGTAGAACTTAAAAAAATTGATAATGAAGTTTTACAAGTATCTATTAAAGAACAATTAAGAGAAGCATATAAAGCATCAGATGAAGATCTTAAGTATGTTGAGGAAGAATTTTCTAATTTTTGTAAAAACCAACAGCTTAAAAAAGCATTGTTAACAAGTGTAGATTTTCTTAATGCTGGAGATTATGATTCAATTAGATCAATGATTGACAATGCACTTAAAGCAGGTGGAGACAAAAATATGGGTCATGAATATAATAAAGATGTTGAATCAAGATATAGAGAAGACCATAGAAAAATTGTTCCTACACCTTGGGAATCATTTAATGAACTACTTCAAGGTGGCTTAGGTAATGGTGACTTCGGATTAATATTTGGTAGTCCAGGTGGTGGTAAATCTTGGTCACTAGTTGCTTTAGGTGGTTATGCTGTTAAGTTAGGTTATAATGTTTTACATTATACTTTAGAATTAGGAGCTGATTATGTAGGACGAAGATATGACGCTTTCTTCACTAACATATCAGTTCAAGATATTACAAAATATAAAACTAAAATTGAAGATGTAGTCAATCAGTTGGAAGGTCAATTGATTATTAAAGAATATCCAACCGGCAAAGCATCTATATCAACTATTGAATCACATATTAAAAAATGTATTGATCTAGATTTTAAACCAGACCTAATTATTATTGACTATGTAGATCTTCTTCGTTCAAAGAAAAATAATCGTGAGCGTAAGGATGAAATAGATGATATTTATATTAGTACTAAGGGTCTTGCTAGAGAATTAAATCTACCTATTTGGAGTGTATCTCAAGTAAACCGCGCTGGTGCAAAAGATGATATTATTGAGGGTGATAAAGCAGCAGGTAGCTATGATAAAATGATGGTTACTGATGTTGCTATATCCTTATCAAGGAAACGTCAAGATAAAGTAAATGGGACAGGAAGATTTCACATTATGAAAAATCGATACGGAATGGACGGTATGACCTATTCTGTCAAAGTAGATACCTCAACAGGGCATTTTGAGGTATCATCCTATTTAGAAGAAGACGAAGAATCATCTTCACCACAAAAATCTAATACTTTTGGAGGTATAGATTCATCAGACAAGGCACTTATTAAACAAAGATTTTTCGAACTATCTAACTAAAAAATTATTAAAAAAACAATGTTAACTACAGAATCACAAATTTTGTCTGAAATCACTACCCACCTCAAATACGCGAAATTCGTACCTGACAAAAACAGGAGAGAGACATGGGACGAGCTAGTAACTCGAAACAAGGAAATGCACTTGAAGAAATTTCCTGAATTGGCTGAAGAAATTGAAGCCGCTTACAAGTTTGTTTATGACAAAAAAGTACTACCATCTATGCGTTCAATGCAATTTGCTGGTAAGCCTATTGAAATAAACAACGCTCGTATTTTTAACTGTTCATATTTACCAATTGATGATTACAGAGCATTTTCTGAAATTATGTTTTTGTTACTTTCAGGTTGTGGAGTTGGATACTCAGTTCAAACCCACCATGTAGAACAATTACCTGAAATTAGAAAACCTTTGAAATCAAAGCGTTATCTAGTAGGTGATTCTATTGAAGGATGGGCTGATGCTGTTCGTATGTTGACTAAAGCTTATTTTGGTTACACATCAACTGCTCCTCTATTTGACTTTAGAGACATTAGAGCTAAAGGTGCTTCATTGATTACAGTAGGTGGTAAAGCACCAGGTCCTGAACCATTGAAAATTGCTTTAATTCATATGCAAGCTATTTTAGACCGTAAACAAGATGGTGAAAAATTAACAACAGTAGAATGTCATGACATTATTTGTCACTTAGCTGATGCTGTGTTATCCGGAGGTATTCGTAGGGCTGCTTTAATTGCTTTATTTAACCTACATGATGAGAATATGTTAACTTGTAAGTTTGGTAACTGGTGGGAAAATAATCCACAACGTGGCCGTGCTAATAACTCAGCAGTATTACTTCGTAACATGATTGATAAAGAAACATTTATGAACTTGTGGGGTAAAATTGAAGCATCTAACAGTGGTGAACCAGGTTTCTTATTTACAAATGATAAAGATGCTGGTACTAACCCATGCGCTGAAATTAACTTGAAAGCTAATCAATTCTGTAACTTGTGCGAAATTAATGCTTCAGATATTGAAACACAAGAAGAATATAACTCAAGAGCTAAAGCAGCAGCATTTATTGGTACACTACAAGCCTCATATACTGACTTTCATTATTTGAGAGATGTTTGGAGAAAAACAACTGAAAAAGAAGCATTGTTAGGTATTGGAATGACAGGTATTGCTTCAGGGGCTGTATTTAAATTAAATATGAAAGAAGCAGCTAAGGTAGCATGTGATGAAAATGAACGTTTAGCTAAAGTATTAGGTATTAATAAAGCAGCTCGTGTCACTACAGTTAAACCTTCAGGTACCACTTCATTAGTACTAGGTACAAGTTCAGGCATTCACGCTTGGCATGATGATTATTATATTCGCCGTATTCGTTTAGGTAAAAATGAAGCACTTTATGCTTACTTAAGTATGTACCATCCTGAAATGTTGGAAGATGATTTCTTTAAACCAACATTACAATCAATTGTTTCTGTTCCTCAACGTGCTCCAGAAGGTTCAATCACACGTAAAGAATCAGCTATGGATATGTTAGAACGCATTAAAACAATTAATAAAAATTGGATCAAACCAGGTCATAGAAAAGGTGCTAATATGCACAACGTATCAGCTACAGTAACTATTAAACAAGATGAATGGGGTACTGTTGGAGAATGGCTTTATGAAAACAAAGAATACTTTACCGCACTTTCATTCTTACCTGAAGATTTAGGTACTTATAAGCAAGCTCCTTATGAAACAATTACTGAGGAACAATTTAATGAGGCAGTAAAATCATTACATCAAGTAGATTTATCCAAAGTAATTGAGATGACTGATAACACAGCATTGATGGATCAAGCAGCTTGTGCTGGAGGTGCTTGTGAAATAGTGTAAATATTTATAATTATGAATCTTATACAAAAACTTAGAAACTTAATTTTTGGTAAAAGTAAAGTAGTTGAAACTCCTGCTCCTGCGGAAGTTAAACCTACAGTGAAAGAAATGGTAGCCGCTCAAGAATCTCCTGCCCCAAAACCAAAACGTAAGTACTACAAAAAGAAAAAAAGCAAAGGTGAGAGCGAATAAGCTCTCACCAGCTTAATTTTTAAGATTATGTTTGAAAAAATCAAAGAAAGAGTATTCCCATTCATAATTGCTCTTTCAGCACTATCAGTAAGTGCGTCCGCAGCCGTTTATAGTATTACTGGTCTCAGCATGTTATTTGCTGGGGCTAGTACTGCTGTGATGATTATGGCCTCTTCTTTAGAGATATCTAAATTAGTAATTGCCTCTTTATTATATCAATACTGGAATAAATTAAATAAAATACTAAGAATTTATTTAACTATAGCAGCTGTTATTTTAATATTAATTACATCAGCGGGTATCTATGGTTATTTATCTTCAGCTTACCAAAAAACAGCTGACCAAACTAGTATTGTTGATTCTAGAGTAGCATCTTTAGAAACTAAAAAGAAATTATATGAAAATACTAGAGCAGGTATTTTACAAGAAAAACAATCCTTATCTGAATTAAAAGGTAGCTTATCTAAAGGATCAACAACCCAATTTACAGATCGTAAAGGTAATTTAGTAGTAAGATCTAACAATGCTTCTATTAAACAAATTGAGAATGCCTCTAAATCAGATGATAAATTATCTTCTAAATTAGATATAATAAATGACTCTATTTTTTCAATTGAGTCTAAAATATTAGAAGTTAAAACTAATGCTACAGCGACTAGTGAGTTAGGTCCTTTAAAATATTTAAGTGCTCTTACTGGTGTTACTATGGACCGAATCATTAACTGGTATATATTAGTTATTATATTTGTATTTGATCCATTAGCTATTGCTCTTGTTATAGCCGCTAACTTTGCATTTGCTCAATTACGTAAGACACCTATAAACAAACTAACAGATGAAGATAAAGAATGGTTAGAAGCTGAGTTAGGTGAAAATGATATTTTAGAGGAAGAAGAAAAACAATATGAAATCTATAAAGAAAAAGATAAAGAATATTATAAAAATAAATTAGATTTAGATGGAGATGGTATTGTTGAGGAAGAAGAACTTAAAGAAGTATTTGATAAAGCAGATACTAATGATGATGGGATTATAGATGAGGAAGAAGCTAAAGCAGCTAACCTAAACATAAAAGACACTCAACAACTTAATCAGTATATGGAAGCTATTAATAAACTAGAAGATGTAACTAATAGTTTTACTACAGCTGAAAACTGGAAAAAAGAAAAAGTTTTAAATGAAGTAAGTAATCTAAAAGACTTACTAACAAAACAATTCCAGTCTAAAAAAGATGATAATACTATAACTTATTTTTAATCTCTTGTTTGGCCTTGTTAGATTTTGATGTTATATTTATAGCATAATAAAAATAAAGGTTATGATTTATAAAACTCTAAAACATATTGATTTCCAAGCCGCTCAGGAGCTTTTCTACAACAAAGAGGTTTTAACCGCTGAAGAAGCTCAATTGGTTAAAGAATTTATGCCTAAAGCAGCTAAAGAATATTTATTTTATCATAATTGGAATGATACTTATTTAAATCTTAATGTATATTCTGAGGTAGAAAAAGAAATATATGATTTACAAAAAGAAATAGGTTTCTAATATGCATTCTAGAGAAGTTATTCAAAAACACTTATCACAACTTAAAAAACTTAATTACAGTCCATTTAGATGGTGGAGAAATTATGATGTTCCAAAACCACTACCTAAGTCTGCTCATATTGAAAAAAGAATAAACAATGGTGACTTTGATCCATCTCCTTATTTTTGGATGGCACAATCAGCACTTTGGGAAAAATATGATAATGACAATGCTGGTTTAGAACCATTTGATAGAGCTAAACGAGGCGGTTTGTTGTTAAGTAAATATGAGCGTTTAATGACAGACCATTATAATGATGATGATTCTAAATTAGAGAATTTTATAGATGCTATTTATGATCATTTTGAAATTGATAAACTTTTAGTAGAAGAAGAGATTAAATTGTTTGGCTCATCTGTAAAGGATTATTATCTTTATGCTAGTACAAAATACAATGTTAGGAGAGTAGCTCCTAAAAGACGAGGTAGACCTAAAAAAGTAAATATATGAAAATAAGTCATGAAGTTCCCTTATGTTTGTTAGAAGATAGTCTTGATTTTAATGACTATGATTATTGTTTAGTTCATCTTTTAGATAAAGATAAAGACTATGTTGATTTCTTTATGAAAGCAAAACAACAAGGTCGTTATATTATCTTAGATAATTCACTCCATGAATTAGGAACAGCATACCATGATTCAGGTCTATTATATTGGGTAGATAAGTTACGTCCTAATGAGTTTATTGTTCCTGATGTTTGGCAAGATACAAATGCTTCTATTGTTAATGCTAGAAAATGGACTCAAATTAAATTACCTAAAGAAGTTACTAAAGTAGCAGTTGTTCAAGCTCAAAACTTTTTAGATGCTGTTTTATGTTATCAAACATATAAAGATTTAGGTTATAAAAAGATAGCATTTTCATATGGTGCTGAATATTATTTAAATCACTCTAATCATCCTAATGAAAATCTAGCTAAAGCATTAGGTAGAATTGAGGTAATAAGTAGAATGTATCATATGGGTTTGATTGTAGATAATGATAGAGTACATCTATTAGGCTGTCAAGTACCACAAGAATTCAGTTGGTATAAAGATATGCCTTTTATTGAAACTATTGATACATCAAACCCAATTATGGCTACTTTAGATGGTATTCAATATGGTAGAAATGGTTTAACTGAAAAACCAAAATCAGATATGAACCATAATTTTTACACTACAGATATTGATTATAACTTACTTGATTGGAATTTAAGAATGTTTAGAAAACTATTAAAATAATGCAAGTATTTCTCCCATACCCCGACTTTAAAACATCACTTGAATCTCTAGATGATAAACGTTTAGGTAAACAACGAGTAGAAACTTATCAGTTAATTGCTGGTCTAGAAGGTAGACCAACACTGACTGGTAAAGCATATTCTAAAAGCCGAGTTAACCACCCTATAAGCCAAATGTTCAGAAATAACATACCTGCGTTAAAACAATATTTAAACGACTCTATAGACGTTTGGGTTGCTCGAGGTAAAAATAATACTATGAAAAAAGAGGTTATTACTGAAGAGATTGTTATGCCTGTTTGGTTTGGAGATGAAGAATTTCATAAGTCTCACAGAGCAAATTTGTTAAGAAAAGACGCTGTTTACTATGGAGCTCATGGTTGGAATGATAACCCAGAATTACCTTATAGATGGTATGACATGAATAAAGAACAATGGTATGACCAAACAGCAGGCACTAAAGAAAAAATATATTTAAAAAAATAAGTTATGGAAGAAATGTTATCACTTTATGATTACTTAGGCAAGGCAGCAGGTCAAGAACTAGGTAAAGATGTTTTTGCAGCTGCAACTGCTAAAAAAATTGTTACAACTATTAAACAAGTATCAAATCCTGTTTATAAAGGTAAAATTGTAATGTACCCTAAATCATTTTTAAACGAATATTTTAACAAATGAAAAAAATAGATATTAATCCAGCTTATGAAGCTGAAATTAAAAAAGTACTAGATGCTATTTGGGAAAATCGTTTTCGCCTAAGCTTGTCTAATTTAGAACAGTTACGTAGATTAGCAAATAAAACAAAACTATGACAAAACAAGCAGTATTATCACTAAGTGGAGGAATGGATAGCTCTACCTTGCTGCTTCATCTACTCGCCAATGGTTATGAAGTTACAGCACTATCCTTTGATTATGGGCAAAAACACTCAGTTGAACTTGAACGTGCTCAAGATTTAGTTAACTATTTAAATAGTAAAGCTGATGAAACTAAGTACAAAAATGATACAACAGAAGTTATCATGCATCATTTTCCAAAAATTAATTATCAAGTAATTAAATTAGATGGTTTGTCCCAATTACTTAATTCAGCACTTGTAACCGGAGGAGATGAAGTACCTGAAGGTCACTATGCTGAAGAAAATATGAAGGCAACTGTAGTTCCTAATCGTAATAAAATCTTTTCATCTATTACTCAAGCTGTAGCTTTATCTATTGCTAATTCTAAAAACACAGAATGTGTTATTGCTTTAGGCGTACATAGTGGTGACCATTCAGTTTATCCTGATTGTACAGATGAATGGAGAAAAGCAGATGAAGTAGCGTTTAAAACAGGTAACTGGGATTCACATTTAGTAAATTATTATGTTCCGTATATGGAAGGAAATAAATTTTCTATTTTAAAAGATGGTGAATTATGTTGTGAACAACTAGGCATTGATTTTGATGAGGTTTATAGCCGTACAAACACAAGTTACAAACCAATGATTCATTTAGTGTTTGATAATTATGGAAACCCATCACCAGAATGGTTTTCAGATTATAAATCAGCATCATCAGTTGAACGTGTAGAAGCATTTCTTAAGTTAGGTAAAAAAGATCCTGTAAACTATGCTGATGAATTTGGACCAGTAACTTGGGAATATGTAAAAGAGTACGTATCTTCAGTATTAGATGATTACGAAAAGACAGTATAGAAAATCAGGACCGTACCCACAAATGTATGTTGTGGTTAATAAGCATGGTGAGGTATTTACGGGACTAATCAAAGGATCTATTCAATGGTCTTATGATTGGTCTCAAGCCAAACCATTATTTAAAGAAAATACCTCTCGTCTCCTAGAGGAAAATTTTGGAGCTGAATTAGTTAAAGAAGAAGAAATTATATGAAAAATGAAAGTATTATTAATGATGAAATTCATTATAGAATTTTAAATGAAAAACAAAAACATCCTGATCCTAAAAAACATCAGATTGTTAGCTTTCTTAAATCAGCTGTTAGGTTGACTGGGTATGGAGCATTGTTGTATAGTATTGGATTAGGAGTTTTTATCTTAATCCTTAGTGAAATTATTGGAATTATAGAAGAATTAGTATGAAACAGATATTTTATTTTACCGCACCATGGTGTGAACCATGTCGAACCTTAGGTCCTATTATGGATAAAGTAGGACAACAAATTAATGTTGAAAAAATTAACATTGATTATGAAGCAGATAGAGCACGTTCAGCTAATGTAATGAGTGTTCCTACAGTAGTACTAGCTCAAAATGGACAAGAATTACGTCGGTTTGTAGGAGTTAAAAGTTTTGAACAAATAATGGAATTTATTAATGGGTAGTTTTAGATCAACAAAAGTATTTGACGGTTACTCAACTGTATTCCGTCAATGGAAAGCTATAGATACTCATTGTCGTTTCCTACATGGTTACGGAGTAAGTTTAAAAGTATGGTTTGAAGGCGATCTTGACCACCGCAACTGGGTATGGGACTTTGGAGGTATGAAGCGTTCCCAAGGTACTATCGACGGTATGAATCCTAAAGCATGGATGGATTATATGCTTGATCATACTACAATCATTGCAGAAGATGATCCATATCTTTCTCATTTTCGTAACATGGATGCCGAAGGTATAATCCAATTACGAGTAATACCTAATACAGGAGCAGAATGTTTTGCTCAATATTTTTATTACAAGCTAAACACATTTATTCAAAAAGAAACAAATAAGCGTGTAAAAATAGTTCAAGTTGAATTTAGGGAACATGAAAAAAACACAGCATTTTATAAAGGATAATAATGGAAAAAGAAATTAAAAAACCAGGTCGTATTCTTGACTATAATAAAAAATTACCTGTACTTGAGGTTTACACTTGCATTCAGAGTGAAGGTTCAAGACAAGGTAGACCAACAGTAGCTATTAGAACTACAGGTTGTACTCACAGATGTTGGTTTGGTGCAGGTGGATGGTGTGATAGTTGGTATACAAGTATCCACCCTGAAAAAGGTATTTATACATTTAATGACATTATTAAAATTTATGATGAGAATCCTGAAATTACAGAAATGATGTTAACTGGTGGCTCACCTACTATGCAACCTGACCTTTGTAATGAATTAACTCACTTTGCTCATGAGCGTGGTATATGTATAACCATTGAAACAGAAGGTAGTCATTTTATTGAAACTGATTACCCGTTTGGGTTGGTATCTTTATCTCCAAAGTTTAGTAATTCTGTTCCTGCTCTTGACGTTACCACTCCAATGGGTAAGCTCGTGGATCAGAAAATGATTGACCAACACAACAAACTTCGTTTGAATAAAGAGGCAATTCGTAAAACTTTAGATTACCATACAGACTATCATTACAAACCAGTTTATGATGGTACTAAAGAAAACATTCAAGAAATTGAAGCATTTAGGGTTGAAATGAATATTCCTAAAAACAAAACTTGGTTAATGCCCGCTGGTGATAATAGAGAGGAATTGATTAAACAATATCCTATTAGCTTAGAAAAAGCATTTGAAATGGGATATAATTGGACTGGTCGTGACCACATAATCTCATATGATACTCGCAGGGCTGTATAATGGATTTACTATCAACACACCCAGTTAAAAAATCAGATTTAGGTTTCCACGGTAATCTATTTGGCGGCAAATTGCTTAGCTGGATAGATGCCGCGGTTGCTGCTTATGCAATGGAAAAATGTAGAAGTCAAAACATGATTACTGTTGCTATGGATAAGTGTGTATTTTTAAAACCTGCTAAAGAAAAACAACTTGTTAAAATATATGCTGAAATGTTTAAAGTAGGAAACACATCAGCTACTTTTAATATTGAGGCAAGAGGATATAATGTATTTAGGGGTGATGAGGTTATTTTACTAGCTACAAATATGACATTTGTTAGAGTAGATGAAGAAGGAGCCCCAATACCTATTTCAGAACAAGTAAAACGTGTATTTAAACTCCCCGAATCAAAATTATAATATTTATAATAATGAACATAACATTTTTCTATAATGATGAATGCGGCAAATGTGCCGAATTAAAACCTATAATGACTGAGTTTAGTAAACATACTAACATTAAAATGGTTAATACTTATGAAGAAGATTTAATCACTGAATCTTTTAATATTGAATGGGTACCTACTTTAGTTATTGAAGATAAAAATGGTAAGCACTTATTTGAAGGTGCTGATGAAGTAAAAGATGTATTGAAAAAATTAGTAAAATGATAACTTTATTTACAGAACAAGAAATTAAAAACAAAGTAGGTGAGTTGGCCTACAATATTACAAAAAAACAACATGATTATCCTCCCGTTTTTATTTGTGTTTTAAATGGGGCGTTTATGTTCTTTACAGATTTAGTGAAGCGTGTAGGTGATTGTCATATAGACTTTATACGTGCTAAATCTTATGAGGGTATAACACAAAACACAATCCAAATTTCTAAATCAATTGAAACTAATATTGAAGGAAGAGATGTTTATATTGTAGATGATATCTACGATTCAGGTAATACAATGAATGCTTTAATAACTCATTTAAATTTATCAAATCCAAAATCAATAACTCCAATAACTTTGTTTAAAAGACACACAGTTAACAATCCTGATCTAATGTATGGTTTTAATTTAGAAAATGAGTACTGGCTAGTAGGATATGGTTTAGATTCAGTTGATGGAACTAAAAGAAACTTACCACATATACTTGGCCACTTACCTGAAGATTAATATATTACAATATAAGTTATGGAAAAAAATAAAACATTTACACTCGATCTAGAGTGTGTAAAACAAGGTTATGCTAATGGTATTGCTCCTGGTTTCCCATTTACTGAGAAAGAAAAGTGGTCAATGGTAGATGAGGCAGCAGAAGCTTATGGTAAATTTTTAGATGCTTTACAATGTGATTGGAGAAATGATCCTAACAGTGCTGATACACCTCGCCGTGTAGCTAAAGCTTATGTATTTGATTTGTGGAAAGGTCGTTACGATGCTATGAGTGACATTACCTCATTTCCAAGTGATGGGTATCAAGGAATTGTATTAGAAAAAGATATTCCTTTAATTAGTCAATGTTCGCACCACCACCAAACAATTATGGGAGTAGTTCACATTGCTTACATCCCCGGTCCTGAAGGTAATGTGGTGGGTTTAAGTAAATTAAACCGCATTGTTGATCATTTTGGACGTAGAGGTGCTATTCAAGAACAACTTACTATGGCTATTCATAATGCTATTGACAAAATTTGTGAAGGAAATGTTGGGGTAATGGTTATGGTTAAAGCAACACACAATTGCGTCTC